>Ga0325404_1003256_pt1 | contig 17357 bp, 4 predicted proteins | sample PopdelMetagenome_18_FD_205664 | JGI IMG/M metagenome (GOLD analysis project Ga0325404, IMG submission 205664) | Populus deltoides microbial communities from Bellville, Georgia, United States - Xylem-Control-R1 | ecosystem: Host-associated > Plants > Phyllosphere > Stem > Wood/Secondary xylem... | reverse complement strand
GGGGTGATCGGGATTAATTTAAGTACTATGAAATATTATTTGATGCCCAGACCAGAGGGGAGGAAGAGAACCTGATTCTTAATGACACATCTAAATTCTTAAAGTTTTTATATTGCTTTTTTTTTTTCTTAATGTTGAGCACTATTTTTACATAAAATATCAAGGAACCCTAACATACTAATTAATTTTATATATTTGCTACGTCTAATAAAAGTAGAAGACAAAAGCAGTAAATTATAAACAATTAATCGATTTATTTTTATATTTTAAAAATATTTTAAAAAAATAATATTTTTATTGTTTTACTTTAAATTAATATTTTTGGATATTTTTAGATTATTTTATTGCGCTAATATCACAAATAAGTTTTAAAAAAATAAAAAATATATTATTTTAATATATTTTTAAAGGAAAAACACTTTAAAAAACAATTACAATCACACTTCTAAATATACTGTACCATCAAATCTAACCAATAATTTTTTTAAAAATAGTTAAAAATATAATATTTAATGAAAAGTAATAATTAGAATAAATATAGAAACAAAATATATTTATAGTCAATTGAAATGAATAAAAAATGAAATTAATTTAAAACAATAAAACAACTCAATCTTTCACTTAAAAATGAGTTGCTGTCCCTTTTTTTAATTTGATAATCCATTTTCGTAAATTTCATAAATATAATCTCATTTTCTTTTCATTCATCAAGCCTTAAGAGATACTTGCCTATCTGGCATGTTATATTTTTTTCCATTAAAGTAAAAGAATATATTATCTTAATTTTTAATTGGATTTTGCCATGTGTTTTGATTATTTATTTTAGAAATCAAAAGGTCGCCACATGAACATTAACCAAATTTATTTTTATATTCATTGAATTTAGTTTTTCTAATTAACATTCTACATGAGCTTTTACTTTATAATGCAAATTATTAAGTGTTGAACGAAATTAATTTAAGAAATAGAAGAATTAAGGGATATCGGTTTATAAAACTATAGTTTTTACACCCGGTCCGATCCAAGACCTGGGTTCCAAGTTTTGACTAGGTCAACAGGTTTTGACCGGATCACCTAAGTCAATTTTTTTTTAAATCAAAACGACGTCGTTTTAGTAAAAAAACAAAAGTTAACGGATTGTAACTAAGTTTTTGACTGGATCTAGCCGGGTCAATCCGCCAGGTTACACCGAATTTTTCTTTCTTCTATATTTTCTTTAACCCAACCCGGTTTCAACCTTGGATCGACCCGCCGAATCCGGCTGGATTTCAAAACTATATATAAAACTTTTGGGTTATATCTCATGAGTAACTTTACTTTAGTCTCTTTTACGTTCAACCTTACTCTCTATAACCCTTCAAATAAATTATGCATTTTGAGTTTTATTTTGTCTTTAATTTTGAATAAGGAAAAAAAAAAAAAGGCAAGTGAAAAGGAATCAAACGTAACTCAAATAAGTAGAGCACCCGTATATGTAAGCACGGGACAAACACTAGTTCTTAATTAATAATTAATAATTATTTTTTTTATCTTTATGAATCACAATTATAAAGTAAAGTTATAAACTTAGACTTTTTTTTTTTTGAGAGTGAATGTAACATTATAAAACTAAGATGCTTTTTTTGTAATTTAAAAGCTATAATATAGTAAAGAAAAATAAACGTTGGATAATTAGGCTTGGTTTGACAAAATTTACAATAATTATATATATTAAAAAATTAAAAAATATAGGGAAAATACCGGGTCAAATGGTAACACAAGTAAACTTTGTTTGAATATTTTTATAAGAAAATTTATTAAGGAGTTGATAACACAAGTAAAATTTATTAAGGAGTTGTTATAAAAAAATATAATGTTTTTTTAGTTTATTTTAATTTTCTTTTAATTGCATGACTAAACTTTATATGTTGTTTTAATTGCCCTTTTAATTGCATGCAATACAAAACATTCTATGCTTAAAAACGAACACAATTGTGCCCCTTAACCACTCATCTCACCCAAGCCATAATGGACTAGCACTTTTCCCTCCACTGTTGATTGTTAAAGTAACCAATAAGGAGAAAAAAAATTTATGAGGCAATAGACATGAACCAAAATAGTAAAAAAAAAACAAAAAAAAAAAAGAAAAAGAAACAAAAGATAATGTCCTTTCTTAGAGAACATAGAAGAGCATTGTCGCTAGGGAAAGGAAGAGGTGAAGGAGCCACTTTAGATCCATCAATTTTAGCTTTTCAATCAGTGACACGCGTGGTACACACGCCACCACTATTCTAACAGTTTTTTAACTTGATTTTAGTTAATTTTTGTACATGCTTAACATATCAGAAGGTTGATTAATAAACTCATAATATATTTTGGACAAATTTCTATAACATTGTGAATTTTAGGACAAAATGATTATTGTTGTGTATATTTTTGGACTGTTTGGATATTATTTGATTTGAATTCATGTGTGTTTTTTGTTTGATAATTTGTGTTGAATTGCGAGTTTATTTTTAGGGTTGTGATGTCTAATTGAATATTAAATGTTGGTTCATGATTTAGGGTTGAGTTTATGTCGACTTGAATATTAAATCTTGATCTAAGGGTTATGCTTAGATTGATGTTGATTTATTTGAATTAGCCTGAATTTTGAATATAAGTTTATGAAATTAGTAAGACTTTTGTGAATGTTTGGAGTTGTTTGGTTTTAAGTTGATGAACAATAATTTGTCTTAAATTGATAAGAATCAATCCCCTTATTTAGACTCTAAAATCAATTAGGGTTTCTAATGATCAAAATACTAGATGGCAACTCTATTTTTTTTTTTTTTTTACTAATAAGAAACAAGAATTCCTAGTTCTTTCCCCTATCACCGAAAAGATCTTGATCCGAGAAGACGATCATCGCGACGCCGCACACGTGCGATATAAGACACAATAAACATTAATTAGAATGGTTCATTTACCATTGAATGTGGTTATTAACATGTTAATTTAATTATTAATAGATGAATAAATTATTAATTTCAAGGAAATTTGAAATGGAATATTATTCCCAAATTTATGCTTAATTATGACAAAAAAAAAAGAAAGAGAGATTTATAAGTTCTTATCAATGAGTTAAAAACTTAGTTATGATGGTGAAATGGAAATGTGGATTTTGTGTGGAGAGAGATTTGAAGTTTTTACAATGTACGTGTTGGTATATGTGAGACCACGGGATTGGTGTTAAACACCATATCTTTTTTAATTTAAAATTGATATTTTCAAATAATATATGTTGAGCTAGTTATCATAGTTTAGGGACTAGCGCTCGGTTTGAGTGTGTTGAGCTAGTTATTCTGATTTAGGAACTAGCACCTAATTTAGGCAAGTTGAGCTAGTTATCCCAATTTAGGGACAAACACTCAGATTGGGGAAATGCGGATAACTATACTAGATATAAGGTTTAAGCTTGGTTTCAGTCATAGATAAAAGTTCATTTGATAATGAAAAGGTGTTTAAGAGAGGACTAAAATTTATTTGTATCATAGAGATGAGAAGCCTATCAAGGGTTGTTTAATTAAGTTAAATTAAAGAATTTTTACGTGTTGCATATTTATTTTATATTATATTTTAAGAGTGATAAATTTTATATGAAACAAATTTCAAGTACCTTGCAGCAACATATTGGTCCATTGTTGTTTTAGGAGTTTCACTTTTGTATTAATTTTTGTAATGTAACAAATTGTTAGCTCATTGTATGTAAACATGTCCTAAAATGTTATATTTTAGATTTAATTTAGAATGTTATAAAATCATCTTGGATGATGTAATGTTAATTATTTTTAAACTAGGATAATTTAAATTATGTCTTGGCATGAGTTTGCTTTAAATTCTTAGATAGGCTAAACTATACTTTGATTTTATTTAATAATAATTCTATCCTTTGAAAAATGTCAATAATGAAAGTTTTGTCTTGAATTATAAATTAAAGATGCTAAAAACATTAATTGTTGGATGACATTGAGAATGTGAAAGTCTTGGAAGGTGGGACACTGAATTGGTGAAAATATTGGATGATGAGAAAAGTTGAAATCTTTATTTGTAGGGTGTGAAAAATTGATTGAGTCGATAACTTGGTAATGAAATAAATAGGAGAAACTCTACCAAAGTTTTTGAAAAATAAAAATCTATGCACTATTAGCGATTATATAACAAGTATATATGGAATATCATGTGATTAAATTTGAGGTTAAATTTATTGTAGTAGATAAATAATTCTCATATAAACCTAAGGAAAAGGAAGAGACATAGAAGAAGAAGTTTGGTGAAGAGGAACCTAAATGTACTGCTGGCAACGAAAATTAGAAGTGAAGGCAAGATGTAAGGGTTCAATATCAAATTTATGTGTTTTTATTTGTGAGGGGAATCATTTTGTGAAGGACTACCAAAAAAAAGGATAACTAAATGCTATCTTAGTGGAGGATGATGTTAAGAAATAGCATACACAAATCCAATGTATGTGTTAAATGGCTGAATTAGAGGATTCGATAAAAGGTTCAGCCTGATCGAGGGGGATTTGGCTTGGTCATACTATCTTGGGCGAGGGAGAATTGGGGGAGTTCTATGCATCTTAGTGAAGAAACATACCTTGGTGAAGGAAACAAAATTGGTTGTTATACGATGGACACAAGCAACAATATTGTCTATTTTCTATACTTACAAGTTGCATATCGAGTTTGGAAAGTTGAATGAAATTATGAGGGTTCATTTGAGTTTTTTCAAATCTCTATATGGTTTTATTTATAAAAAAAATGATGAAATACTGGGATGCTTATAGAAAGGGGTAGAATATTAAGATTATAATTCATTCATCTCTATATGGTTTTGTTTAAAAAGAAAGGGATAGAATACTGGGATTTTTATAGAAAGGGTCCAAATTTCATAAAAAGAAAAAACAAGCTTACAAATGAATGAATTAGCATTTAGGATTGCAAAGGGCATGATTATTATTTGTGTGTGATGAGAAGTGTTGCATATAGTTTTCTAGAGATCATGAAATTGATCTCAAACACATTGATTTGATTTTATAGAAAATAATCAAGACTCTAAAGATAAACAAAGTTATAACAAGGTTCAAAACAGGTTGATGATGGATTTTATAGAAAACAAGTAAGACCCTAAAGAGGAACAAAGTCATAGTAACAGGTTCTTGCTAGCACAAATATAAACTAGGATGATAGACAGTCTAAGTCATAACAAACACAGCTAACCTCATAACAATAAGACTAGCAGTTGGCCGAGGAAGTTGCATCGGTGTTGTGGGTGGCATTTATAGCATAATAATAGGTGGTTATGGAGGTTATGAACATGACTAGTTATGGATAAACATGATCAAATCATGAGAGCATGGCTGGATAGACATGAGACATGGATAAAGCTATTCTTGACGCCATTAAGTTCATGAGAACATGGGGGAATAATAATACTAACTTACTAGAAAAAAAAGACCCTCATATTCCAAACTATCCAAGTAATGATAGAAAAAAAAACCCCACAAGTTGTTAACAAACCTACTTATTTTTATCATTGTTTTTCCTTTAAATGACCATTTTGTTGGCTTTCATGTATTTAAATTAATCCTTTTAAAATATAAGAAAATAATCATTATGCTATTATTGCATGACAAGAATTGTAAGAAACTCATTACTTGTTACAACCATTTAGTGGACATGCCGAATAAGAATTGAACTTGTGTAACAACCAAACTGATACCATTTAAGTTGATGAGGTCTTAATAACCAAAAAGGATGCTCACATTCAAAGATTATTGAATATAATTCTCAGACTTCTCTTCCTAGTTTATCATCAATATTAACTTCAAAAAACAAAAAGAAAAAAAACTTGTCAATATTTCTTTTTTGTTGTTTCTAATCTAATGGTTTCTCAAATATTAGACAAGGATAAACCCTCTCTGGACATTTCTTTACCTTCATAAATTGAAGAAGAAACTCTAGTGTCTTTTTAACACAAGTTATGACCATCACAGCGGAATAAGAATTGAACTTGTTACAACTATTTAGTGGACATGCCGAATAAGAATTGAACTTGTGTAACAACCAAACTGATATCATTTAAGTTCATGAGGTCTCAATAACCAAAAAGGATGCTCACATTCAAAGGTTATTGAATATAATTCTCAGACTTCTATTCATAGTTTATCATCAATATTAACTTTAAAAAACAAAAAGAAAAAAATACTTGTCAATATTTCTTTTTTGTTGTTTCCAATATGATGGTTTCTCAAATATTAGACAAGGATAAACCCTCTCTAGACATTTCTTTAGCTTCATAAATTGAAGAACAAACTCACTGTCTTTTTACCACAAGTTATGACCATCACAGCGGAATAAGAATTGAACTTGTTACAACCATTTAATGGACATGCCGAATAAGAATTGAACTTGTGTAACAACCAAACTGATATCATTTAAGTTCATGAGGTCTCAATAACCAAAAAGGATGCTTACATTCAAAAGTTATTGAATATAATTCTCAGACTTCTCTTCCTAGTTTATCATCAATATTAACTTCAAAAAACAAAAAGAAAAAAAACTTGTCAATATTTCTTTTTTGTTGTTTCTAATCTAATGGTTTCTCAAATATTAGACAAGGATAAACCCTCTCTGGACATTTCTTTACCTTCATAAATTGAAGAAGAAACTCTAGTGTCTTTTTAACACAAGTTATGACCATCACAGCGGAATAAGAATTGAACTTGTTACAACTATTTAGTGGACATGCCGAATAAGAATTGAACTTGTGTAACAACCAAACTGATATCATTTAAGTTCATGAGGTCTCAATAACCAAAAAGGATGCTCACATTCAAAGGTTATTGAATATAATTCTCAGACTTCTATTCATAGTTTATCATCAATATTAACTTTAAAAAACAAAAAGAAAAAAATACTTGTCAATATTTCTTTTTTGTTGTTTCCAATATGATGGTTTCTCAAATATTAGACAAGAATAAACCCTCTCTAGACATTTCTTTAGCTTTATAAATTGAAGAACAAACTGTAGCGTCTTTTTACCACAAGTTATGACCATCACAGCCGAATAAAAATTGAACTTGTTACAACCATTTAGTGGACATGCCGAATAAGAATTGAACTTACATAACAACCAAATTGATACCATTTAAGTTCATGAGGTCTCAATAACCAAAAAGGATGCTCACATTCAAAAGTTATTGAATATAATTCTCAAACTTCTCTTCCTAGTTTATCATCAATATTAACTTCAAAAAAAAAAAAACTTGTCAATATTTCTTTTTTGTTGTTTCCAATATGATGATTTCTCAAATATTAGATAAGGATAAACCCTCTCTGGACATTTCTTTACCTTCATAAATTGAAGAACAAACTCTAGTGTCTTTTTACCACAAGTTATGACCATCACAGCCTTCAAAACACTCACTTGTTTTAATGACATTTTTCTTGTGTTTAGAGAAACTATCTGTAACATCCCACATCGAAAGAAGAGTGTCCAGAGTTAGGGCATATTAAAACAGTAGGTACCTAACCTTGTAGGTCGCGTTTTGGAACCTGTGGGCTGTCAGGAACAAAACCGTGAGGCGTGGAAGCCGGGTTGGGCTGAGCCATAACAGACAATATTCTGCAAGGGAGAGTGGCTCGGGTATGTAATACCATATGTAAGGCCCTGGCCCTGGACACTCTTCTTTTGATGTGGGATGTTAATCTATCTCTCCAATTCTTCAAGCTTTCGGGTTATTTCTTGGAGATCCCCACCTTAAGAATGAGTCGTCATCGGCTCTGATACCATATGTAAGGTCCGACCCACTCTCCCTTGCAGAATATTGTTCGCTATGGCTCAGCCTAACCCGGCTTCCACGCCTCACGATTTTGTTCCTGGCAGCCCACATACCTCAAAACGCGTCCTACAAGGTTAGGTACCCACTGCCTTAATATGCCATGGCTCTAGACACTCTTCTTTTGATGTGGGATGTTACAATCCCCCCACCTTAAGAACGACTCGTCCTCGGCTCTGACACCATATGTAAGGCCCGGCCCACTCTCTCATGTAGAATATTTTCCGCTATGACTCAGCCCAACTCGGTTCCACGCCTCACGGTTTTGTTCCTGGCAGCTCACAGGCCCCAAAACGCGTCCTACAAGGTTAGGTACCCACTGCCTTAATATGCCCTGGCTCTGGACACTCTTCTTTCGATGTGAGATGTTAAACTATCTCTCCAGTTCTTCAAGCTTTCGAGTTATTTCTTGGAGATCCCAATCTTATTGTTGATGAATTTGTGCATGAAATTTTGCCTTTTTAGCAACACTTATTAGTTTCTTCAATCCATCAAATCAAATTAGGCTTCTTCTAGGATTTATTTTTTAAAAAATTAGCACAATAAATTAAAAATATTGGCAGATAGCACAATTGGAAAAAAGTTAGTGAAATAACATAGTTTGTACATGTCACGATTGAAAAAACATGATATTTATAGCTTACCGCTATTCAAAATAGAGACATAAAAAAATATTAAATGGACAAGAGAGAGGATAGATGAAAGGAAGAAAGAAAAGACCTCGGAGACACTCTGAGACTTCGATTACGATACCACTGGTACCATAAAAAAGATCTTAACAAAACAAATCCAACAACATCAATGAAAGTCATCAATAATGACCTGAGTGAGCCATATTTGCTACCAAAGATGAGTGAGCCACCCACCACCTATGGGCGGCAAATATGGCACACTCGGGTCACCTTTTGTGACCTTTATTGGTGTTATTGAATTTATTTCATCAAGTTCTTTCTGATGGTATCGGTAGTGTCATAATCAAAACTTTGGTGTATCGCTAGGGTCTTTTTCTTCTTCTTCTTTTTTCGTTCTTTCTTTTTCTCTGTACTCTTTTCTTCTCATTTAATGAATTTTTATGGATGTCATTATTCTAAATAAAAACAATATATAAATATAATGTTTTCCAATCACAACATTTATAAAACTATGCTATTTTGTCAATTCTTTTTTCAATTGTATTATTTCACCAATATTTTTTTAAAAAAAAGTGAAAATAAGCAAAAATAACCTCATGTTAGCACCAAATTGTCTATCTCAAAATTCACCACCATCATTTCTTGACAAATAATAAAATGATTTGTGGTTATTGATAGGTTCAACTTTCTTAGAGACTAATCATAAATATTGATGGAGTTTTATTTTTAAATGGAATAAAAGTGATGGTTAAAATTAAATTACAAGATAAGTTCAACTTAATTGTAAAAGAGCTGGTAAATGATAACAAGTTAGGATATAATTTGTTTGATTGGTTTGAATGATGACTATAAGAATTACATATACTTATAGTGGTGGATAAATAAACACCACATAGATAAATACTAGCTACCTCACTCGTGTTATGTTGTGGATCATAATAAAAAATTTCTCGACATCATAAAAAGAAAGTGCAAGTATCATTAATGAGTTTTCTAGCAATAAGAAAAATATTAATTGTGAACTCACAATTTGGTGTATGTTAAATATGATAAAAAAAACATAAGTTTTTCTTTAAATTACAATTTTGAATTATTTTCTTACTAGAATATTTGTTTTTAGACAACATTCTATCATTATCACATAAACAAGTTTCAATTAAAAAAAACATCCTGGTAATTTTGATGTGATTATATTAAAACCCACAAGAGTAACATCGTACTTGTGCATTGCCATGAGGAACTCTTTGGCAGCATCATTAAATTTTGCGTAGCAACTCAACCTTGAAACATCCCAACCTAAGTCATTGCCTAACCTAAGCTCGTGGTGGTTGATTCGATATGACCAGGTCAGCTTGGCAAGTCAAAAGACAACTCAAATGATTAATAAAAATCTGATTTAACTTAAAACATACACGATGAAATCTTTTTTTTCAATATAGAGACTATGACATATCGGATCAATGCGTGTCTACCTGAGCTGACCTGTCAAACTTATGATTTAGGTTATGGACTCAACTGAGTTTCATAACTTTGTTTTTCAAAACTATTTTTATTTAACTATACAATCACTAAAGCCAAAAAAAATCATTTGCTATTTTTTTTATATAATAAACATATTATATTTGTAATTAATTAACTTTTAATAAAATCACACCTAAATGTTGAAAAAAAATAATAAACCAAAAACAGGCTAGGAAACTTGGCATAGAAAGCCAATTGCGACTGATCTATAAATTGAAAAGGTCAGATATGCATACCTAGCCTTTTTTTTTGTTAGCTCCTAAAAAAACAAAATAATCTAACAACACGTTGTTTAGAAACCCAAAATCCGACTACCAGATAGAAGGTTAAAAAACAAGGACGGAGACTTTTGAAAAAAAAAAGATTTTCAACCTATTTTAATCTAAAACATCTAATAAACACCCTAATAACCTAAAAAAAAAAAAACAATCTTCCAACTAAAAACACGTCAAGATTGGTAAAAAAAATACAAAATCAAGTTGAAAAACAATCCATGTCAATCTTGATATATATATATATATATATATATATATATATATTTGCAAGATAAAAGGTTAAAAAAAAAAACTAAAAAAAGCTTCTCTTATCAAATAAAACTTGTTGATACCAAGAACATCTTGTTTCATCATTGGATTTTGATCAACCATTGAATTTTTTTTCTTCACTAATTTTTAATGATTTTTTCTTTTATATTTTAATTAGTACTGAAAATAAATAAAATAAAGTTTTGAATCCAAATGAAAATTACAAAAAGTAAAGAGACCAAAATTAAACCCCGGCAATTTCACAATAAAAGCAAGTAGAATAAAAACCTTGTTTACATATAATGAGATGACATGCCTGCGCGCTGCCGCGGGCTTATAAAATAAATGCACTTAATAGCGTTATAATTGTGAACCAGCGCTAGATAAGTAATAGAAATTAAAGGTATGATGGAGCAAATATTTCATGATGAAAAAAAAAAGTTATGTTGGTGATCAAAAACTTAGAAACTAAACAAAATAATTTGTAGCAATTTACCGTGTTTTGTGAGGAAAAATATAGTGCTTTCGCCACATGATTTAACTTTTCAGTTAATAAAAAGAAAAAAAAATTACAAAGCTAAATTCTCTACCAACTTAATATTAAAAAAAACCAACAAAGATAATTTTGGAAGGAAAAAAACCCATGAGAAAAAACGTTGTAGCAATTGACAATGTTTTGTGAGGAAAACTATAGCGCTTTTCCCAATAAAATAAAATAAAAAACCATTTAGAGAAATATTGTAGTAATCCACAGTGTTTTGTGAGAAAAACTACAACGCTTTCCTCATATGATTTAGTTTTACTATAATTATAATTCTTAACCAACTCAATATTTTAAAAAAAATCGACAAAGATAATTTTGGAAAAAAATCGTAAAAAAATCACATGGAAAAACACTGCAACAATTCACAGTGTTTTAAAGAAAAAAATTACAAAACTAAATTCTTAATTAGCTCAATATTAAAAAAAAATTGACAAAGATAATTTTAGAAAAAAAATAAAAAAACAAACACCAAAAAAAAAATCATGTTGGAAGCATTGTAGCAATTCACAATGTTTTGTGATGAAAGCTACAGTGCTTCCCTACATGATTTAGCCTTATTTGTAATGACTTGTAATTATAATTTACAAACAACTCAATATTAAAAAAATAAAATTAAAAAAGATAATTTGAAAAAAGTTATAACAAAAAACCATACAGAGAAACACTGTAGCAATCCACAATGTTTTATGAGCAAAGCTACAATGTTTTCCCCACATAATTAAGCTTTATTACAAAGTTAAATTCTAACCAATTAAATATTAAAAAAAATAAAATCGACGAAGATAATTTTAGAAAAAATATCACAAAAAAAAAGAAAACACAAAAGAAACTGGAAGAAAACTATGTGAGGAAAAACTGTATCAATCCATAGTGTTTTGTGAGGAAAAACTTGCATTTACTTGTAATTGCAATTCTTAACCAGCTTAACATTTAAAAAATAAAATTGACAAAGATAATTTTAGAAAAAAAAATTATAAAAACAGAAAAAAATCATGTGGGAAAAAACACTTAGCAATCAACAGTAATTTTCAAAAAAAGTTACAGTGCTTTCCTAACATATTGTAACTATAATTTTTAACCAGCTTAATATTAAAAAATAAAATTAAAAAAAGATAATTTTGGAGAAAAAAACCATGCGGAGAAACACTGTAGCAATCAACAATGTTTTAAAGAAAAAAAATTACAAAAATAAATTCTCAATCAGCTCAATATTAAAAAAAATCGACAAATATAATTTTAAAAAATAAAAAAAATAAAAATGAAAAACTATATAGAAAAACATCGCAGCAATTCACAGTATTTTAAAGAAAAAAATTACAAAGCAAAAATTTTAACCAAGTCAATATTTAAAAGGTAAAATCAACAAAAATAATTTTGAAAAAAAATAAATAAAAAAAATAGGAAATTTTAAAAACAAAATTTGAAAAAAAAAGAAAAAAAAGAAAAAGGAAAAAAATTAAAAAAAAAAGGTGAAGAATTACTGTGGATCCTTTATATGGAGGAGGCTTCAATTGTTTTTTTTTTTTTTTTATCCTTTTTGAAATTGAGCTGCATATTTATGAGATTGGTTCGTTTAGTTTTTGGATTAGGATAAAATAATTCATAATCTACTCTGCTGGTTGATGTGGTCCTCTCTTGTTTCTGCTTAATATCGCAGTGAAAGGATTGGTAGAACGTGAAGTGCTGCTATCTTCCCATTTAGCCTCTGTGTTTTTTCCCCTTAATAGGCTTTAAATCCCTTACAAGTTTTTGGCTTTTTTTAAACTTCATTATTGCAGAAACACTGTTTGCAATTGTTCATTGCCAAAGTTTTAGCTTTTAAAGACGAGCCTGTCTTTCTTGTCAACTGGAATTGTCCCTCTTACTCTGATCTTCTATCAATCTGCTATCATTCCTTTATAGCCCCATTTGAAACAATTTCTGCCTTCCCAAATCCTATTCACTGGTGCAAAATCAATTTGTTGCTGACGTTCTTCTGTTCCAGCATATTCTTCTAGCTGTGAAAGCACTGAGATTTCTCTTTTCCGTTGGATTTTTTTTTAGTTCTGTTTAATTTTAGATAGTTGATTGAAGCATACAGACTCATCTCCCCTAGCGGGCAATGGAAGATTGAAGCAGACAGCCTCGTCTCCCCTAGCGGGCAATGGAACCTCTCTTTCCGTCTCTATTTTCAACGCATTGAAAGAGGTCTGCATCGTGGAGAATATCAGAAGAGAGGCCTCCTGTTGATTCTTTTGATTTCATTTCTTAATGATACGGTGAAGGTACGAACCACAGGGCAGTTTGGCTGGCAATTGGCAACGGAGAGTGATCTGGAATTTGGGAAGAAGCCAAGAATGTGAATGGTGGTTTTCATTACCACTTGACACTTGGATTTGTGTCCTGTGGGATTAATAGAGATCTTGAAAATCAAGATGATGGTTTTATTCTTTATACAGCTATGATTGGAAGACTTTGAGACGGCTCTACGAATCAGCCTGAGCCCACCTACTCAATGAGATACCAGTGATTCCAAAATTAAGTTTATAAAATCCTTTTTATTCGAAAATATATTATAATAATATATTTTTATTTTTTAAAATTATTTTTAATATTTACATTTGAAAACATAAAAAATATAATCTAAAATTAAAAAATTAAAATTTTAAAAAAATACTTTTACAACGTAAAAATATACATATAGTAGCACTAATATAGTCAAAATCCCAATTAAAGGCACCAAGGAAAAATAATTACAATATTAAATCTGTGATAAATCAGTAACACCCATAATTATTGGTAACTATATTTTTTTAACTTTTAAAATTCATTAAAAAAAGGTGAATGAGAATTTTAAAACTATATTTTTTTTTTCAGATTTTCACTCTCTTTCTCACCTCATATTTTTAGTGTTTTCTTTTCATTTTATGTTTTGATTTTTCTTTTAAATCTAGAGTTTAGATTCATATTGCTGAGATATATTTGAGTTTTATATTATTTTTTTAATTTAAAGATCTTGGCTTATAAGTGCATTTAAACCACAGTGGTGGTGTTAGAATCTTGAGAGACATATTGTATATATTTTAGTTGCATAAGTAATGAGCAATAAGGCTTTAATAACAAATTATTCATCTTTGACGGCAACAACAAAAGTAAGATTCATTTTTTTAAAGTATTTTAACAAGTAAGTAGTTTGTTTTTTTTTTTTAATTTAAGCATAGTTGATTTAAGCATGTTTTTCTTGAGTTTATAGATTTAAAAACATTAGATTGCTTTAAAATTAAGAGCAATAAATAAATTAAAAGTAAGATAAACATGTAAATAAAATAGTAAAGATAAATAAGCATACGAATTGTAAAAAACATAGTAAATATAATAAAATAAGTTGCGTAAAAGATAAAATACAAAGTTGTAAATAACTCATGAGTTAAAATACAAGCAAGATAAGATTCTCAGGAGCTTGGAAGAGATCTTGTAAATAACTCATGAGTCAAAATTTCTATCATCTTGGTCCATGGTTTTTGTCTCAAACATCGGCCTCTTGATCTATTCTAGTCGAGCTATAACTACTCTTGTCAAGAAATCCATTACCACATTGCAACCGAACAATAATTATATATATATATATAACTGGTCTAAAAAGGACTTTAATGGATCCGGAACTAAAAGGCATAGATGATTTCTACATCGAAATGATCTTTTTGGGGACAAAGTGGTAGCCAATTGTTTTTTATTTGCTAGGAGAGGGATAAATTGAAAAAATAGAGGATGAAAATGAAAAATATATAAAAAAAATAGATTTCAAACTAAAAGTTGGTGCGTAACATTCATTGTGAAGCTCCTACTCCCCGTATAAAAACTTTTCAACACTTATAGATTTTAAAAATTTAATTTTGGTACAAAATTTTATTATTTTAATTTTTTAAATTTTAGTTTGAGAGAAGAGAAAGAGTATATGGATTATGGTGGTGGTGAAAGAAAACATCAGTTTATGCCGAATTTAACCACTAAAAAAGTTAATCTTAGTGCTAATAGAGGAGTTCCATTTGAATATTTTTCACCTTTAAATTGGTTGGGAAAATAAATATGACCTCAGGAAGTTTTGGAATTTAGGTTTGCTTTTTTCTTGGTTCATTTTTTAGGTTATTTGAATGTATAAACATATTTATTTAAATCTTTATGGTGTTTTTTGGGTCAAATTATGGTTTAAAAATAAAATTTTAGGTGTAAAACACCCACGCCCCGATTTCTAGTGACTAGATAGTAGACAACGTGTCGTTTATTTTTTAAAAAAAGAAAAAAATATCAAAGCCTAGGCACGTAGGCGGGGTTGACAGGCTCATGCACCTAGTCTTTTTTTATTAAGGCCTGAAAGAGATGGGTCACTCAGACCCGCATGCCTAGGTTTTTTTTGGTTAATTTCATCATTTGATTTTGTTTTTTTATATATATATTTTCAATTTTATTGTTTAATATTTGGTTTATTTTAAATAGATATTCATAAGTTGTTTTGTTTTACATTTCATTAAATTATTATGGTTTCAAATAAATATTTTTTTCATTTTTTTAATGCTTGATTTTGTGAGATTCTATTTTTATTTTTATTTTTTTAGTAATCCAAGTTGTTTTTAAACTCACCAAGTTGACTGGGTCACATTAGGTTAACTCCCACAAGTTTTTTTTTTTTTCTATTAGAAAACATGTTAGCAAATACCTATATTTTTTTTACATTAAAAAAATAATCTAACCCATTCCAACGACCTAGTAATAATAATATACAATATCTTTTTGTTTATTTTGGATGCAATACACATGAAAAAAGAAAAAGAAAAAAGATAGTGTTTGTGTCAACAATTTTTGGTTAAGGACTAGTTATTTGTCTCCTTTCTTAAGCTAGAGATTAAAAAATAAAAAAAAAATAAAAACTGAATACCGAAATTTTGTTTTTAAAATATTGAGTAATCAAAAAGTTATCATTTAAAAAGCAAAAGGGATAGAGTAAATTTTTTACATTAAATTTAAGACCGTCACTCATTTTTTTATTTGTCATTTTCACTTTGACTTTGTATCTTTCAATCTTGTCATTTCTTGATTAATTTGTCTAAATTAGCCTTTAATTTTTTCTTATAAAAGTGTAATTAAGAAAACAAAAGTTGAGAGAGAAAAAATTAAAAAGAGCATTCTTGTAATTTACAGTGCTCTATATATATATATATATATATGTGTGTGTGTGTGTGTGTGTGAATGATAAACAATTTCATCATGTATTTTAGTGTTTGTTAACTGGGAAGTAGGGTTAATTATTTTTGATTTGGTTTGATTTTTATATATAAAAATTACCAAACTAAAATTCTGTTAAATACAAAAAATAAAATAAAAAACGAACTGAAACCAATTCCAACCGACCGGTTTTGGTTCGGTTCAGTTTGGTTTTGGTTCGATTTAATTTGGTTTGGTTTAGTTTGATTATTTTATATTAAAAACAAAAAATTATATTGTTTTTTTTGCTTTTGTTTTGGAATTTTTGATGGGATTGATTTTAGTTTGGTTTATTTTTAAACTAAACCGGTTTGGTTCGGTTAAAGTTTTATGTACCCCGTTTAGTTTTTTCTTGCAGGTCTTGGGTTCCCTTTTCTAACATTAAAAAAAAAAAAATGTAGTGTTATCCCACATACGTAATTTAAATTTTAATGCACTGCCTAAAGAATTAGTAATTTAAATTTTAATGCACTGCCTAAAGAATTAGTAAATCTTTTTGTTAAAAAAAAATGCCTAGAATTAGAATGAAAATAACATGGACGACAATAATAAGGCACAAATTTGTTTTAAAATGCTTATCCTAAAAGCATTTTAAAAACGTTTTGAAAATGTTTTTGAAAAAAATTATTTTTTTTATTTTTTTTATATTTTAAATTAATATTTTTTTATAATTTTATATTATTTTGATGCGCTGATTTTAAAAATAAAAAAAATTATTTGATATATTTTTAAGTAAAAAAATACTTTGAAAAACAACCGCAACTATTTTTTTACTTCAAATTAATATTTTTTTAGTATTTTTAGATCATTTCGATGCGCTGATTTCAAAAATAATTTTTAAAAAATAAAAAAATATTATTTTAATATATTTTTAAATAAAAAAATACTTTAAAAAACAATCACAACTCCAATCTCAAATACATCCCAACACTTTCAACAATACACCAGTACATGCTTTCCCGTTGGCAATTCCATTATCGATGAGCAGACATTTATCCATATATCTGCTAATGTCGCCTACGACATGACAACAAGCGATG
>Ga0325404_1003255_pt1 | contig 17359 bp, 6 predicted proteins | sample PopdelMetagenome_18_FD_205664 | JGI IMG/M metagenome (GOLD analysis project Ga0325404, IMG submission 205664) | Populus deltoides microbial communities from Bellville, Georgia, United States - Xylem-Control-R1 | ecosystem: Host-associated > Plants > Phyllosphere > Stem > Wood/Secondary xylem... | reverse complement strand
ATTATAAAAGTAATACCCAATATAACTAAATTTAGCTTATAGTACGTATGCTTCTTATTCTTACCCATAAAATTGGCAATTTCCTGTACGGAATAAGCTTCTTATTAATTAATAAACACTAATGATCCAACAATTGAACCATGTATATATGTTATTAAATGAATTGAAGCTCCTTTTGAAATTTGGACATCAAAGAATTCGGACCTATACTTGCTAACTACAGTAGCAAGTTAACTCTAGTCCTTAATGCTTTGAACTTCTTTTTTTCAACAATTTCTTTGACACAATAAATTGTACTTTCATTGAAATTAGGCTCTTTAAGTTCAAAATTACACCATTATAGATATTCACATAAAATGGCCCACTCAGTCACAGCTTTGTAAATGCCTAACAAGTAGCTAGCAACTTAATGGCTTCATCGACAAATGCTCTCAGTCGAGTAAATAAGTTCGGTGTTTCAGTTAAGCTAGAATTTAATTACTCAATTTTACAAAAAAAAAAAAAAACAACAAGTTTTTACTTTATATTTTACTCTATACTAAAAAAAAAATCAGTCTTTCATCGTGAATTCATATAATAAAAAGACTGATTTTAGTAGACAAAGTAGCATGCTTTAAATCTAGGGGTATGATGATCTTTTTCATAGAACACATTGGTCATTACTAAAAGGGGGACTAGATGATATTTTTACATTTTCTTTGCACAAATGTGATTATTTAATTACCTTTGAAAGACAAAAAAAAAAATCACTTGGGTCATTTTTAGTCTTTGACTTGATTTTTCAACAAGTAAGTTACTTAATTGCACATGAAAATTTAAAACAATTGTCTTTGATTCGAAGGCTCTTTTGTCATTTAGATATGGTCATTTAATAGTTATTGGGTGTCATTGAAGCCAAGAATATAATTTGGTAAATAAAGAAATTAAATTAAAAATAAAAATAGAATCGAGTTAACAGTGTTTGCCATCTATGGACAGCGTGTGCGGTGCCATCCGTAATAAAAATAGAATCGAGTTAACAGTGTTTGCCACCTATGGACAGCGGTGCGGCGCCATCAGATAGCCAAAAGAGTGATTCTAGGGTGGCTTTTGAAGGATCTCGATGTCCTCTCCACCAATCAGCGATGCGTGTAGCATTATAACGGTTGGTGTGGCACATGTGGCATTTTGGTTTTTCTTTTCTCCTCTCTCCTACTCAATTTTTGTGTTGGAATTCAAAAATCAAATCAGTCCCTAAAGTTTATTCTACTTATGATTTCATCCATATTTTTTTTATTACATTTTTTTTAAATTTAGAATACTTTTATGAAATCATGTGGTTTTTTCAATTTCATCATTGTTCTCTTTGTTGCATTTTTTTATTTAGAATAGTCTATTAAATTACTTTAGTTGGTTTAACAATGTTTTTTTTTTTTTTTTGCAATTTCATCATTCTTTAGTTTTTTCATATCAAATCTAATCCTTTTTTATTATTGTATTTTTTTTTACCTTGCGAGATCTTTTTTCAATGATTTTTTTATTATTTTATTCTTCAACATTTAATTTAACGAGTCTTTAGGTTTTTAGTAAAGTCCGAGTCTAGAATTTAATGGTTTGCAGGTTTAAGAGATTGACCCCGATTTCTTTGTTTTTTTTCATCCTCCAACATTTTGTTCCTTTTTAATTCACTTTATATGATATTTTTTTAGTCTTTTTGAAAATATCATAGGTTGCCTTGGTTTTTTCTTTTGTTTTTGTCTTTGTTGAATTTCGTTTTTTATGAAGGAATTTTATTTTTAAGCTGAATTAAATTGATTGATTTCATCCTCTAACATTTAGTTTTTTAGGTGTTGAGCTCAGGTCAAGAATTTAATGTATTGCGGGTTTGAGAGTTTAACTTGAGTTTACAAGGTTCACTCGAGCTTCTTTGATTTTCTGTTTCATTTTTGTAAGCTCTTTTTTTTTCATATTTCAACCTCTAACATTCTTTTTTACTCCTTTTCTATTGGAGTTTTTTTGAAAATAACAAAGGTACGACTCAAAGTTTTTTTTTTAATATTTGTTAATGGTTTGCCTCAATTTCATAACTCGTATTACGAGTTTGATGGGTTAGCTCAGTTTTTTTTTATCTTTTTTTAATTGATATTTTTTTTTAATTTCATAATTTAACATTGAGTTGATTATAAATTAGGCTTCATGATTTAATTTGGTTTACTTTCTATAATGTTATCCTGGTTTTATAACTCAAGTCACATGTTTTGTGAATTAAGCCATGTAGACTTAGATCGTTTTATTGTATAATGTTTTTAGATTGATTTTTTTTTCAATTTCAACATTTAACAATAAGTTTATTGAAAATTGAGTTTCATATTTTGTTTTGATTTGCTTTCTATAAGGTTATTCTGGTCTCATAATATAGGTCGTGGATTTGACATGTTAACCTGAGTTAACTTAGGTTGGTCAAATATGTTTTTGTCTCAATATTTTTTTAAAAAATATGCTGTCTTGAATTTTTTAACTTAGGGTTGCCTCGGGTCTTTTTTTTTTATCTTTTTAAATTTATTTTTTGTAAAATTTCATCATTTGATATTTGATTAATTGGGGATTAAACTTCATAGTTTGTTTAGATTGTTTTCTATGGAGTTATCCCAGTCATATGACTTGGGTTGCAGTTTTGAGAGGTGAACCCGAGTTGACTCGAGTTATTTATTTTTTTTCTCTTTTTTAATTGTTTTCCTTTTTAATTTCATTTTTCAACATTGATTTAATTGGGAAATAGATTTCATATTTGGTTTTGATTTGCTTTCTATGAAGTTTATTTTAACCTCATAATTCGGGTCGCAGATTTGACATGTTAACTCGAGTTAACCTAAGTTGATCAAATATGTTTTTTTCTCAATAATGTTTTTTAAAAATATGTTTTCTTGAATTTGTGTAGTCAAACTATATTTTTAACGGTTGTTTGATTTGATTTTGGACCTGTCAAGTTGACCATGTCACATCGAGACAATCTTTACTCGATTTTTTTTATTAGAAAGCACACTTAGCAAATAATAATTTAGTCTTGATAAAACTAATTAATCAATTCCATAGTTTCAATAACAATATGTTTAATTCTTATATTTTTATTTATATATAGTTTAGTATTGTCAATTTCAAGTTCTTTTACAAGTTTTTTTTTTTTTTTTTGCTTCCTTCTTGAAAAAAAGAAAAAGGAAAAGAAGAAGCAGCCAGTTGGGGAAATTTCATTAGGAAGGAAGGTATCTTATATATATAGTTAATGGAATGTTTCATAAATATACTACAAGGATTAAATAATTAATTTTAATAAATTACAGCGCTAATTAGTTATAATTAAATCTTCATTGACAAATAGGATTTTATTATTTGTTTTTTTGAAGGAGAATATGTACATGCAACAATCTTTACTGTTCCTTCATTTAGGAAAATAGATGATATGTCTTCCACTTTTTAATATAAAAAATTAAAAAGTCTGGTCCACGAGGGAGGCCTTTTCTTTAATAAGTTAGGTACATGGACCCGCATGTCTAACTTCTTTTGCCTTTTTTTCCCTCTGCATTTTACACTTTAATCATTCTAAAGGATTAGTTAAAAAACAATTAGAACTTTTTTATCGGATACCATTGAAATTTCAATTTTTTTAATATTGTAACCTTTTTTCATATTATTTTAGCAACATTTCTTTCTTTACACCCTTTCATGGTGTTTTTTTTCTTTTTTATATAAAAACATTTATGTGATTGATAAAACTTTTTTGTTTGTTTGATTAAATACCTTTTGATTTTTTTATTTTTTATAACACTTGAGGGCACTTTTTTTTTTTTTTTGTTACAAACCTCCTGTATGGTTTTCCTCAATTAAACTTTATTTGATAGCTTTCCTTTGCATGTCAACTTTTATTATCCTTATATATAAAAAATAAATATAAAAAAATAAGTTATTGATCCCGTGCTTATTGTCTAGTTTGTGAGTTTGATGACTTAACCCAAAATAACTCAAGTCTATAAAAAAATATCATCATCTTAATATATATAAAAAAAACCTTAAAAAGATATGATTTTAAATTTATTTCTTTAACATGACATCAAGTAGGCTCTTGTCCTATTTAATTTGAACTCAATCCTTGCTCAGTTTGGGATATTTCTTAACTTCTCAACTTGATTTTTTATTATTATTAACAATTATTTTTAATTTTTAATTATGTCTTGATTATTCCATAAACATATGTTTTATTAAATAGATGTGATATATTTTTTACTCATGGTCAATGACCCAATTTTTACTCCCTTTAAAAAACATATAAATTGTGCATCAAAACATTTTGTAGACAAAATTGGACATTTTTTTTAAAAGAAACAATTGTGAAAAAATATCAAGAATTCAAAAAATCACAAAAAATAAAATAAAAATAAAAATTATGATTTGGGATGAAATCAAACAAATAAAGAAATTTTAAAAAGCAAGAAGTCAGGCCAACTATAATTTTGAGGACCAATTAGAAAGTTTGATTCAAAAGAAAATTGAAGAAAAAAGGTTGGATTAATTTGGCCAATACTTTCGGTGGGTCAAAGGATTTTTAAATCCAAGGGGGGGGTCAAGTTTTAAAAAGAAAAGGCAAAGAAAAACTGGCCCAACCACCGTATCAAAAGATGAGCTTACTTTTTCTTTTTTCCATGTCTCTCACTTGTCCCTGTTTTTTCTTTTAAAAACTCTAATTAATATTAAATTAACAAGAAAAAATTAAATTAGATGTTTTTACCTCTCCTCACAAATCATTATTTTTTAAATTAATATTTTTAATTAATGTTTTTTATAAAAACAATTCATTATTTAATTTTAGATTTATTTTTTATTGGATTATTTTACTCCTATTAGATGAATCACGTGTTTGGTTGGTTAATACAGTTGACTCAGATTTTTTTTAATTAACTCTCAGTCTTGTCATTTAATATGAGATTGATTGATAATTAGGCTTCATAATTTGTTTTATTTGTTTTTATTGAGTTATTTTGACTTCATGGTTCAAGAATGGTGCTTAATAGGTTAACCCGAGTTAACTCGGTTTGTTTTTTTTGTTTTTTTAATTGAATTTTTTTATAATTTTATTATTTAACATTGAATTGATAGCTTTCCTTTGCATGTCAACTTTTATTATTTTATAGTTAGAAAGTAAATACAAAAAAATAAGTTATTGATCCCATCCATGCCCATCGCTCAATTTGTGGATTTAGTAACTTAGCCCGAGATAACCCAAGTTGATAAAAAATATCATCATCTTGATACATACAAAAAAAAAATTTAAAAATATTATCTTGAATTTTTTTTAACATCAGTAAGCTCTTGCCCTGTTAAATTTGAAACTTAATCCATGTAAGGGCTTATTTTGGGAGGTTCTTTGACTTCTCAACTTGGTCTTTTGTTATTGTTAACAATTCTTTTTAATTTTTAATTATGCCTTGAATATTTCATATGTTTTATTAAATAGATGTTATACATTTTTTACTCATGGTCAATAACTCAATTTTTACCCCCTTTAAAAAATACATAAGTTGTGAATCAAAACATTTTGTAGACAAAATTGGACATATTTTTTTAAAAGAAACAATAGTGAAAAAAATATCAAGAATTCAAAAAATCACAAAAAATAAAATAAAAATAAAAATAAAAATTATGATTTGGGATGAAATCAAACAAATAAAGAAATTTTAAAAAGCAAGAAGTGGTCTAAAACAGGTACAATCATGCCAATTATAATTTTGAGGATCAATTAGAAGTTTGATTCAAAAGAAAATTGAAGAAAAAGGTTGGATTTGGCGAAATTCCTCGAAGATCACCATAATATGATGGTGTGTGTCTTGGAAAAGCGAAAAGCACGTGTCCCCGTTTTGTCTTTTAAAAACTCTAATAACTTTCGGTGGAGTTTAGCTTCTTTTTACATAACCCCTTCAACTCTACTACAAGTTACTGTGGGGTTCTATCCAGGAGGGGCATCAAGTTTTAAAAAGAACTGGCACCGAGCGCTTACTTTCTCTCACTTGTCCCCGTTTTCTTTTCTAAAAACTCTAATTACTATTAAATTAACAAGAAAATACTAAATGAGAAGGGGTTTTTATTTGATTAATATTTTTTTATTTTTTTTTAACTTCTTCTCATAAAATACTATTTATTTGATTAATATTTTTTTATTTTTTTAATTAATGCTTTTTTTATAAAAAAATTAATTATTTAATTTTAAATTAATTATTTATTGGATAATCTTACTTCTATTAAACGGATCACATATTTGGTGAATTGATCCATTTGACTTATTTTTTTAATTAACCTTTTCTTCTCAGTCTCGTCTTTAATATTAGGTTGATTGATAATTAGGTTTTATAATTTGTTTTTTATTAGGTTATTTCGACTTTATGATCCGAGAATTATGCTTAATGGGTTAACCCGAGTTAACTAGGTTTGTTTTTTTAATTTAAATTTTTTTTTACAATTTTATTATTTAATATTGAATTGATTAAAACTTAAATTTTATAATTTTAAAAAAATTATTTGACTTGTAGCAAATTACAGGTAAATAGAATAGTATAATTTAAATCTTGAGACACTAACGTTAGTTGAACTACTTCATGATTGATATACTTTAAATGAGCAATTAAAATATCAAAGGATTTCTTTCTAGACACTCCCAAATGTTTAATTATTAGAAGGTTAATTTTAGTTACTCGTCTTTTGATGCAGTGCTTGCTGTTTTTTCCAGATTGATAATCTTCTGGTGGTTGCTGGTTGTAGATTTCCTCCTTCATCCACCTTCATGACTGCTACTCGTATCAAAGGACTTGCAAACTAACTTCATCAAGTTTTAAAAAGAAAAGGCAAAGAAAAACCAGGGAATTGACCATATCAAATAAAGTCGCGTACGAGAGAACCTTTGTTATTTAATATCACATGCAAAGTTTTTAAAACAACATTATTGTACACATAAGGTGAAAATGACAGGGAATTGACCTCTCCTCACTATTATTTTCCTGCTTTCGTAAAGTTTTTTATAGCTCTATATTCTATCTCGTGCTGAGAGTATTTCCAAAAGCACTGAAATGTGTGGAAAATTTTACTCTGACGGTGTACAGTGGAAATCGACTCTCCCTTGTTAATTTCTAAGTTAACCATCTGAAGAGGTTTTTTTTTCTTGTATATTATTGTTTTAATAAAAATAATAGAAAAGAAGAAAAGGATAAAAGTAAAACCAGAGAATGATTAAGAATACCAAGAGAGTGTGGGATTGGTAATGTAATATAAGATGTTTTTTTAAATTATTTTTTTGTTTAAGAATATATTTAAATAGTTTAAGAATACAAGCGGAAAGCACTTGTCCCCGTTTTGTCTTTTAAAAACTCTAATGCTCCAATACTTTCGGTGGAGTTTAGACTTTTCTTACATAACCTTCAACTCTGCTACAGTTGCTGTGGGGGGTCAAGGATTTCAATCCAAGAGCATCAAGGTTTTAAAAAGAAAAGGCAAAGAAAAACTGGCCCGACCACCATTTCAAAAGATAAGCTTACTTTCTTTTTCCACCGTCTCTCATTTGTCCCTGTTTTGTATTTTAAAAATTCTAATTAAATATTAAATGAACAAAAAAAAAAACTAAATGAGAAGGGTTTTTTTTAATTATTATACCCTTGCTCACAAAACATAACCTTCAACTCTACTATAGTTATGTGGTGGGCATAACATTATCAAAATAAATTAATAAACCATGAGGTGATTTTATGATGGTACTATTCATTATGAACCCTCTCACATTTTATTATAAACGGAGTAGTGATTTTTTTTCTTTTAATGCTCAAATATTTTTTTCTTTTAATTTTATCATTTTGTGGTCAAATTAATGGCTAATTGTTTTTGGTTTGTTATGAAAGGATAAGATTAAAAGATAGAGGATCAAAGATAAAAAAAAAATAAAAAAAATAGATGGCAATTTCAAAATTAACATAAAACTTCACTTTGTTTGAATTATAAATTTTCAATCCTTTTAGTTTTTGAAAATTTATTTTTTTATTGAATTTTTTATTTTATTTTCAGTCATTGGTTTGAGAGATGAGAGAGAAGGTTGTTGGATTTCAATTGAAGAAAGAGAAAGTCATTAGTTGACATCCATCTTAGCCATGTAAAAGGTCGATTTTGGTGTCAGCGAGATTCGTTCGATGATGAGAGTTTTACTTAGGTGTTCTTCATCTTTCTTCTTGTCTAAGAGTTTTACTTAGATGTTCTTTGTCTTTGTAAAAAAGGTTAATTAAAGTTGCTTTAGGGTTTTTTGACCACTTACTAGGTTATTTAATGCTATAAATAGATTTATCAAGGCTTTTAGGGTGTTTTCTAGGTGTTATGAGTTAAAAATAAAATGAAAAAAGAACTTTTGGGTATAAATACCCTTAACCTAATCCGGTCATTAAATTCTGAACAAGCAAATGACGCGTCATTTTCTAATATAAATGTAGCAACCTACGCATTCTCCATGTCTAATTTTTTAATAAAGAGTGGACAACATATCATCCACCCTTTAATATGAGAAATTACATGTCATCCACCCTTTAATATGAGAAATTAAGAGAGTTTAGCTTTTTTTTTTATATACATAACCTTCAACTATGCTACATTCAAGGATTTCTATCTAGAGGGGCATCAAGTTTTAAAAAGAAAAGGCAAAGAAAAACCAGCCCGGCCACCATATCAAAAGTTGAGCTTACTTTCTCTTTTTTTCCTATCTCTAACTTATCCCTGTTTTCTCTTTTAAAAACTCTAATTAATATTAAATTAACAAGAAAATACTAAATGAGAAGGGGTTTTTATTATAACCCCTCCTCACAAAACACTATTTATTTGATTAATATTTTTTTATTTTTTTCATTAATGCTTTTTTATATAAAAAACAATTCATTTTTTAATATTAAATTTGTTTTTTATTGAGTTATCTCACTCTCATTGCAAGAATCACGAATTTACTGGGTTAACTTGATTGACTCGGGTTTTTTTTCTTGAGTAACTTTTTCTTCTTAGTCTCATCATTTAATATTGAGTATATTGATAATTAGGCTTCATCATTGTTTTATTTGCTTTTTATTGGATTATTTCAGCCTCATGATACATGAATAGTTCTTAATAAGTTAACATGAGTTAACTCAGTTTGTATTTTGTGCCTTTTTTTAATTGAGATTTTTTACAATTTCATCATTCAACTTTGGATAGGTTGAGACTTGAGCTTCATGATTTATTTTAATTTATATTTTACAAGGATATCTTGGTTTCATGATCAAGGTTGTGGGTTTTGATATTTTAAATCGAGTTTTTTTTTTCTTTTTAAAAAGTTATCTCGGTCTCATGACCTGGATCATGAGTCCTTCAACATTGAATTTACATTTTATTAGTTTATCCTTGTTTCGTGACTTCGGTAACGGGATTGGCCGGTTAACCAAGTTGACTCTTTTTTGTCCTTTTTTTAATTGGCTTTTCCCCCCAATCTCATTATTTAATATTCTGTTTGATTTATAATTAGACTTCATGATTTGTTTTAGTTTGTTTTTTAATTAAATTAGATTTTTTTTTCAATTTCAACCTCTTTTAATTTTTTAATATGTCAAATTCGATCACCTTTTTTTATTTCTATTTATTTTACTTGAGATAATTTTTTAAATTATTTTTTTTATTTTATCCTCTGGTTTTTTTTTTCCTATTAGGTTTGATCCTCATTCTTTTGATTGCTATTTTTTAATTTTTTAAAAAAATAATTTTTTTTGCTTTATCCTTCAACATTAAATTAGTTGAAAATAGAGCTTTTTGATTGAGCCAAGGTCTAGAATTTCACGAGTTACGAGTTTGAAAAATTAACATAGGTTTAGGAGATTTGCTCGAGTTTGCTTGGGTTTTCCCTCTTTTTTAAGCTTATGGTTTTTTAGTTTCATCCTTCAATATTTATTTAATTGAATATTAGGCTCTAGTTTTTTATTTTCTTTCTATTGGATTTCTCATTGATTTTGAAAATGATACAGGTTATCTTACTCTTCAACATTAGGTTGTTTGATAATTAAGTTTCATAATTTTATTTAATTTGCTTTTGATGAGGTTGTCCAATATCACAACAAGGTCATGGATTTTGTATGCTGACCCGGTGGAATCGAGTAGGGTTTTGTTCAAAACTTTTTTGAGATTATATTTTATCTTCAATTCATCTTTCAATATTTTGTTTACTAGAAATTGAGCTTCGAATGTTTTCACGTTCTTATTTAAATTTTTCTTCATTATAAGATAAGATCCTTCAACATTTGATTTTTTTTTTATTTTGTATTTCAACATTTGATTGATACTTCAATCTTATACCTATAATCATGGAGTTAATAGGTTAACCTGGTTTAACTCGGGTTGTTTTTTCGTTGTTTTTTTAGCTTCCCCCTTTGATATTAGGTTGTTTGATAATTGAGCTTCATGATTTTATTTAATTTGTTTTCTACGGGGTTACACCGATGTCATGACCAAGTCGCATATTTTGCATGCTAACATGGATCGGCTCAATTTTATTTTTTTACCTTTTTTCAGTGTCATTTTTTCTTTAATTGTTTTTATAGCCGTGGTATTTGTCATTTGTGTTTTTCAATTAACCGATCTTATTAAACATAATTGAGTCAATGACCCGAGTCTCAACTTTTTTTGTTTTTTTATGAGTGCTTGCATTGCCTTAGCATATTTTCTTTATGTTGAAAAAAAATTGGGTCTACCAACGATATAGTGCGAGCCACCTATCTATTGTTACACTACTTTTTATGGATTTTTGGAGAAAAAACAACTAGTGGGTCAAGTATTTCTAACCAAGACATAACATAAACAAAATAAATTAATGAAATGTGAGGTGATTTTATGATAGCACCATTCACTATGAAGCCTCTCACATTTCATTATGAGTTGGAGTAGTGATTTTTTTTCTTTTAATTTTTTCTTCTTAATTTTATCATTTTGTGGTCAAATTGATGGCCAATTGCTTTTGGTTTGTTATGAAAGGGTAAGATTAAAAAGATTGGGGACCAAAGAGAAAAGGGCAGAAAAAATAGGTGGCAGATTCAAAATTAGCGAGAGAAGTTCACTTTGTTTAAATTATAATTTTTCAGTCCTTCTAGTTTTTGAAAATTCATTTTTTTATTGAAAATTTTACTTTTTTTATTTTCAATGATTGGTTTGAGAGATGAGAGAGAAGGTTGTTGGATTCGAGTTCAAGAAAGAGAAAGTCATTAGTTGACATCGATCCTAGCCATGTTAAAAGTCGATGTTAGTGTTAGTAAGATTCATTCGTCAATGAGAGTTTTTCTTAGGTGTTCTTTGTCTTTCCCCTTGTCTAAGAGTTTTACTTGGGTGTTTTTTGTCTTCCTCAAAAGCAAAAAAGGTTAATTCAAGTTGCTTTGGGTTTTTTGACTAATTACTAGGTTATTTGAGGCCATAAATGATTTATCACGGTCTATAGGGTGTTTTGTAGGTGTTATGGGTTAAAAATAAAATAAATAAAAAAAGAATTTTTGGGTATAAAATACCCCTTACCTAATCCTATCATTAAATCTTGAACAAAATTAGGCATATTTTTTTAAAAAAGAAACAATTGTTGAAAAAAATATCAAAAATTCAAAAAAAATATAATATAAAAAAAATTATGATTTGGGATGAAATCAAACAGATAATAAATTTTTAAAAGCAAGAAGTGGTCTAAAATAGGTATAATCAGGCCAACTATGACCAATTAGGAGTTTGATTGAAAAGAAAATTGAAGAAAAAGGTTGAATTTAGCCATATTTGCTTTAGAGAGAGGTTGGAGAGAGAAATCATGTTTGAGAGAAAGAAACAAGGTTTGTAATAAAATTAAGTATACTTACATTTATTATATACTAAGGAAAAAAAATATATTTTTGTCTAATTTGCTTTTTCCTGTTGAAGAAGGAGGCAAATCATAATTTCCCAAACAATAGATTGAAAAAAAAAAAAAACAGACCAAAAGTATACGAGATTTTTTTTTAATTATACCTAAAATTTATTAAGGAAAGAGAAAAAACTCAACAATAGTGTAGCAAAGTATAAAATAAAAAGAAATCCAATAATCAATCTTAAATTTGTTAGAAAATGTTGTGTTTAGTTCATGTATTTTTTTTATTCTACAGTTCCTTTAGTTTTTACAAATTTAATTTTAGTTTAAAATTTTATTTTTTTAACATTTTAAATCCTTGAGTTTAAGAAATAAGAGAGAAAGTCGTTTGAAAACAATGAAAGAAATGTGAAGTTTGTGAATGAGAACTTTTCAAAGATAAAACTCATCATTTTTTGTATCAACAAGTTTTGTTATATGAGAGAAGCTTGATAGTGGTAGTTTATTTTTATAAACATGCCTGAAAAATACATTGAGTTTCATTTAGATTTTTTTATTTGATTTATTTTTATTTTTTGAATGATTTTGGAATTTTATTTTTAATACATAGATGTTTTTATGGTGTTTTTAGATGCAAAGAAAACCTGTGTTATTAATATCATATGCAAACTTTTTAAAACATTATTGTAATTATTGTTGTCCTCGCGATAATCACCAATACTATCTTTGCTATTAGTATCATATGCAAAGTTTGTAAAACAATATTATTGTCCTCGTGAAAATGACCTCTTCTCACCATTATTTCCTTGCTTTCGTCAGGACCGCTGAAATAAGTTAAAGTTTTTTTAGCTCTATATTCTATCTCGCGCTAAGAGGAACAGGAGAATGTTTTGAAAAGCAATTATGAACATGATTTTATGGCCTCAATCAGAGAGGTAATTAATGTGTGGTGCTAAAAGACAAGGAAGAATAAGGTGTACAGTGGAAATAGACTCTCCCTAGTCCCCAGTTAATTTCTATATTTCCATCAAACCTATTTTAGGGTTTGAACTTGAACCATCTGAAGAGGTTTTTTTTCTTGAATATTATTGCTTTAATAAAAATAACAAAAAAGAAAAGAAAAGGATAAAAGTAAAACCAGAGAAAGATTAAGAATGCCAAAAGAGTGTGGGATTGATATTGTAATATATGATGTTTTTTTAAAAATATTAATTTAAAATAAATAAATAAATAAATAAAATTTAATTTTTTTAAAAAAATACTTGTAAAATATCTAAGTAATCATTCAAATTATTTTATTTTCTTAAAAGAAAAAAAAAAGTCGCGTACGAGAGAACCTTTGTTATTAATATCACATGCAAACTTCTAAAAACATTATTGTAATCATTATTGACCATTATATTATTGTCCTCGTGAAAATGACATCTTCTCACCATTATTAGAAGAACAGAAGAGTGTTTTGAAAAGCGGGGACAGAGTGAGAAACAAGAACATGATTTTATGGCACGTGGTCAGTTATTGATATATTAAAATTATAAAAAAAATATTAATTTAATATATTTTCAAACAAAACTCATTCAAATTCAATTAAAAAAACATTAGAAAAAAAATGTAAGGAGTAGATAAGGTTGAACAAGTGACGACAATCTATTGAATTCTCGGATTACCTTATTTTCATGTCACAGGTCCTTTCTCTTAATTGTTTTCTAAATTTGAAACTGTAATTTGTAATTGTAATTGCCAGCATAGCGCATATGCGAGGGTAATCACAGCAACTCAAGAGAAAAACAACACCCTATTAAATCAAATTAAAAAAAAAACAATTTGAAGCATCGAAGGGTGAAATAGAAAAAATAAAAGGACTGAAATGAAATAAAACCTTGGTGGATGCTATCAATAGCCTTGTTCTTTTAGCTTTCTGTATGATGTAATGGGCAGGTCTTATTACTTGAGTGTGTGATGCAAGAGATAGTCATTGCAGATTTTAGTTGCCTAAGTTTGATCCTTTGTGGAGTTCCTTGTAAGTCTCTTTTTTTTTTCTCTCCTTATTCATAATTTTCGAGAAAAAAAAACATTTACCGATCATAGCTTTAGATTAATGTGTTATTGGAAGCAAAGAGGAGCTAGTATCATTCGTGCAGGGTCAAAGTGATCTTCATCAGCCTTCCATTCCTTTCTCTCTTTGCTAGGTGAGTACTTGTGCATATTATTCTTAATTTTATTTGTTTGTCATTATCTTTATATTATGCTTTTTATCTTAATTATGTAATAAATTTGCATTTTTGTGGGAATTGCTGCTTTAAACTCATAAGTGTAAACTATTTTGTTTCAATGTATTCTTTAGATCGTGAGATAGTCATTACAGATTTTAGTTGCCTAAGATTGATCCTTTGTTGAGTTCGTTCCTTGCAAGTCTTTTTTTCTCCTCATGCAGACTATCTTAATTATGTCATCAAATTGCATTTTTTTTTATGGGAATTGCTGCTCTAACTCGCAAGTTAGAATCCATGTATACTATTTTGTTTTAATACTTCTCCTCTTTTCAACATAAAGTCCTTCTTTTATAAATATATTCATTAGATTGATGATATGCTATCTTTTCTTTTTATTGGTTTTGAGAAAGAAAAAAAAAAGTATTTCTATCTTTTTTATGGAAAAGCACAGAGATCTAAGAACTATTGTGTAAATAACTGTTAGGGTAAGTGTGAATTTTAACACATGGCATGGATAGCTATTGATGAGGGGACAAAAGGATTACAATGATCTATGAACTATTGTGTAAATAATTGTTATGTTAGGACAAGGAATTAAATGTTTATCGTTCTACTTATACCTTGCCTTGTTGCTCTTGAAGCTCGCTTCCATACAGAGCTAAAGGCCTTCTCCTTTTGTTCCTCTCGCTATTTTTTATTATCGAGCAGTCAGTAACGGTGCTTTCCGCATATATTTTCACAAATTAAGGTAGTAAAATTACTATTCTCATTCTCTTAATGCCTAGTTTACTTGTAATGACTCACTCTCACGTTCTGTATCCTTTTTTCTTTGATTTTCAGACCGGTGGAAAATGGCTGTCGAATGTGCTGCTGGATACATTATATCCAAGATAGCAGATCTCATGGTGGAACCAGTAGGAAGGCAGTTCCGTTACATGTTCTGTTTCAACAATTTTGCTAAAGAATTCAAAGAACAAAAGGAGGACCTGGTTTCGGTAAAAGATCGTCTGCAAGATGCTGTCCAAGTTGCTGAAAGGAATGCTGAAGAAATTTGCAAAGATGTCATCAAATGGCTGGAAGATGCAAACAACGGAATTGAAGGTGCGAAGCCTTTGGAAAATGAAATAGAAAAGAATGGCAAATGCTTCACTTGGTGTCCAAACTGCATGCGACAATTCAAGTTAAGCATGGCACTGGCCAAGAAGTCGAAGACTTTCAGAGACCTGCAAAAAACTCGCAAAACGCTTACAACAGTTTCCTGCAAAGCTTCTCCTCAGCCCATAGAATTTCTTCCATCAAAGGAATTCACGCTCTCAAAATCGTCAGAAGAAGCTTTCGATCAGATTATGAAAGCTCTCAAAGATGACAATGTCAATATGATCGGACTGTGTGGTATGGGAGGGGTGGGTAAAACCACCCTTGTGAAAGAAGTAGGCAGGATAGCCAAAGATTCGAAGCTTTTTGATAAAGTTTTGATGGCTTCGGTGTCGCAGACTCCAAATGTCAAAGACATTCAGAAACGAATGGCAGATATGTTATGTTTGAAAATTGAAGAAAAAAGCAAAGGAGGGAAAGCAGATCGATTACGGGAGATACTGAAGAAAGTGGACAAGTTGCTTGTAATCCTAGATGATGTCTGGGAAGTTATTTGCTTGGAAGAGATAGGGATCCCATTTGGTGATGATCACAGGGGTTGTAAAATTCTTCTAACAACACGTCTTGAAGAGAAGTGTTCTTATATGAAGTGCCAGGAAAAAGTGTTTTTAAGACTCCTATCTGAAGAGGAAGCATGGGCTTTATTCAGAATCAATTCAGGTTTACGTGATGGGGACTCTAACTTGAACGGAGTGGCAGAGGAGGTTGCGAGAGAATGCCAAGGCTTGCCTATAGCACTTGTTGCAGTGGGAAAGGCTCTAGAAGGTAAATCTAAAAGTGAGTGGGAGGTGGCATCTGAAGACCTCAAAAAATCTCAATCTCGACACGTGGGAAAATATGATGACCGAAGAAATGCATATGCATGTCTTAAATTGAGCTATGATTATTTGAAGCACAAGGAAACCAAGTTATGTTTCTTGCTATGCTGTTTATTTCCAGAAGATTATGACATTCCAATCGAGGAGTTGACGAGATATGCAGTTGGGTACGGGTTATATCGAGATCAGTCCATTGAAGGTGCAAGGAAACGAGTTTATATGGAAATCGAATACCTCAAAGCTTGTTGTATGCTGTTAAGAACTAAAAGTGAAGAATATGTGAAAATGCATGACTTGTTTCGTGATGTTGCTATTCAGATAGCATCAGAAGAATATGGATTCATGGTAGAGGCTGGCATTGGGTTGAAGGAGCGGTCAATGAGCAATAGAAGCTTTGAAGGTTGTAAAGTAGTTTCGTTAATGGGCATTAAACTCACAGAACTTCCTGAAGGATTGGTGTGTCCACAGCTCAAAGTTCTATTGTTAGGACTGGATTGGCGTTTGAATGTTCCAGAGAGTTTTTTTGAAGGGATGAAAGAAATTGAAGTTTTGTCTCTAGAGGGAGGGTGTTTGTCATTGCAATCACTTCAATTCTCAACGAACCTTCAGTCGTTGCTGTTGGGAAGGTGTGAATGCAAGGACCTCAATTGGTTGAGAAAGCTGCAAAGACTTAAGATTCTTGTTTTCATGTGGTGCGACTCCATTGAAGAATTACCTGATGAAATTGGGGAGCTCAAGGAGTTAAGGTTGTTGGATGTTACAGGTTGTGAATTGCTAAGAAGGATTCCTGTGAATTTGATTGCAAGGTTGAAGAAGTTAGAAGAACTGTTGATCGGGGATGAGAGCTTCAAGGGATGGGATGTTGTTGGATGTGACAGCGCAGAAGGAATCAATGTAAGCCTAACAGAACTAAGTTCGCTGTCTCATTTAGCTGTATTATCATTGAAGATACCGAAGGTTGAATGCATTCCCAGAGATTTTGTTTTTCCCAGGTTGCTCAAATATGATATAGTGTTAGGGGATTGGTATTCAGAACTCGATAAAGAATACCCAACCTCGACAAGATTATATTTGGGTGATATAAGCGCCACATCCTTGAATGCAAAGTCATTTGAGCAGTTGTTTCCTACCGTGTCTCATATTTGTTTTTGGAGAGTGGAGGGTTTAAGAAATATAGTATTGTCCTCTGATCAGATGACCACCCATGGCCATGGGTCGCAAAAGGACCTCTTACAAAGATTAGAACATGTCAAAGTGGAAAAATGTGGGGATATTCGCACTCTGTT
>Ga0325404_1003254_pt1 | contig 17359 bp, 9 predicted proteins | sample PopdelMetagenome_18_FD_205664 | JGI IMG/M metagenome (GOLD analysis project Ga0325404, IMG submission 205664) | Populus deltoides microbial communities from Bellville, Georgia, United States - Xylem-Control-R1 | ecosystem: Host-associated > Plants > Phyllosphere > Stem > Wood/Secondary xylem... | reverse complement strand
TAAAAAAAAATATTTTGAAAAATAAATGATAACAAATTAGCTCTAAATATAGATCTAAACATTGTTAATAGAGAAAACGTAAAACAAAATTAAAAAATCTGTGGCTAAAATAACATAGGAACTGCATTTAGAAAACAATCAGTTCTTGGAATTTAAGTTTTATGCTGCCGTGTTCATTGGTTTCCAGCAGCTAGTTTGCTCGTCTTCTGGCTCAAGAACTTTCCATTTTTCAGGACCTCAGCAACTCCAGAAGCTCACCCTTCTTCAACTTTGAGTAACCTTTGATTCCCCTGGACTTTGCTAGTTCCTTCAGTTCAGTCAGTTTCATTTTCTCTACTCTAGGCAGCTCTAACTTGTGGTTGCTGGCTTTGCCCGCTGATGCTTCACTATTCAGCTCAGTAGTGTTCTCTCTTGAGGTTGATGGAGATGGTATTGGGGACTTCTTTGTGAAATTAGACGGTGGTCTGGTTAACTTAACATCTTCCAAGGCATGTTCTGCTTGCGTCTTCTGGTCCTTGGACACACTTCGTTTTTGTGTCAGGACCTTATTCCCTTCCCTGACTGTACTTGGGCCTGTCAAAATTATGAAACTCCAAATCAGACATTTAAGCGAGTAAACAAAGCACACGCATAGTGGTAGGAGTGCTGCGAGAGTGCGAGCAAGTTCAATAATGATGCTAATCATTCAGGGGAATAAGAGATTAAGGAAAGAACCATGAAATTTTCTTGTGGAACTGTGTGATGTCTACAAGGGTTTCAAACATAAACAACAGAGAAACGTGTTAAGTGTACTGGTTTTCTTTTTATATGATAGTATTCTCGTGAAGAAAAAAACTTGGAACTTAAAAGATCATTTCTCCTTGAAACTGCACGTTAAATGGTCATATCTACTAACAAACACTGTTCTGGAATTGAAAGAAGCATATCCATCTAGATTACCTTTTGCGTGCTTTGTTGAATGGCGAAGAACTTCCAAAATGGAATTGGTTGGGGAATTCTCCTCGGACCTGCTAGCTTTTTTCTTCTTGGTGGCTGTAGACTCTCCCTTTGAGATTGAAGACTGTATCCGTCTGAACAAGGCCATTATCTCCGCCTGCTTAGATGACATAGGTTGTTTTCTGTCAGAAGATTGGGACTTTGAATCCTCATCCTCCTTTTCTGTTCTTCCTGGTGCAGAACTTTTCCGGGGAGGTCTGCCTTTGCTATTTCCATCAGACTTTATGCTTGAAACACTAAATTGAAGCACACCATTATGTGATGCAAAAGCTAAGGAACCATCTGCAATCTCAGGCAAATTTAACAAGCTGCATCAAAAAATGAGCTCTCAGTTTGAAGGTAAAAAAATCAACACAATGCGTTGATAGCTAGCATTCATGACAAGTCAATGAAATTATGAGGAATGAAGTCTATGAAAAAAAAAGAGCAAATGAATATGTAAAAGCAAAAATGCTAAACGTCTGGCAATGATCTGTTTCTGAATTGCAATCAGTTTAAAATATTAAAGCAGTTTGCACTGTTGGGAGTTTCATCACCGAGGGGACTAGAGGATTCCCCACCAGTCTAACCAAAACGAGAAAAACCACTGAAACCAGCATAGGAGTACCGAAATCTCAAGGGTTGGGAAATCCAATATTCTTGACTAGATCGCATTCAGCGATGAGTACTGTAATTATCACAGAAGCTGTACTGTAATTACCACCAGACATTCTAATACCAGACACTTGTATGGGCCATCAAATTTCATGAGTGAAACTCAGGCTTAATGCAAGCTCACCAACACTAAATGAATTCATCCAAGTCCATACAAAACCCAATCGCATACCAGTATTTTCCAGGACACAAGAAATGAAAAGGAGAGAAATTTGCAGCCTTAACCATAAATCTCAATAACTCAAATCTCATATTGCCTCATGTTGAGGGAGTCTCAACATTTTCAATTCATGACATGGTGGACACCCATCAATCAGAAAGATGTATGTAAGAAAGAAACAGAAGAGATAAAAGGAAAGACTGAAAAAAGCAATTTAACATGCAGCAGATCTATCCATATGTAGTTTTGTCACACAATAACTTGAATGATGATGTGCCCATTCATTCAAAACAAAAGGTCAAACTTGCGAATATAAATTAATGGAAAGTGAGTGCCAAGGAGATGATACCTATAAGAGAGTAAAAGGGGCACCACAACTTGAGCTGCTTGCTGAAAGAAATACAAGAGGGTTTGTTGAAGAAAGTGCTTTGAGGATAGAAAACAAGAGCTGAAGCCATCCTTCCCAGGAAAACTTTGAGATTCTGAGAATGCAAGTGGATTAGATCCACAGGTTCTCTTATATAAAGACCACCACCTGCTGGAGTAGAGTAGTTGATTCCTCTGGTGACTAAAACTAGCTAGGCCACCTCCCACTTTAGCGCGTGGGATTCACATGCCATTTTAGATACCCGAGGTGACATCAAAGAAAAAGCTGTGCCTTTTCTGTTTTGTGTTAAAAACTTCAATTTTTTTGCCCCAGTTATTTCTAGTTAGAACTTTCCCGCCTTCATCCACTTCCAATGTTGATTTTAATGGCCAAAATGGCTACACCAAAGTTCTCTCTCCAAATAGCAAAAACAGCAGAGGAAAACACTCTTTTCTGTTTAAAGATGTGTTCTTTTTCAATAAGCCACATCCGAAGTTCACTCTTTTATCATCAAATTTACACTTTTCTCATGCAACAGTACCCATCCCACCCTCATCAACCCAAGCCAAATATAACAAAATCACTGACTGGAACAAAAAAAAAAATCTATGCATTTTGTGAAATGGGCAATCTTGATAAGGTAATAGAACCGCTTTACACGTCTCCAAAAAGTGAAATTGAGTTAAGGACTTGTTGTTCTACATTGCAACTTTGTGCAGAGCTTGAGTCTTTACAAAATGGGTATGCAAAGATCGGTGATTTCCAAGAGAGTGTGTTTGTTTAGGCAGATGTTGGATTTGGGTGTTGAAGTTAACTCTCATCCAGTTTGTTTCTTGTATGCTGAAGTGTTTTCGAGCTTTAGGAAGTGTGAAGGAAGGTGAATGGGCTCACAGGTTTTTGTTAAGATTGGGTTTTGGTTCTTACATTGCTGTTATTAATTTTCTCATTGCCTTTTACTTGAAGATTTGGAGAGCTGACGTTGCGCGTAAGTTGTTCGCTGAATTGATTGAAAGAGATGTTGTTTCGTGGAATTCGATGATATGCGTTTATGTGGCAAATGGTCTTTCCGATAAAGGAGTGGAACATTTCAAAGAGATGCTATATTTGGAGTTGAGATGGATTTGGTTACAACGGTCAGTGTTCTTCGAGCTTTGTTCTAACTGTAGTGATGTTTCATTGGGTAGTTATGTTGGGTTTCTTGAAAAATATATACGCAATAGAAGCGGTAAGTTTAAAATTTGTTGGGAGTTTTATTGTTTAAAGTTTATATCAAGATTACTTAAAGTTATATATATATATATATATATATATATAATAATAATAATAATTATTATTATTATTATTATTTCAAGATTGATTTCTTATAAATTATTGGTTGTTTAAATATCTAGTTTCTAACAAAAATTCATAGGAATTAACAATAAAAAAATTTCGTTATGTCTTTACATACTAATAATTATTTCAAAATCATATTGTACTATTTACTAACATTTTATTTATAATCAAAAAATTCGACAAATAACAAAATATCAATTGGTCTTTTGAATAATATTACATATATTATTTCATAACAATTTTAGAAAATTTTTCAATCAAGTCCATACTTAATTTTTGTAGATTTAAAATTGTAATTTTTTTATATTAATTACATTATAGTCCCTAATTATTAAAACTTATTTATAATCAAGTTACACTTGATTAATTATTTCAGTTTAAAATCTGACTAATGATATTTACATTTGTCACCCATTAGATTCCCTAATAAGTTGGTCCAAATATAAATCACAGTCCTAAATAAAATGGGACTAAATTAATTAATTTATTATTAATTATCGATTTATATTTGAAGATCAATTACAATGTCTAGCAGTCTCTCATAATCCCCTAAATATTAAGAAAGCTACTAATGTTTTGACTTAACTTTTTGGTGACTAGTTTTTTAGTGTAATAATTATCACTTTATCAACAATATTTTGATTTAGATATTATAGCATGAATTGTGTTTACTCTGTCAAATCATGTTTGTTCTCAACATCGTAGTCATTGATTATTTGGATAAGATTTGAGACTCTTTTCAAATTTTATTACACCTTGGGCAAGGATTTACAATCAATATTATTTGAAAACATATGAAATATTTTCCCAAATTCACCTAGGATGATAAATCTTCTCTTGATTACTTAAATACCTTCATATAATTCATATTATATTCAACATCTGCTCATTTTTTACACCTGATTAAGACAACATGTAGCCGAATCAAAACATAATATTTTTTATATAACATAACTTAGTGATCTTAAATCCAAGGATGATTTACACAATCGTCAGGTGAGCTTTTTCATAAAAACAACTAATCTCTTCATATGAAATTCTTATACGGGTCAATTTAGTGTTCATGTCATCTAACAAGTACCTACATGTTAGTTTTTGGTATCTCTCATATCTCAACTTTTAAAAACAACTATTTCTTTTCACAAAGAAAAGAATATAATATATGTTAGTCTCAACGACTCTAATTAATATCGAGTCTTAATAGAACATTAACCAGAAACATTTAAGAACAATGATTTAATGTAATATGAATCTTATAATTATAACAACTTTATAATTTTCTTTGTAAAACATTTTTTCTCCTAGAACTTTATCTTTACTCTAGTTTAATTAATCAAATTTTAGATTCATTAATCAAATATTTGATGAATATTTAAGATAAATAAGCATTTATTAATAGTTAAATATGTTTACATGAACAAAGCCAATGTCACATGCAACCAATCAATTAGTTACAAGGCATATATATTAACAATATCTCACTTGCAAGGGGATCTCTAAGATTCTTTTCAGTAGGTACTCATTCTATCTTTATATCTTTTTTTTTTATGATTCTCTAATCAAATGACTCAATTGTTATCACAGTACATGGCTATTAAACCAACAATGCTAGGAATAACACTTTCTTAATCCAAACAACATCTTTTGTCCTCTCAAACACAGAGGTGTACTTAGTTTTAGTTGTAGAACTTAATTTGATCTTTTATTTGGAACTCTTTCAACTTACATCACCATTATTTAAAGTAAAATATAACCATACTAAATTTTTTATTTTTAATATTTGATTAAAAACTAGCATCCAAATAATCATAGACTACTAGTTCATCTCCTCTATAGACCATAAAAATATTCTTAGTTCTTCTCAAGTACTTAAGAATATTTTTAACTATCTTTTAGTGACCTTCACTTGGATCAGATTGATATCTACTTGTTATGCTTAAAATATAAGTTGCATCTGGTCTTATACATATCATTACATACATTATGAATCTTATACCCAAAGTATATGGAATCATTTTTTTTTTATCTTATCTCTTTTATTTTTTTTAAAGGTACATATCCTTGGAGAGATGTATTCTATATGAAATTGGTAAGTATCCTCTTTTGCATTCTTTTATGCTAAATTGTTTTAACATCTTATATATGTATGTGGATCAAGATAATCTAAGCAATCTTTTAGATTTATCTATATAGATCTTTATTCCTAATATATAAGTTGTTTCTCTCGTATCTTTCATGGAGAAATTCTTGGATAACTAGATCTTTACTAATTAGAGTAAAGAAATATTGTTTCTTATTAATAATATGTTGTCTACATATAATATTAGAAAAACGAATCTACTCTCACTAACTTTTTTATAAACACAAGGCTTATCCATATTTTTGATGAAATCAAGTTGTTTGATCATTTCATGAAAATGGATATTCCAACTCTTTGAAGCTTGCTTAAGTCCATAAATGAATTTTTATAAGTTGCATACTTTATTAGCAAATTCCTTAAATTTAAAACTTTCAAGTTATGTCAAATACACATCTTCTTAAAGATTCCTATTTAGAAATACAGTTTTGACATCCATTTGTCAAATCTTATAATTATAGTATACGACTATAACGAGCAAAATTCTTATGAATTTTAACATAGTTACCGACAAGAAGGTTTCATTAAAGTTAACCTATTTATCTTTGTTTGTAACATTTAGTAACTAGTTTAGCTTTGTACATTTATATATTACTATCTATAGTAGTCTTCTTTTTTAAAGACTCACTTACATCCAAAGAGTTTTATCCCTTCAGGTGGATCAACTTGTTGATGTACATGAAATCCATTTCAGATTTCATGACCTCAATCTATTTGTTATAATCAATACCAAATATTGATTCTATATAATTGATAGGCTCATCAAGTATATAAAACTCATTATTTTCAACTTTCATGAGAAATTCATATCTTATTGGTACATGACGTGTGTTGGCAGATCTATAGAGTTCTTATGTTTACTAAGCTTTAGGATGAACACCTAATATTATAGTCTTAGGCTTATGCTCTATTTAGATGTCAATTTATGGTTCTTAAACTTCTATTTCTCTTCACTTCTTTCAATAACAAACTCTTTCTTTAGAAATGTAGCATGTTTTAAGATAAATATTTTTGCTCAACGGGATGATATAAATAATATCCAATAATTTCTTTTAGATATCCCACAAACTTGTGTTTATCTAACTTAGCTCCCAACTTTTCAGACACAATATGCTTAATATAAGTGTTACATTTCAAATCTTGAAGCATGATAAAATTGGTCTTCTACTATTTTATATCTCATATAGAGTCTTATCAATAGATTTTGATGGAATCCTTTATAAAAGGTAAGTACTAGTTTGTAAGGCATAACCCTAGAAGAAATGTGAAAGGTCTGCATAGCTCATCATGGACTGTACCATATCCAAGAAGGTATAATTTATCCTTTCAGAAACTCCATTATGTTATGATGTTCCAAGAGGTGTCTATTATAAGAGAATCTCATTCTCTTTTGGATAATTTTGAAAATATTTTCTGAAGTATTCACCACCTTGATCTGTTTGGGAAGTAAGAAGCCCCTTTGACATCTCTTCATCTGCAAAGAATTCTCGATGTGAAAACACAGAGACAAGGGGCTGGTCTTTGAATAGGAAAAAGAGTGGATCTGCAGGGTCCCAGATGAATTGGCTTATTCGAAAAACGCCTTGTTCTTTGGAAGATCTATCTCGTATCTGGTACTGCATGGTTCCACTCTGCAAGAACTCCGAATCATTCTCTTGAAGCTCATCCTCTTCATCATAAATGATCCGCTTATCCCAAAATGACCTGGCCCAATAGGGAAATCCCAATGAATTGGGCCTTTCGATACAATTAAATAGAAAGCCCCAAGGGCTCCATTACTCTTTCCAATTTGTATTTCAACTTTATTTTTGAACCCTTTGAATCTTTCAAGTGATTCAAACTTTTATCAACTACACATGACCGTATCCATTATGGTCATCAATGATGAAACATGTGTATCCATCTACGACATAAATTATTATTGGTCCACATACATCTATATGTATTAGACCTAACAATTTATAAGATCTTTTACTCTTTCAGTAAAGAGTGTTTTTGTCATTTTATCCAATAAACAAGCTTTGCAAGTTTCATATGATTCATAATCAAAAGGATCAAATATCCTTGTTTATGTAACTTAGTGATTCTTGTTTTATTGATATGATATAATCTATAATGCCATCAAAAAAATATAAATATTGATTATCTAATATGTTCTTCTTGCTATTTATATTGAACCTGAGCATTTTAAGATCAAGTGTATACAAACCATTTGTATGAATACCAGATCCATAATAAATATCATTTTTATAAAAGGAACAATATTTTTCCTTAATAATAAGTTTAAATCCATTCAAAAATAGGTATGTTGTTTCTATAAAGTGCTAAAATAAAATAACAACTATCAAGTTCTACAGTCCACTTGGCAAAGTTAATGCAGCAACTCTTACTTTATTACCAACTTGTAGATCTATTTTACCTTTATTCAATCATAAACACACATGAAGTAGAAGTTTCAATAAGCTTATTAGCTTTCATAGTTGCAAGATAATCTTTACAGTTCCTCCTATAGTAGTTTTCCTTGCTATAATAATGACAAATACCCCTGTTTTTCTTGATGTCCACAATAGGATTTCATGTTTAGACAGTAAGACCAAGTCAGTACTTAACTCATGGTTCATGACAAAGCCTAATTGGCCTGATTTTTAAAATAAATAATCATCCTCAACATATAGGTGTTCATCAAAGAATCCTTTATCATCTTGAAGCATAATAATTTCTTAGAGATCTCATATCTTTTAGTCTTACTAGCCACATTAAACAACTCTTTAAGATGCATAATTATTATATGGGCATCCAAATTCCTATGCTGTGTATAAAGTTCAAGTGATTTGATGTTAATAATCACTCCTAACTTTGTTATCAGCATCCTCATCAAGGACATGAAGAAATGGATTTTCAAAAACATATATAACCTTCTTTCTTATTTGAGAACAATTCTCATATTTTGATATCAGTTCAAGAAGTTTGGTTTAGTTAATTTATTAGCATCAAATATGCTATATAAGGATATATTTATTTTTACTCATAATAATCTATCAACCTATTCATGTAAAGATAACGAGTATTAGTTTCATACATACATATTTATAACCAAATTTAGATAAGGTCTTTAATCATAATTTGATCTCCCACTATTCTCCAGCAAATTAATGGCCCTCACTATTAATCCAAGAAATTTTGTGTAGATCTTCTAGTGGGCTAAGATTCTATTTAATTTATATGACCTTAAGTAACTCAATAAACCAAAATAAACTAAATTCAATAGATAACATAGCTTATCAATCATATCTTTATATGACTCTTATATCAGTTAGGTGGTGACTTTTTATCTAAACATATCATATATGTTTCGTCTAACTACTACCTTTAATGTTATATGATCATATGTAACTCATATAATTTAGTTAAATAGTATCCAATTTCATAATATTAAACATATTCAATTCATGATAACATTGAGTAGCTCAATAAATTATCCATTTATAGAACTCTGATTTTATACATATAAAAGCGAAAGGTAACAAATCATGTTCTCTATATATACTTTTGAGTAACGAAGATAACTGCGTGTTACACATAGAGAATATGAATAAGACACAAAATAATGAACGTAATAATCAAAACAATAAATTCCATTACCTATATAAGAATAATTTCCTTACAATACTACTTTTAACATCCTCTAGAGATGCTTCAAATGGTAAATTTAGATACTCAAATGAATTTAACTTAAAGCATGAAAGATCCTATTGTAATTTAAAATATATCTTATTGAAATGAAAGATGATAATGAATCCAAAGGCTACTTATCAAAATATTGAATGAAAAAGAAAAAGAGAAAACAACTTCACACAAACTTTAAGTTGTTTCAAAGGTTTCTCAAAGTAGAAGATTTAAAATCTTTTTTTTTGGTCAAGTTCACTGAATTTTCTAAATTGTTTCTCGTTATAAACATTCTAGTGAAACATTATTTTATGATATATAGCGATGATATGATTAACAATTTAAAAAAGCATTTCATAACTCAAATAATATAATCTATCTTTAAAAATTGATTAAATAAATTCAAGTCAATCAAATATTAATTTCTCAAAAATTAATTAATAATTAATATTATTTGAGTGAGTAAATAAATTTAAGTAATTCATATCCAAAATTCACAACATGATCTTTATAATTAACATATCAAATAATTAACCGATTGATTGAAAAGTAAAAGTTATATCCAAATCACATATAAGTAGATAAATTCTATTTTTGGTTCAAAATCATAAAACCTAATTAAAACACCAATTGTGATTCAAATGCATGTAAATATGCATAAATAGAATTAAGTACAAAAGGAGACTTGGTGACTTCATTATCTTGCTCAACTTTGATTATTTCGATGAAAAAGCTCTTAAAAAACATATCATATTATCGTAGGTGGTAGTTGTGGCGGTGGAGGTTGCATCTTCAATATCACTTGCTTTTAATTATTTTAACTCTCTTTTTCTTACCCATAATGTTGTTTTTTTCTTATTCCATTATTATCTACCCATCTTTTTTAGTTTTTTCATTGGTGAAGGTCTATATGATTAAATGAAATAAAATTAAAAAAAAAACATTAAAATGTAGAGAGAGGTTGTCATTTTCTTTTCTGTATAGGGTTTCACTTATTAGTTCATAGAAAAAGTAATTAAGAGAGGTTGTGTTCTTAAAAATTGGTCTTAGATATTTCTACATCATTTGTCTCATATGTCTTTGAAGAAATAAAATAGATGAAAGGTCTAGGTGTGTTTTAATCCATAAAAATAACTTTCTAGTTGTTTGTGATAAGAACAAAAAGGAGAGATAAATATGATTTCAAAGAAACCAAATATGAAGCCAAAATAGTTATACAAAAAAGGCCAACAATTATAAAAATAACATTTCTATAATAAATGAACAGTCAAAATATAGTGAAAGCATATTTTATTTTGATTTTTTTGTTAATTAATTATTTAATGAAAAAAAGTAAACTTAATCGTGCTGGGAGAAGATTGGAAGTTAAAATTTCTAAGTTATTTTTTATTTTCTTCTCTTTCTTTTTCATCTATCAATCTCTTTTTGGCTTGCTCTAATCCTTTTTCTTGTCGATTGATGATGTCATAGAAAAACTTCAAATAGAACTTGGGCTTTCCATGGCTAGTTTCGTGGCGTGCACAACATCAAATATCAGGTTTTCCCTCCTAGATTAAACAGGTTTGGGATTAATCATAAAATTATAGTTTTGAAGGAGTTGTCACCTAGTATCATGGTCACTAGAAAACCTAATGGTCTGTGAGAGTCGGGGTAAGGAAACTAATTTTGCAAGAAGAAGACGAATCACCCCCAGTGCACCCAACCTATGGTTAGCTACATTGTTAATTGATTGTTTTTCTAAGTCATGTTTGTATTTATTGGTCTATCTAAGGTTCAAGGCAGATATTCCTTCATGAGGAAGTCTTTGTCTTATCAAGTTAAATCCTAACTGTTTTAGGGCTTAAATTTTAGCATCGCATTCATTTCTTATTTTGTATCTTTAATATATGAAGATATACTTTATAGTGTAATTTTATAACCATTATAGGCCTCAAATGGTTAGAATGCTAGCAATTTAGGTCAACCCGAATAGCAATGAGTGGGCAGCTCCTCTCTTTTGAACAGAGCATATGGCCCACTTCGACCTTTAAAAAATGTATTCTAAGGTCAACAGGTTCGTCTCGTCAAGATATTTTTTATGGTACTGGTGATGTCAAAATCAAAGCTCTAGTATGACCTATTGACTTGTTCTTTCTTCCCTATTTTCTCTCTCCTCTCTCGTACCATGGTAGCCATATGCATTTAATTTCTTCTTTTGCATGGCTGGGGAGAATTGTTTATACATAGGCATAGGTTAACAAATAAAGAAAATATGTATGAAGGTTTTGTTCATGGAGCATAATCCTACTTGTTTGAGCTTGGCCTAAACGGGTAGAATTTCTAGCCATTTAAGCAAGGTCTAAAACAACTAAATCTTTTTTTTTTAAGTTATTTTTTCTTGTACTATCATCGATAAATTTGATTTTCTTCTTTTTCATTATCTAGACGTAAGCTTTTGGTGAGAAATAGGTATAAAAAATATTCTAAATTCTCAATTATACTTCCATCTTTTTTATTTATATATTGATAAGATGGGAATTGGTGCCTTTTTATTTATTTATAGGTAGGTAGTTTTGCAAAAACATTATTTTGGCTGGAGTTAGAAGTCTGGCATTAGTGGGGATGAAGCATAGAATAGAGACTCAGTTTGGATTAATCTTAGTAAATCCATGAAGGTGAAAATTAAGGAAATAAATGAATCTTTTTTCTAGGTATGAGGAATTGAAGTCATAAGTTCCTTTATTGGATTCACATTTCCTGTAATTAGACAAGTAAGAGTCTTGGCTTGGAACCTATTTTCAAGAAATTTTCAAGGTATTCTAAAATGCTCATTTAGAATCCTATTGTTGGATAGTATGAGTAGCATATCCAAAGTCAAAAAGGAGTGTAAATAGGTTCTTAATGTGCTTACACTTATAGGGACAATGACTGCTATTTGATAGAATTAATGGGAGGAAGGTGGAAGAGTGTAGAACAAAAAGTCAAAAACAATAAGAGTAAGAGACTTTAAATGATGAAGTCGAGAGACTGATGGAGTAGGCGAAAGAATAAAGAGATTATTAAAGTAATTAGTCTCATGGAGGTCTTATGATTGTTGAAGTTGCAGGTGATTTCACAAGCTTCTACATTGCTCTCTGTCATTGAAGTGTATTAGACAATTATTTGAGTTATTTTGGATTAGATTAAGGTTGATACACTTAGATATTTTTCTCAAGGTGATGTAAGTAGTCTTAAGGTAATGTTTGGTCAGTGTCTCAGGTTAGAAATGACATAAACATGTTTGATAAAAAAGATAAAAACAAAAACATAAGATAAATTTTCTATGAAAACTTTAGAGTTTATTTATATATTTTCAAAACAGTAAGTATAAAAGGACATGTTTGTCTTCATTATCTTTATCTTTTTAGTCATAAGACAATAACCAGCACACTTACTTCATAAAACAGGTTGGTATATAAAGAGTCATATTTATTTATTTTTCTTTTTTAACCCTTATTGTTTATTTTCTTTCATTAAATAACAAATAAGATCTAATGTTATATTGGTTTTTCATTCATTTTTTTTTTAATTTTTTTCCCTTTATTCTTCATGAAAAAATATATTTGAAACTAATATGTGACACATATGTTATTGAAGAAGTGACCACCTTAAATAAATGAGTGAAGGGATTAGATAAAAAAGGGTAGCAAGACTCTAACTGTTTAGGAAAAGGATATAGTTTGGTTAATAATTTCTAAAAGGATTTAAAATAAACTGGATTCTTGGCCTGTGTTACACTGAGGGTCGAATTATTCTTTAAAACATAAAAAAACTATAAAGACGTTGCGAACATGTTTTATAACAAAACAATTCTATCATAAACTCAGAACATGATGTATAAATGGATGACATATCTTTAAAATATTGAGACAGTGACATACTAAATGACATATTATAAAAAGATATCTTATCAATATTCTGAAAAGATCTCTATAAACTTACTTGATAGCAAAATAAAAACTAAATGAAATTTAATAAATAATAATATCCAAAATACATTTTAATTCATTTAAGAATTAAAAAAAAGGAGACCAATTAACAAAATATTGGAGGGAGAAACTAGAAGAAAAACATCTATTTAAAAAAAAAAAAACCCGAGTCAACCTAGGTTAAACCGTTACACACGCGGTCTAGGACATGAGAACAATATAACCCCATAGAAAAAAATATATATATATATATATGAAGCTCAATTCTCAGCCAACTCAATTTTGAAAGACAACATTGAAAAAAAATTAATTCACAAATCAATCTAATATCGAATGATGAAACTAAAAAAAAAATTAATTTAAAACAAAAAAACAAAAAAAAAAACTTGAGTAAACCCAAGTTAACTAATTAAACTTGCGAACTAGGTCATGAGACCAGAATAATCCCATAGAAAGGAAAGTAAAAAAAAAATATAAAGCGCAATTACAAACCAGCCTAATATTGAAGGATGGAATTGAAAAAAAATTTAAAAAAAAACAAAAAAATCGACTGAATTTGACCCGAGACATGAGATCAAGATTACTTGTTGAAGGAAAAATGGAAAGAAAGAAAAATAAAGCTCAATTTCCAAAAAAACTCAAAGTTGAATGATAAAATTGAAAAAAAAATCAATTAAAAAAATCTAAAAAAAATAAATAGCAATAAAAAAATAAAAATTAATTTGATAGAAAAATAAATAATATGACACCTTGTAATTTTGGATATATTAGCATAAAATCCAAATGATATGACACCTTAGATAGAGTAGTGTGAAATCTAATGAGATAAGAGAAACGAGGAAGGAGAAAAATAGAAAAGGCCATCAAAGCCTTACCGTCACCCGTTCATCAAGTCGTTTCCAACACCATCAAAGATGGTGGTTGTGTTCTAGCACTGAATGAAACCACACGCATCACTAGAGCGTGATGCCTTCCCTCACATGCTAGCATATAGGTTGCATGCGTCAACCAAGTTGTTCTTGCTGTCTCTCCCAAAAATCTACATTTTTTCAGTTTCAAATTTGATCCCTTAAACCTTGATTGTTCTAGATGAGCATAATTTTATTTTATTTTTTCAATAATTTTTTCTTGATATTACAAGATTTTCATATCTAGACAACCAAATAAATTATTAAGTTAGATCTCAAATAAAAACAATGTGAAAAAATCAAATTAAAAAAAAAAAACAAGTGACAAAAAAATAAGACTTGAACTTTTCTCCTACCCATGCAATTTAATCCTTTATACTAACAAGAAAAGAGAGTTGGATATTTTTTTAATGTTCAAATTCAGAACCCAAGCATTCATTATTTTAAATCAATAAAAGTTCATTTAACTTCGACAAAAACAAAGTATCAACCAAGCAAAAACACTATTTCTCAACACCACGTGATCATCTACGTCTAATCTCAAATAAATCCAAGATGAAAGGAACAAATTGAAAAAAAAAAGAAAAAGAAGAACGAAACCGTTGTGGAACATTAGGAGAAAACTTGGTGACCGAAACTTTTGGCACACCTCTTAGTTTTTTTCTTAATAATAACTGATAAAACAGAAAAACGATGTGATCTTCACTCCTTTATGTAGTCTCATAACTAAGGAAATTAACAGAATAGTGACTGCAGAATGGAAGAACATCATCCAGTTAATAGAAATTCTACGGAAACAACGTTGGCATCAAAGAATGCATGCGATGACATAAAACAATCAGTCAGCCGCAAAGGAAATAGACATTTAAAGGCTGCAGATTGAGATGAAACGAGAAACAAACGAAGGCCAATGTAGCAGCAGCAAGAACTCCATGCCAATCAACCATTTGCAATCTTCAAGTTGTAATGTGGACAGCTATAGCACGGGGCTATGTCTGTGAAATCCATAGCCTTTGTTTTCCATTTGACCTTAAAAAATCTACATTCTTCTAGTCGCATTCGTTTCCAGTCTCTTGTGACTTGTGATTCGGTGGGAACATTTTTCCTAATCACTTTTAACACCCAAAGAGAGTGAATAACTTGTGGGCTACAACTTCGGCTTTATTATTAACATACAGCTAAGAGAACCTCCTATGTGGGGCTCTATCAATGCAATAAACAATCCAAATCATAGAGGATGAACAGGAAGGCCAAAATTTCAAAATTAAATGGAAACTGGCAGGATCAAACATGCGCCGAATTAACGAAAGTGGGAAAAAAATAATTCTTGGGTTCATGATACAACATTAGAATGGACCACTTTTTCCCCTCTACAGAAAGGAAATAATTCATCCACAAGGCTAAATTCAGAGTAAATAAAAAATAGAAATCACTGCTCTTTTCTCCATCCAATGATCAAAGCAGCGAAGAATAACCCCCCCAAATAATGATTTCACCCTCTCCTTTTCATTTTTTTCGCCTTTACAGCTACTCTTCTTCGTGCTCAAGTGTATAACCAATTAAACAATCGAAATGATTTCTAGTAATCAGCATTTCTCTACTCTAAATTCTAAACAAACAACATTACCTTCTAATTAACCACACCTTTTGAGAAGAATAAGGAATACTATTAGGAAAACTATGGATGATAGCGCAATTGCCACACCAAGAACAACCTTATTAGGTCCATGGTGACCCTCTTTCTTGCTGCTGGAATCATCACTTTCATCATCATAATCTGATGAATCACTCCCACTATCATCTCCTGATGAATCATCCTTTGCAGGAGGTGGTGACAATGGCAATCCATGCTTATCACAAGGAGCAATTCCAAGCTTCAATTTTGATGACAAAATCGTATGATTGTAACACAAATTGCTATTTCCACCAACCTTGAACACAGCCAATCTCTTCATAAAAGTAAGATTGAAAGGCAAAACACCATGAAACTCATTGTTCCCAAGATTCAAGTACCTCAAATTCTTCATTTCTGCAAAAAACTTTGGTATTGTCCCATTCAACTGATTTGAACTCAGATCAACATGAGCTAAATCAGGTATTGCGGATATTGAATCCGGGATCGCCCCAGATAAGGAATTGGACCCTAAAGATACATTCTTTAGTGAAATCAAGTCACCAAAATTACTGGGGATTCCCCCAGTAAGTGCATTAGAGGAAAGATTGAGACTTTCAAGATTTTCAAGAAGTGTAATGGAACTGGGTATCCTTCCTTTAAGCCCATTACCTGAAAAATCAATGTGGGTAAGATTGAAAAGCAGATGTTTTGGTATGTAGCCAGTGACATTAGCATTGGAGATAGTAACGGACCTAAGCTTATGCATATTACCAAGAACCACATAAAGACCACTAGTATTGACTGGCACATTACTTACAGTGAGATCAGTGAGATTGACAAAGTGAGAGAGCCCAACACCAGTGAGGTGTTTAAGAGAGTGAATGCAAGTGAAAGAACGGAGAGAGAGAGCAAGATCTAGAGGGAATCTAATAGGAGTAACAGGACAATTGGTGAAAGAGAGAGATTGTAGAGTAGAGAGGGATTTGAGGGCAGTGTAAGAGAGAGAGAGGTCAGAGGAGCAGTTGGAGAGGTGAAGTGAGACTAGGTGGCGGAATGGGGATGAAGAGTCACAAATGGTGGCGTTGTGAGGAGAGGGTTGCGAGCAAGGGTCTTTAGCTGTTGGGATGTCTAAAGATTGGAGGGCTCTAAGTTGTTTGGGGTCCAAAGTGGAGTGAATGGAAGGAGAGGGAGTTTTGGTGGTGGGTGGAGTAGGGGAGGCCGTAGGGGAGGGAGAGGGTGGTAGAGTGGCATTGGCGGTGACAGTGGCAGCTTCAGCTGTCGTGGTGAGGAGGAGGAGGAGGAGGAGGAGGACGACGAGAGGAAGGAAGAGCGGTGGCTTTGGTGGCAGTGAGGTGAGAGAGAGAGAGAGAGACATTGTGGAGAGAGAGTGAGACAGAGGGAAGTGAGCCTCGGATAGAGTGAGCTATGTAAGAAAGCGTGTACAGATAGTTGTTTGTAAGTGAAACGTGAGAGCTTGGGAAGTGAGGGACAGTTGGGATTTTACCTTCTTTGATCGCCCTGGATTTGTTACTTATTTGCAGAAATGCAATCAAAATTCATCTGTCTGAGCATGC
>Ga0325404_1003253_pt1 | contig 17360 bp, 16 predicted proteins | sample PopdelMetagenome_18_FD_205664 | JGI IMG/M metagenome (GOLD analysis project Ga0325404, IMG submission 205664) | Populus deltoides microbial communities from Bellville, Georgia, United States - Xylem-Control-R1 | ecosystem: Host-associated > Plants > Phyllosphere > Stem > Wood/Secondary xylem... | reverse complement strand
ATGCAGAAATGAAAAACAAAGACACCCAAACATACACAATAAATGATAATCAGGAAACCATTGAAAAGATAATTAAAAGGAGATTTATTATCGAGGACAAGAGTAGGCATTTGATTGTTAAGATAAACGAAGGTTTCAAAAACATAATTCCAAAATCTTCATGGTGTTTTACACTGTCCTAGAAAAGAAAGACCAGTTTCCACAATATACCTATGACGACATTCAACAGTTTCATTTTGTTCATGAGTATAAGGTTAATAATGATGAATACCAATGGTTTGAAAGAAAATGAATAACTTGTGATATTCATTCACCACCCTAATTAGTTTGAACAAATTTAATTTTTAGCAAAAATTGATGCTCAACGAGAGTTTGAAATTGATGAAAAATATAGTAAACATTAGACTTGGCAACAAGAGGGTAATACCATATATATTTTGTATGTGCATCAACAAAAATAATAAAATAGCAAAAACCATCAAATGAAAAAAGAGTAGCAGGACCCAAAAAAATCACTAAAAAATAATTCAAGTGGAGCATAAGTTTTGTGGCTTGTAGGTCCTAAAGACAGACACGATGATTTTCCTAACGGACAAGTTTGACACTGAAAATTAAGGTATTTAGAGTTATAAGCAATCTTATTTTTCGAGACTAAATAATTAAAAGTACGACGATGTCATAGATCAGCAGAAGCAGATACACAAGGAAACCACTAAGCTTGAGGAATTGACGTGACAAAAAACTTGGTCAAAGCATAGATACCATTTTTACTCTGATCGGAAAATAGCAGTGTCTTGGTGTTGGGATCTTTGACATAAAACACAAATAGATGAAATTCTAAATAAAAATTGATATCAAGACAAAATTTTAAAACCAAAAGCAAAGGTTTTTTTAATATATGGGACATGAAGAACATTAGAGAAAGTGAAAGTATGATGTGGTGTATGTATCTTAGTATGACCAATATAAGATATGTGATGTCCCTTACCATCACCAACATGCAAGTGATCATTACCGAGATATGATTCGGACCCTATCAAATTTGCAAGATCAGGTGTGATGTGCTTATTGGCACTAGTGTCAGGAAACCAATCTATAGAACTTGTTTAGAAAATATTGCTCAGTGCCAGATTTGCACTAGAATATTGGCCATGACACTGAAGTTAAGAATATTGACGGGCTAAGTGGTCGGAGACTTGACATAACTGGCACCGGACATTAGACCACTGTGAAGAGCCATGTTGCCTCTTAATTCGCTGCCAATTTCCCTACCTCCAGTCATTATTAGAAGGCCCGTTGAAGCTACAAAAATCAAACCTGGAAGCAAACCTGTGTTCTCTGCCGTTGCTAGAATTGGGATGCCACCCTCCCTGAAATCGTTCTCTACCTTTACCAAAGGAATTAGAAGACTGACGTTGGACAATAATAGCTGAAAGGAGCTGGTTTGGTGTGGGAAGTAAAGGAGCACTAATGGCTGCATAACCCATAGATTGAAGGAAGGTCTTGTGAAGAAATTTGTGAGTTAGGAGATGAACGAAAGAGGTTCTGCTTTGGTCACGAGACTTGTTACAAAGTCTTTGAACTCACCCTGAAGACCATGAAACACATACAAATTAAAGTCCTATAGTGAAACTTGTTGGCCAGCAACGACTAATTCATCAAATAATGCATTAAATTTTTGGATAAACCTAGTGACCAAATCATCACCTTATCGAAGATCTTGAAAAGAACCATGAAGTTGCATACGAGAATTAGACAAAGAAGCGAGAGCTTGCTCAAGAGTGCATCAAACAGAATGCAAGGTTTGGCATTCAACAACAAGATAGAGAACATTTATTAAGAGCGAAGAAAGCAGTGCACTTAGAATAAGTTGGTCCTACTATTTCCAATGAAGAAAAAAATGATTAACCTGAAGAGAAATACCATTAGCAGCAACCACATGAAGAGAAGGACACGAGAGGGAGCCATTAACAAATTGGAAAATACATTGTCCAAAGAGATATGGCTTCATCTATATTCGTCAATACAAGTAATTTGTGTTTGTAAGTTTCAGATAAATAACTTGATGGGTATTAGAGAGTGGAACAATAGCATCCACTAAAGCAAGATGAATGGTAATAGAAACGACAACAAAAGTCTGCAAATTTGAAACATCCATGTTGGCAAGATTCCGGCCAACATCAGCAGGAGTAGAGTGTAGAATAGAGGAAGAGAACAAGTTCTTTAGAGGCACGACAGGAGTAGGGGAAGCCTCCAATATAGACGGGGAAGAGAAAGTCTACAATCTCGGTGCAATAGAGGAGAAGGTTTGCACCGGTGGTGCAGCAGAGGCAGAGGAAGTCTGCACCGGTGGTGCAGCAAAAGGGTCCATTAAAGAGAAGAAAAAAGAGTTTTAAGTTATTTAGGGCTCTGATACCAAGTTAAGAATAATAGGAGGCTTAACTTGTTAGTTAGCCAACATTTTCTATTTATATGTGTAGGATAGTATACAATAGTAAAAGTAAAGATTACAACACTAGAGTAGTTCTATAGTATTTTCTATATATATACATTCTATAATACTAATAAATTTACAACTTCTTAAATAAATATAAAAACTATTCTAAACAATTTAAAAGGATTAATATATTAATAATGGTATATGTGCCAGCGCTACATCGGTTTAGAAGCTTTGAACATATATATTTATGTCTAAGAAGTCAAGAGAGCTTGGACATACAAGCTAGGAGCATCTTTTTTTTCTTTAACATAGAGTACACCCACACTAGATTGATTAATTTCTATTGATTAAAACGGACAAATAACGTAAGCAGTGGCCTATAGTGGAATGGAATTCCACTAATTAAGATGCCAAAAACGAATCCCCATGTCTATCCAACTTTGTATGTCTCTCTGGGTATCCCTATAAATACATGCCATTCTACAGCCCTAGCAATCTCAAAACCATCTTACTAGCTACATAATTAAGGCAATTCACTCTCTTAATATAACTTCATTAATTTCATGGCTTCCTTGGCATTTTCAGCCAAAATTGGTCGCTGCATTTCACCATCAAATGCAATGGTTTCTGATCAGTATGAGAGCAAAAGAGAAGGGCTTTCCTTTGGTAAGGGTATTTTCGCAAGAAAACGTGACCCTCGAGACTCAGTGGTCACTAAAGTTGCAACCCAAGCACCAACCGTGATTCCATCACTAGAGAAGGAACTTGCTGGTGACAGGAATCATGTTGCATGGACTAGTGTCCAGCAAGAGAGATGGGAAGGAGAGCTTGTAGTTGAAGGAGAAATTCCTTTATGGCTGGTATGTATCTTTCAATTACCTGTACGGTATATATATATATATATATATATATATATATATATATATATATATATATATGACTAGCAAGGAAATTCCTTTGGCAAGGATTTATTTTCTCATCATCAACACATTTTCATACACAGAAAGATATATAGCAGCTTACCATCAAGATTTTCATTTGTTAATCCTCTCTTCTTATGTTCTTACGTTACGCTACATGACATGAAAACCTCGTGCATTTGTCAGGTTGAGATTAATCCGTTATTTTTTCAGCATATAAAATGAGCTACAAATAGCTTTATCATGTAACTGGTCCGAGATATGGGAGGAAAGAATCCATATTTTATTAATTTTACAATAATCCTTTTATTTATACTAAATGACTGATCGTGGGGCTCAAATCATTCCTTGTCCTACATTCAGATGTAAGATCTAGCTAGTGCGCATCCATATATATAAAGATTTTCCAAACTTTGTAAATCAAGTAAATATCATACCATCATACAACATACAATATACACTACCATTATATAGAATTAAAACAAAACGTACCTCCTGAGTCCTGACCTTAAACGGAAGAGTTAAATTTACATCCTTGTTTTAATTAGTGTTGGTTAATCTCCTGAATTTGATTTCATGCAGAATGGAACGTATCTTAGAAATGGTCCAGGCCTGTGGCACATAGGAAGCTACAACTTCCGGCACCTTTTCGATGGCTATGCCACATTAGTCAGACTCCATTTCGAAAATGGTCGATTAATCGCTGGCCACCGCCAAATCGAATCGGAGGCTTACAAGGCTGCAAAGAACAACAACAAACTATGTTACCGTGAATTCTCTGAGGTTCCAAAGTTTGATAATTTCCTCGCCTACATAGGAGAACTAGCTAACCTCTTCTCCGGGGCATCATTGACTGATAACGCCAACACTGGCGTTGTCAAGCTCGGCGATGGACGTGTTGTTTGCTTAACAGAAACACAGAAAGGGTCAATAATTGTTGATCCAAACACATTGGACACATTAGGAAAATTTGAATATAGTGATTCACTAGGGGGTCTAATACATTCGGCGCATCCAATTGTGACAGACACTGAGTTCTTAACTTTGTTGCCTGATTTGTTGAAGCCTGGATACTTAGTGGTGAGGATGGAACCTGGAAGTAACGAGAGGAAAGTAATCGGACGGGTGGATTGTCGTGGAGGGCCTGCTCCCGGATGGGTCCACTCGTTTCCGGTTACTGAACATTATGTGATAGTGCCAGAAATGCCATTGAGATATTGTGCACAAAATCTACTAAAAGCTGAGCCCACACCATTGTACAAGTTTGAGTGGCACCCGGATTCCAAAGGGTTCATGCATGTTATGTGTAAAGCTAGTGGCAATATAGTAAGTCCACTCTCTCCTCTCTTACATCATCATCATTATTAATTATGATCAGGACCATTAATGGTCATATGATTAATCATATTGCAAGTTAATTTATGGGTAGATTTGATTTTATACGGTATTATTTTTTGGGATTTTTGAAGGTGGCAAGTGTGGAAGTGCCTCTATATGTAACCTTCCATTTCATCAATGCTTATGAAGAGAAAGATGAAGATGGGAGGGTGACTGCCATCATTGCCGATTGCTGTGAGCATAATGCGGACACGACTATTTTGGAGAGGCTTAGGCTACAAAATCTTCGGGCTTTTATGGGTGAAGATGTCTTGCCAGATGCTAGGTACGTAATTGGTTAATTAATTATTCAATCTCCCTTTTATCGTTAATTTATTCTTTGTCAATGATGTTATGCTTATTGTAAACAAAGACATGCATATGTTTGTCAAAAACTATTCTATCATCATTTAGTTAATTTGTCCTCTTTATGTAGTTGCTCCACAGTTAATTATTATACTTAATTTTTTTTAATTTCTTCAGTTCGGATAATGAGCTCATGCATGACGTTGAGCTGAAACTATATATATAAATAAATTTGCTTTCTCTAACAAAGAAAATGTTGTTTTGATGCCATGATATAGAGTAACAACTAGCTAGATGCATGGGAGAGATTAATAATTTAGTGGTGCACGTATATGTACGTAGGGTCGGGAGGTTCACAATTCCTTTGGATGGGAGCCCATATGGAAAATTGGAGGCAGCATTGGACCCAGAAGAGCATGGGAAAGGAATGGACATGTGCAGCTTTAACCCTGCGTATTTGGGCAAAAAATATAGATATGCTTATGCTTGTGGAGCACAACGCCCTTGTAACTTCCCCAACACCCTCACTAAGGTAAAAGTCACGACTACCAAAATTACTTCCTATCCATATATATTGCCTTTGACTTTCAATTTCTTGCAATTGGTTTTTTAATTTTAATTAAAAAAATGGTATACAATTTCATGCAAATGGTTTAATATTGCTTAACTTCTTCGAAGGTTGATTTTAATGTTGTTTTTGGTAAATACCAACGTAGATTGATTTGTTCGAGAAGAAGGCAAAGAATTGGTACGAAGAGGGTGCTGTGCCCTCGGAGCCATTTTTTGTGGCTCGCCCAGGTGCTACAGAAGAGGATGATGGTGAGTAAATGCTATCACATTTTCTTGTTTACCAAACATTTTAATTACTATGAATAAGTACTAATCCTCAAAAACAAATTCGAAATATGAGATCCACTTGGCTCAAAAGGGCAGTTCTATACATATATTGAGGTTTGTCTATTCCTTTGCCATTGAAAACCTTTAAAAAACCTAACTGAAACACTTGTTTTCTTTTTTACATATTATCAGAAATATACATGGATATTGTACATGGAATTTGACTCATCCAAAGACTATTTCTTAAACGAGCTACATGCTTTCCCCCCCTATAACCCTAATTATATCAAAGAAGAAAAAATCCAATCAACAAAATTCAATTAGAGTATCATTTCTGGATATTGCCTTTTGATTTGAATCTTGCTAACGTAACAAATACCTCAAATATTGAATAAAAAATAAAGTTTAGCCAGTGACTTCATGACTAAATCTTCTTTTTAATTATTAATTATATGAAAATGGTCGCAGGTGTGCTGATCTCCATGATCAGTGAGAAAAATGGAGATGGTTACGCACTGTTACTTGACGGATCCACATTTGAAGAGATTGCAAGAGCAAAGTTCCCTTACGGTCTACCTTATGGATTGCATGGATGCTGGGTGCCAAAGAAGTAAAATCATTGATCAATTGGAGTTGTGAGATTTAGCTATCATACCTCTAGAATTGATCACCAGTTCAACGCTGCTTAGGAGTTGCACCAGCAGAATGTTAATATATACAAGATTAAAGGACTACTACCCAATGATCAAATATCGCTGGAGTATGTTGCTGATGGTGATAGTTTGTATATGGCCTTTGTCTTGAGGAGTTGCAGTCATATGTTGTTGATGGCTTCTCGATATCTTATAAATCAAATGTATCTTGATTTGGTCTGTGTAATTAAAATTACAATCTAGGTTGTTTCCTACTGACCAGCTTATAAAATGATTTCAACATACTGACCAGCTTATAAGAAGGAAAATTCAGAATGGAAACAGCTCCTTAACTTAAAATGAACAAGAACCAGAAAGGGAAAGAGCATAAAATCACTTCTAAATGGAAGAGCATGACCAATTAGGCAGATAAAAGAAGAAAAGGAAATGGTTTTTGCTTAAGAGGTAAAGATCTGTTCAGATCCAATGACAGGAATTTATAAGTTCCAAGGATTCAGCACTAAGAATGCCAAGACCATGCAGGGAATTGTTTCTCTGGGGGTGTTGGCAGCCAAGATTTTGGTTGAGGATATATCTAATGAGTATCGCAGAAAGAGAAAAAGTGAAGTAGATGTGGCTCGTACCAGGATTGAAACTTACATCAGATCATCACTACGCACTGCTTTTGCTCAAGTCTTTGCAACCTATTCGATAGACATGAGACATGAGACATGAGAGCCATAATTCTCAATGACCTTGCTCTCATTTATAGTATGAGGGCACTTGCTATCTCTACACTGAATGAACCTTTAGGAATGGGATTCAGAATGCAGTGCTGAAGTGTTGTGTACTTGGTCAGCACCTTATAATAGTTAGAGAGAGCTTATGAAGGATTAAGGAACTTGTTCATCGCTTTTTTTTGAAGATCTGCTCTTCTTTTTTTATTTCTTTTTCTTTCTCCAATGCTTGATCAATATCTTAATGTGTGTGACTACTTAGCATAAAGAATGGAATAAAGGCTTCCTTTTCCTTAAAAATAAATAAATAAAATTCAAATGTCTGCTATATATCTTTTTATAAATTTCAAAAAAGATTTCTTTTGGTGGCTTTATATTTTCCATTTATTTCAAGATGAGCATATGCAATATATCTTTATATTGGCTATTCAAATTGGGTTAAGATAGCTGTCAAGAGGTCAACTTAGTGCTACCTGTGATGAGCATAGTTTAAGCTCAAATTAAGTGTGATCTCATAAACAAAAGCTAGCCTCCAAGTAAATTTTTTATTTTCATGAGCTGCTTCCATGAACACTGTAATTGCATTGAGAGAGATGGAGAGATGCATCTATGTTTATATCAGTTCTCTTGTCTGGCTAGATGACTGTTTTATTTGGCATAAAATTAGAGAATGGAGAAAGCAGACTCAAGCCGGAGAGCATCCAAAAACCAGCCAAACCCTCTTCCTATTCTTGCCATCCTTGCAAAGCATGTTGGTGAGTTGGCAGTTAACGAGAAGCAAGTATTTAGTCCAATACTGAAAAGACGGCATCCTTTCTCGGCTGGTGTTGCTGTGGCCACTCTTCATGCTTGCTATGGAAATGAGATAAAACAATTCATATCTAGTATAGTGGAATTAACACCAGATGCCGTGCAAGTGCTTAGAGCCGCAGATAAACTGGAGAAAGATCTGGTGCAGATTGCTGTAGAAGATTCAGTGGACAATGATGATGGTGGGAAGGCAATAATCCGTGAAATGCCTCCTTATGAAGCTGAAGTTGCAATTGCCAATCTGGTGAAAGGATGGATCAAAGCAAGACTAGACAGACTTAAGGAATAGGTTGACAGGAATTTGCAACAAGAGGTACTTGTTAACTTGTTTGTACTGCCGTTTCTGTATTGATTTTTCCATCATTAAATCCACCACTGCACAACCTTGCAGATTTATTCTATTGAATTTGGTGTCAGCTATGTCAACATTGACATGTTTCACTTACTATTGATTATGTCACAATGTTACAAGACTTTTTTGAAAGTTAATCCATTATGCTATTGCAATCTTGGCTTGTAAAAAAGCTAACCTTTGAAGGAGACATACATCGAGGAGGCTAGAGTTGAATGTTGGCAATGAGATATTATGTTTAATTGGATAGTCTGCACATCATAGTGGTTCTGTTATGACATTTATGATAGTTTGCAAACTTGTGATAGATTTGTGCAAGCATTTTTTAACCTTCCATGCTAACATATGCACTCATCTGTTGAATTTTCTCCCCAGTACCTGTCAGTTTTGACTGTCCATTCTTTTCTTTGATGTATTTTTCATATGATCTGTCATTACCTTTCCGTGAGCTAACCAACTTGTGTAGGTCTGGAACCCGCAGGCAAATCAAGAAGGATACGCTCCATCTGCCGTTGAAGTTTTGCGGATTATTGATGAAACTTTGGATGCATATTTTCAGCTGCCAATACCAATGCATCCAGCACTGCTACCTGACTTGATGGCTGGTCTTGACAGATGCCTTCAGTATTATGCAACCAAGGCAAAATCTGGCTGTGGTAAATGTTTGCAAAGCTCAAATATGTCCATGGCTTCAGTTTCTTGAGTTTCTAACAACTGCAATCAATCGGTCTGATTTGTAGGATCACGAAATACATATGTTCCAAATATGCCAGCATTGACCAGATGTACTGCAGGATCAAAGTTTGCGTGGAAGAAGAAAGATAAGTTACCAAACACTCGGAAGAGAAATTCACAGGTTGTGACAATGAACGGGGATAATTCCTTTGGGGTGCCCCAGCTATGTGTTCGTATAAATACTTTGCACAGAATCCGATCAGAGTTGGATGTATTAGAGAAGAGAATAATAACCCATTTGAGGAACTCAGAATCTGCTCATGCAGAAGACTTTACAAATGGTTTGGCAAAAAAGTTACTAACACCAGCTGCTTGTATAGAAGGAGTCAACAACTAAGTGAGGCTGTTGCTTACAAAATCATTTTCCATGACTTGAGTCATGTTTTGTGGGATGGTTTGTATGTTGGAGAGCCATCATCTTCTAGGATCGAACCCTTTACCCAGGAGCTTGAGCGGAATTTGCTGATCATTTCAAACACAATACATGATAGAGTTCGGACACGAATTGTTACTGACATAATGAGAGCTTCCTTTGATGGATTCCTGTTTGTTTTGCTTGCGAGAGGCCCTTCTCGTGCTTTCACGCTCCGGGACTCTCAGATAATAGAGGATGATTTCAATTCCCTTAAAGATCTATTTTGGGCCCATGGGGATGGCCTGCCCGCCGATTTGATAGACAAGTTTTCAACCAGTCAGAAGTATCCTTCCCCTTCTCAAAACAGATACAGAGAGTCTAGTTGAGCGTTACAGACGTGTAACCTTGGAGACATATGGCTCTTCTGCCAGGTCTAAACTTCCATTACCTCCAACTTCAGGACAGTGGAATCCTACTGACTCAAACTCGCTTCTCCGTGTGCTTGTGTTACCGGAATGATGAAGCAGTATCAAAATTTCTCAAGAAGAACTACAATTTACCCAAGAAACTGTAACACACTGAAGTGATGTACATGGTAACTAAGCAGGCCTTGTCCTGTGGTTTAACTTGTCTTTGGCGAAGATGACCCGAACAAAATCCTCCCTATGGTATGCTTGGACAAGTAGGACTGCCTTGGGAAGTTGCAGTGAACTTGTATAGTAACTATTTATTTGACTATAGCTCACCAGATTTCTTCAGCCCTACAATTTTATCTTTTTTTGTCTATTCTCTGCTGCATTTTTTTCTTTTGACCTTTCCGAGGTTCTTTTTTCTTTTCTCGATAAATTTAATGTTAGGGAGTAGTAGTTCTTTATTAAACGGTGCAGTCCTGGTATAGCTTCATTATGTTCATTGTAGTGCTTGTATTCTTTTGTTAGTATAAAGGCATTGGTTGATTTGTTTCCCTGCTCCTGTTTGTTCTCCCTCTCTTATCTCTCCTTCTCCAACAGCATTTCTTTCCTATATCTCATCTTTAACTCAACACTCCCTCCATCTTTCCTTGCCACTCCAATTGGCGAGCCGTCAAGACCCCCAACCTATTTTCTGCACAAAATAGTCCAATTCAGTGCTTGGAAGGTTTTTTCTTTAAGAAAAAAAAAAAACTTGGAATGCGGTTATGCTGAGCATGAGGGCACGCAAATGCTTGTTCAGACAGAGTAGTGCATGACTCGAGTGTGACGGAAGGATCACGATTACATCGGAAACGAATCCTCTAGTAGTTGAGGAAACAATCAAGTTCAAACTTAGGTCATTTGCATTTCTTTAAGCATACCATTATACAACAATAGTTGAAACTTCTCCATGGCAACCCATCATCGATACAACTCGGATGAAAACTTGAATAGCAGAGATGTGTTAGCATCTGGGCATCTCCTTTTCTGTTAACCAGAGACTTGTAATGTAATTCTGCAAAAAGATGTGGAGTTCGATGCCTGCAGCCTTCTCAAAGTAAAACTTCTGGAAAGAGTAGTGGTTTCTCTTGTGAGACATTGGCTATGCAAAGCCTTAAAACAAACATGTTACACAAGCATGAACCGAATTCCAAATCCACCATCGACATTCCTTTGAAATGATGGTGATCATGTGGCTTGAATGCTTGGTCACCAGGAAAAATAGATAAGGTAGTCAAACGTACTGTGCATTAACATCTTCATGAATGTCAAAAACAAAGCATCACTGCTCTTCTAAGATGGCACGCCCAAGATTTGTAGCAAGGGCTAGCCTAACAGAGTCTAATGCCTCCGCTGGCAAGTCAGTAGCAACAACGCCTGGATGCAGGCTTGCCACGGACAATTCTTGCAGTTTATTCAACAAAAGATTTGTTTGAGAGACATTTAGCAAAGGTCGCCCTTGCCAGCTAAGCAGTGTCAACTGCAATAAAGAATCATCAACTAGCAATTAGTCTGGCATGCATGAATTCTCAATTAATCATATGCACATTCTGTAACACAAAAACATACTGTTAAAATATATCGAACAATCTCAAACTAAACAAAAAATTGAGATAAAATAAATATGGTTAGCCTGCTCAATATCAAAAACCTGCAAAAAAAGTAATCTGGCAATTACATTTTAAAAAAAATCAAGACCAGTTGCAAAATATGGAAATTCCAAGGCCTGCACAGAATAAACTTCTACAATACACTGCACTCTTTGCTATCTCAGATATTATTTAATGTTAAAAGGGAGGAAAGGAGAAAAGGCTTACAGAATCATAAAGAAGAGGCAGCCAGAAACGTTGAGGAGTAGAAGGGTTCTTCATAAGCTGCACATTCACAAAACAGAAACCAATAAAAAACCAAACCTTGCAACATATATATTATTAAAAAAAAATCCCATCCAAACAGGAGATTCGAGATAGCAATGCGTGTACTGCAAAATCACAGCTTATTGCAGCTTGCACAACCACTTCATATTTCAACAAGCGCACTACATTACAAGATCCAGGGTCTTTAGAATTTGTAGATTGTACTGACTGATGCCACATCAATAGGATAGAAAGTTTGTTGATTAAACATACCAATATGAGCAAGTCAGCAGCATGCCGAGCAGCATCTGGAGTTTTCCCATCACAAACCTGCTGTAGCAATTTCTTGAAATCCCTATACCTGTGACACATCTAGTTTTAGAACCAAGATTGAAAATGAAAAGAAAAAAAGAAATGGAAATGAAGAAGTAAAGGGAGGATTATGATCACTGCTGAATTAGAGAAAACTTATACTTGTGCAGAAACTCAAGACTCCCAGCAGGCTTTGATTCCGAACCCAACAATTCAATTAAACCCTCCCATTGCTGTATAGACAAACAATATGAAAAAAAAAATTACCAAGGTTATTATTATTATTATTATTATAGCTCAAGTAATTTAGCATTGGCTGGCTGATCAAATCAATGATTGCAATGACAACCACCTTGAAGCTTTCACCAGAGATTGACTTTCCAACAGAATCAAACAACCGCTGGGCAATCTTGTTAAGGAGAAATTCATCCCGAGCTTGCTGAAGCCAGAAAACTCCCAAACCTTTCCTACCATGCTTCCAGTGGTACACTCCAGCAATCTATACACAATTCTTAAATTTGTTAGTATAAATGCCCAAGTACCTAAAGTCTTGCAATACTCAGGAGAATCTGGCACTAAAAGACTTCTGCGTGTATGATATAACGTGTTTACGTTTCACTATAAACAAAAGCTACAGGCAGAGAATTCACTGAGCTCAAAGATACAAGACTTTTGGTGTATTCATACATAAATAAAGTCGAGGATGTGTTTTAAGATTTCATAACCTTCATAATGTTTGAGCTGACATGGTCGAGTTCATACAGACGGCAAATTTCTAAATTCTGCAAGCAGACAGATAAATGTCTATCAATCAAAGATTTAAACATCAACTATAAATGCATCCAAAAAATTGACACAGGGATGACACTTCAAGATGAACCAATTACCTTAAGCAACAATTGATTGTGTTGGGCAGGCTGCCTGTATAATAAAACCTCCAACAAACTCATTCCTTGCCTCATACACGATGTCAAGTAAACTGGAGCAATCTGCAGGCAGAAGAGAATTGAATTAAGAAATACTTGACAAAATAGGAACGGGTAAATTACTGCCAAGGTAATTACACAAAAAGGGGCAGTTAATAAGGACAAAAATAAGACAAAACAGTGCCTACAAAAATGAGCAATAGAACAGATAGAGAATATCAACCTCCACACTTCATATTCAAGAACCTTATACCTTCAAAAGTACACAACCAGGAACTTTAAGGTTGAATCCCAAAGTAATTGGGTTGGCTCTCTCCAAGAACAGGCAGAATTTATTATTCGTTTTTAACTGAAACTAAATGCAATGAGGTAATAGAAAGTAAATTGAAGTTAAACATCTCCTAGCTTAAGGATAAATGAAAGGACATTTGAGTTTCTTTTTTATCCAAACAGGTCAGATCTACTTTTGCATCAAAATAGATTGTGTTGGAGCTCCTTCATGACAGCCCGTGCTAGATGTCAAAGTTATACCATTGTTTAGATACAATTCTGCCTCTTCTACAGGAATTCAAATTTGTGAATGATTTATTCTTGAGCTCAGTTCCAATTGTGTACTAAATTGCAAATCCTTCTCCTTAAACCCTACTTTTGTATATATTCAAATATACTGTACATTCCGTATTCATTACACAAGTTAGCTTGGATTTGAGGATCTCAAGTATGAAATATTATGTACTGATCTACTACTTGTATTAAAACTAACTCTTCTAGCATAATCTGTCATTATTACAATGGATTTAATTAGCATGCCATGATTCAAGCAGTTTGCACTTACTTGCCAAGTCAAGAAGTGAGAAGTTAGAACTTGAGCATAAACAAGACGATGGAGCTCTTCCATACTTATTCCCCCTATGTCATCATGCTCCTTGTGTAAAAGAAAATCTGCTTGGTCACTCAATAACTCTATGGCATGAGTCACCATCCTGTTGAAAAGTCATCAAAATATAGTTTAAAAGGCTTGTTTGGTAGAAGTTTTCTTAAAAGACAATAAAATAAGCTTCTACATGTTGAACCAAAATGAGGATAGAGAGAGAATTAATAAAACTCACCAAGGACCAAACCCTCTTGAGCATTCTGCCAATACAACCTGCAAATGTTTGAAAACTCAAGGAGTTTATAAGAAAAAAGAACAAAAGGGAGTTAAACAATGGACAATACAACCTAGCAGTTTCAGATCCACTTAGCTCACCTCAGTATTTTCCCCAATAATTCCAATTATTAGCCGCAGCAGCTTATGTGGACTAGACATTGGTTTCATCTTAACACATTTCTGAGCTAGGTTGTACATGCTTTCACACCCCTGACCCAAGAAAAGAATTAAATGGAATCTCAAATCTTGCAAAAAGATAAAAAATCATCAGCAGCATAGGATTAAGACACAAATAATTCGATAAACTTAAAGAATAGTAAATATGCACTTACAACAGTGAATGGCCTTATGAACAGGAAATGAGATATATACAGCTCTATCCAATGGGTTGTTGCAGTGCAGAGAATCGTGGTGTTTCCCAGCATGATCTGGATCAGATTTTTCAAGCCCTCCCTGGTTCGACGGCGATCGCATAGAACCCAGAATGCACTGGAATCCAGCTTAGTTATTTGTTCTCGCCATTTCTCCCATGCCTAGAAAATAAAAGATAATAAGCAACATGGTTATGAAAACAATATATATATATATATATATATATATATATAGGAAAAGAAGATAGAAAGATTCAAATATAATACTAAAATGCACAAGTACCTTCATAAAATCAGGTTTGGCTTTAAAGCATTCACCTAATTTTCCATTTTTTAATTCTGGACGCATGCGTGGCATCATTGAAATTAGAACAGCTACAGTCTCAACTAGCCCATTCTCTGTCTGCTCAATAACAGAAAAACACACAGGACTTAAAATGCAACTGTGAAAACAGATGCATGGATACCAAGGAATCTTCATTTTGATAAAGATTCACATAATGAATCAAGAAGCACAAAACTCAACCTAAAAATGAAACCCAAACAACTTATGTTGGTTGGTTAAAAACAATTCAAGGACAAAACATTGTACGAGGGTGTTTGGGAGTGTGGTAGAGGTTGTTTTTCAAAGTGTTTTTCACTTGGAAATACATTAAAAAAATGTTTTTTTATTTTTTAAAAATTTATTTTTAACATCAGCATATCAAAACGATCCAAAAACACTAAAAAATTAATTTGAAGCAAAAACAAAATTCAAATTTTGATGAAAAGCAGGTTCAACCTCATTGCCAAACACTCCCGATCCTCAAATTGTAATATATCAGCTCAATCATCAAATGTATGGTTATTACATGTTTATGGACAGACAAACTCCACATATGCCAAATAAAGACGCTCTCAAGCAAAGAGGTTTATATTAAATGAACAGTTAAGATTTTATTGTCAATTGACATTTACAGACCAACCAATACTTGTCCAGGCAAGCAGAAAACAGTCACTAAAAATAGCATCCTTCTCAAGGTGACAATCTAAAAGGCATAAAAAGTTTGCAGAAAATGAAATTTAAGAATAATTTTCAAACAGTGTGTACATATTCAATCAATCATCATTAAATTCTTACCAACCTCTCTATGGCCAATCTGATCCAGTTTATAAGATCCATGCAAGCGCAAAAGTTTCACCTGCAAGAAAAAAAAATTAAGTCCTGCATTAAAACATTTGTCATCATTTCATCGCCTATAAGAGGAACTATACCACTCAACATACTACAGGAAAGACTGGACCCAAGATCACTTTACCACAATCTCTAGCCAACCAACTGCTAGTGCAGATGATATCACCTCCCAATATTTAGGATCATCTTCAATGACCTGCATAAAGCAATCATATAAGATCCGATATTCACAAGAGAAAAAAGTGAGTTCACATAGGTTTTGACCCTGGATATAATATATGTCAAATAAGTTGCACAAAAGTCCAATCTAAGAATTGATTCAATTGAACATATGCAACCAACTTTCATCTCATTTCTACATTTTAAGCTGGAGAGGCTTGCCAAACATCCAGCATTCCCATAGATAGTAGACAGAAATAGATTCAAGCTCCATTCATGGACAACCCAATACAGAGAAAACTTTATGCACTAACAGGATTACATTTAGCAATATTGCTTGCCACCTTTTCCAATCATGATATTGTAAAATCAATTTCAGATCATATGAGAGCATAAGTTTAACATTTACGCTCACAAATTTATTAGAAACTTAGCTAAGCAAAGAAAAAAAATCAAACTGTTTAATAGAACTTGAAAAAAAAATCCATAACATAATCAAACCTGTAAGGTAACTAGTGTCCCTTGAAACTCCACAAGTTTTGAATGAACAGTTGGCTGGTCACCTGATAACAGGCAATCATAATCCTGGCAAGACCAGCAAGAATAAGAACAGCAGAATTAACAAAAGGGTTCGATCAAACACAACCCCCAAAAAATCACAAAAGATAGAAAGCATAAATGATCATTACAGCCAACCAATCGACAAGGCGTTCTGGCAACCAACTCTGACATAATTTGTCTGCATAAAACATTTCCATCAGCTCCCATGCTGCCTTTAAGCTCGTTGGTTCCTCACCTTTCTACACAAAATGATTCACTTAATTAAACAATCAACCACTAACTCTAAACTCTAAATAAATAAATAACAATTGAGCCAGGGAAATTTCACCTTTAAAACTTCTTTAGGATCTTCAATTAAAGGATTATAATTTGACTTCGGATTCCCAAGTAGTTCTTTTATGTCCTTGCTATACTCCATTACATACTCCCACCTAAAGAAAATAATTTATCTCATTTTTTACTAAAAATAATTCAATAAATAAACATAAATACTTTAAAAACAACAATTCAAAACTTGCCAGTCAAGGTGAAATGGAGAGGGACTTGATTGTAATTTAGATAAAATTGAAGCTGAATTCTTGCGACTTTGAAGGAGCGCGAAGGGCGTAACAGAGCCGTAGGCAATGCGCCTCCACTGCGCTGGTTCTCTGACGTCGGCGGCTCCGCTGTCGAGATTTACCTCCACAACTTTTCCCCCAATTTCTCCATCGGAGTCGGAATTGGAAGGCGGGTTACGGAGTAATGACACGCGGAGATTGTTTCCTCGGCCCCAGGAGATTGAGACGCGAGAGATTGGAGGTTTTAGGCCGTGGTGAAGCGGGTACACCACGGCGATTTCAGTGTCTGGCACGAATGGGACTAACTCGCCCCCGCTGGCAGAAGCCGCAGAATCCGCTGC
>Ga0325404_1003252_pt1 | contig 17363 bp, 12 predicted proteins | sample PopdelMetagenome_18_FD_205664 | JGI IMG/M metagenome (GOLD analysis project Ga0325404, IMG submission 205664) | Populus deltoides microbial communities from Bellville, Georgia, United States - Xylem-Control-R1 | ecosystem: Host-associated > Plants > Phyllosphere > Stem > Wood/Secondary xylem... | reverse complement strand
GTGTTCTTTACCGCGAAGGTGCTCTTGGCACCACTTGCTTTGTAACTAGAGAAAGAAAGATTTGGTAGTCTTAAGATACACAAGATTCTCGAAGACACATGTAAAGCAGCAACTTTTATTATTATTGGCTTATTGCTTGACATTACTCGAGTAATCATTGAGATAATTACGAAGGTTTTTGTTCCCTAGCCATCCATTACCCCGTCCGAAATCGATCCAAGCATCCATGTATTGGCCTCTCCGCAACATTTTCATATATACAAGATGTGATGATATAGCAACACTTTTTTTTTTAAGTTGTTTGATTGTTGATGAAATTATATGATTGTTGATAAAAAAAATTATACTTTAAGTTAAACTAAATAGTTGTTATTCAGTTTTATCTTAAAAGTCACAAATATCATAATTAATTATTAAAATTAATTTAAGAATGAATTAATCTCACTAACATATTAAATTCCAAGTGTCGAAGTATCAAGTGTCATCTTTTAATATTACAAATATTCATATAATAGCATTAGGAAGCCCACCGAAAGAATCCTTCCACCGTGACTTAATTTAGTAATTTACTATATATTAGAAGCCCACACTTATAAATATTAAGAATGGGTGTTTCTTTTCAATATGGGATAAACATATTTTTTTTCTATATTCATTCACAAACTACACCAACAATCCTCCACTAGTTTATAATTATTGTATTTTCACTTGATAAAATTATGCTTACAATAAGGTATTTTGAAATGTAAACTTTTAATTAGTGTTAGAACTTGAATCCTACTAAAGTTATTGGTGTCCACATATTAAACCAAAACTTTTGTTGTAGAATAAAAAATACTACACACATAATACTATCCAAACTCTTAAAGAGGTTTACAACTGTTAACATTATTATGACCATGAGCTGAAATTTTATTTTCATGAATATTTTACAGAAAAAACCCTAACTCTTGTTAAAAGCAACACCGCTTCTATATTCATATATGTGGAATTATACATGTCTTTATTACGTTAAACATAAACTTTAAATTCTATTAAAACCCTACATTCATACTCTTTTACGTAAAAACACACACTGAATACTATTATAATAAAGTCTAAAATTAATTATCAGTGCCCAACAAAAACTAAATAGTAACTTGTTATTACCCATTAAACTTAGGGATAAGATTCTTGCTGATCCGAAGTTGGGTTCCTATTACCGGTATCTTTAATAATGAGTTTCAACCTCATTTCATTAATTGTTTTTCGTATCATGTCTCTAGATAGTCGTTTTGTGAGCAGATCCGCTAAATTATTTATAGATTTTACATAGACAATGGTGATTACCCTACTTGTAATCAACTCTCGAATATATTCATGTTGAATGCTTATATGTCTTGACTTACCATTGTAAATATTACTATAAGCTCGAGACATGGTTCCTTTACTATCGCAGTATAAAAAAATAAATGACACAGGTTGTGGCCACAACTTGATATCAGACAACATATTTATTAGTCATTCTACTTCTTTATCTATAGCAGCATAACAATAAATTTTGATTCCATTGTAGAATAAGAGATACACGTTTGTTTCTTAGATGCCCAAGATATTACACCTCCTCCAAATGAGAAAATCCATCCTAATGTGGACTTATTATCACTTGAACTAGTTATCCAACTTGCATCACTATATCCTTCCCTCACAACTGGAAAATCAGAATAAAACAAGCCCAAATCGATTGTTCTTTTTAGGTAACCAAAGACTCTTGTAATAGCCTTCCAATAATTTGTATTCAACTTGCTTGTATATCTTGATAACTTGTATATAACAAAAGCTATATTTGATCTTGTACAATGCATATCATACATAAAACTTCCATTGACACTAGCATATTCTAGTTATGCTACCGCTTTATCACAATAATAATTTAACTTTATGTTATAGTCAAATAGGATATTAGCTTCCTTTATATTGAGATGCTTAAACTTATCAAGCATTTTCTTAATATAATGTGAATGATTAAATGCATAACCACTATTATGTTTCTTAACTTTGATACCTAAAATTGTATCTATTTCACCAATATTTTTCATTTTAAATATAGAAGTGAGATACATTTCGGTTTCAACTATTTCAATCATATTAGTGCTAATATTAACATGTCATCTACGTAGAAACAAACAATCACACCAAAATCTTTTATAAATTTGGAATACATACACTTATCAGCACCATTATGATGAAAATCATTCAACAAAATTACTTTATCAAATTTTTCATATCATTGTTTTGGAGCTTTTTTTTAACCATATAAAGACTTTATCAATTTACAGACTTTTTCTTCATTTCCATGAAATATAAAACCCTTAGGTTGCTCCATATACACTTTCTCCTTTAAATTTCCATTTAGGAAAGTTGTCTTTACATCCATTTGATGAACATACAATTTATAAAATGATGTCAATGCAAATAAAACTATAATTAATGTAATTATTGGCACCAGAGAATAAGTGTCAAAATAATCAACACCTTCCTTTTGAGTAAAATCTTTGACACAAATCTTACCTCGAAGGTTTGTATAAAACCATCAATATTGTATTTTCTTCTAAAAACCTACTTACATCATATTGGCTTAAAACCTGGAGGTAAATCTACTAGGACCTAGGTATTGTTAGACAATATTGAATACATTTCATTATTTACCGCTTTTTTAAAAAAAACAACATTCTTAGAAGACATAGCTTGATGGAATGTCTTTGGATTATCATCAATAGTTATGATCATAGGTGTCATTTTTAATATTGTATTTCTATCACTTTCCATAATTAATTACAAAAATTAATTCAGTGATAAATTAATATTACTGACATATTAAGTGTCCACTAGAAGAGTCCTTCCACCATGTGTTAATTTACTACACAATAAAAACTCATACTTATAAACATTAGAAGAAAATGTTTCTTTATAATGTGAGATATAGATTTTTTTTTATTTACAAACTATACCAACAATGCTTGACATTACTCAAATAATCATTGAGATAATGACAAAGGTTTTTGTTCCCTAGCCGTCCCCATCCAAAATTGATCCAAGCATCTATGTATTGGCTTTGCACAACATTTTCATACACACACACACTCTGATGTTGTAGCAACACTTTCTTTTCAAGGGGAAATTGCCGGATTGATTCTTGAAATGAAAGAGAAGTGGAACTAAATAACACATATATGAAATGAAAAGATACTCTTTCATGTTATAAGATTAAATCAACAAATAGCTGCAGCCATCACCAGGTTTTTGCTGCGAATTGATGGAACTTATTTTGAAAAGGATCAAGAAATTGTGGGACACTGTCAAAAGTTTTTGCTTGGAGAGTTCGTTCGGTCTTCGGTCCAAGCTGCAGGCCAGCAGCAACTTTTGAAACACAGAATTCGAAGTTTGAAACTGGGATATGCGACACATCTGGCACTGTATTCTCCCATTCACACGCACATGATGGATCGCACTCTGTCGATTGTCATCTTTATTCGTTTCTTTTTGAAAAAAGGATTCTGCAGCCTGATCTTCTTTTCTATGATTGGAGTAATGATCTAATTTAGGGAAATGATGCCCTGATACACACTTCTGACAGATTCTTTTGGCACAAACGTATTAGTACACTTTGATCCTAAGCTCTTATAATTATGCAAACAAGTCCTTTAATTAGAGAAGAAGTCTTACAATTTTCTTAGTAGGTTTTTGCCTATGCAACCTTCAAAGAATTCGAATAGGTTAATTAAGAAACTTATCAGTAGACAATTTGAATTATTTATAAAGAAAAATTTAAAATGTAAATATTCTTTTCAAACCATTTCTATGAATTGGATCAATATTTTTGTTAAGAAATTGTTATAAGAAATTTGTATTATTTTGTAAAAAACATAATTTTAGAAGAATTTCAAAATCTAGGACCAATTTTAAGTATTATTTGTCGTATAATAACAGGTGTGAGAAAAACTTTGGCATGTGGGGACTAAAGTGAACTTATTTACGAGGAATGAAAAGCCTCCATCACATCAGGGGCCTATTTTTCGTAAACGTTGATCATGGAGTGATTAAAATAAGAAAAAAAAATATTTACTAAAATTAAAGTTATTGAACTGGGGAAGAGTATGAGAAGCATTTGGGGATTTTTAGACTATGGGATGAAGGCTTATGATCTTATTATTTCAAGGAAAAAGAAAAGTAATAAGTTATTATGATTATTTTTGTATTGATAAGTTTGGGTAACATTTTATTATTAGTTTTTATTGGATTTGTTTCAATTTCATTTTTATTATCTTTTTCTCACTATTATTACTTGTGAAATTACATTGCGCCCTAAATTTAATTTATTTAATTTCATGATTATTAAAATAGATATTCATAGGACAGTTAATAATTTAAATTCAAATATATATATATAGTCATAATTTATTTTTATATTCATGTATTTTTTTATTTTAATACAAACATGTTTTTTTATTAATAATAAGGTCTTTTAATAAAAGCTAAAGATAATTAAAATAAATATTTTAAAAAACTTCTAATGATTTGTGTTGCACCCGACATCGCGGCGGCCTTAAAAATTTTCATGGAAAAGAACGGATTTCTCGCATCTTTTTTTTTTCATGGGGAATGGTCTTATTTAAGGAGTCGCCACCTAGTATTATGGTCACTAGGAACCCTAACTGGTCAACAGATATTCTATGGTTCGGGACTGGTTACGTAAAAGGGAAGATATTATCACCCCTTAAACGTTCTGCCTGAGGCAGGCTGCATTGCTGGTTTTGTCTTAAATTGCTAAATGTTTATTAGTTTAGGCTATGATAATTTTGCGTGTAATATTCCTGACTCTGGCGTCAGTGAATATTTAACTACGAATATTTCCAACTCTGGCGTTGGTAAATATCACGTAGCTATAAAAACAAAATAAATTTAAATCAGTTTTTTTTTATTCCCGACTCTGGCGTCAGTGAATAAACAAATCAAATAAATTTATTTTTAAGCATACACATTTTTTATGTAACTAAATAAAAGTAAAATACAATAAAATAAAATAAATTTAAATCAGTATTTTTTTTATTCCCGACTCTGGCGTCAGTGAATAAACCAATAAATTTACTTTATTTTATTTTTGCATGCATATTTTTTACTTTTATGTAATTTAAATAAAATACAATGAAATAAATTTGAATCAATATTTTTATTCTGACTCTGGCGTCAATGAATAAAAACAATAAATTCATTTTTATTTTTTATTTTTACATACACACATCTTTGTTTTTTTATATTTTTTTATTTATATTTTTGGGCTGGGCCCAGTTCAGCCCACATGGGCTGCGCTAGACCCAGCCAGCCCAGCTCGGTCACTGGCCCAACCCAGTGACCCGGCTGGGCAAAAACTAAAGGCACGCGTGACTTGTTCACGCGTGCACGAACACTGGTGAAGGTAATTAAATTACCTTCAGACGGTGTTCTTGTAACACTGAATTACTTTTTGAAATGCAGATTCAAAGGGGACGAAGTCATACCTGCTTCTGGAGACCGAAGATGCTTGCAACGTTGATGATGATTCTCGCCTACTGCTTCCTCTGGTCTTCTATCTGTGACCACTTGTCTGTGCTTTCCTTCTTGATTTCTCAGTAGCTTCTAAAACTACAAAGAAGATTCCGGCTTGCTGTGAGTGTTCTTTGGCTGAATCCGGGCTTTTCTTTGTTTGCAGGTCCGAAGACAATTTCAAGGATAATTCTCCTCATTGTGTGCCGCCCTCTTGTTCTCTCTTTCTCCCTGTATTTGGATTTGTGCTCTGTTTTCTCTGCTTTTTTTTTTTGTTCTTAACTCTGTTTTTCTGGGTTGATTTTTCTCGTTCTTGACTCTGTATTTTTTTGGGTTGTGTTTTGTGTGCTCTGCTTTTCTGGGTTGATTGCTCTGTTTTTCTGGGTTCCTCCCCCCTCCTTTTTCTCTGCTCTGCTCTGCTCTGCCTTTTATAGAGCCAGAGAGCATGCAGAAACCCGTTCCCCTGTTAATCAATCCATGAGCGGGATCGTGGGCAAGAGATTGTGGTGTAGTGGCCTTGAGTTGCTGGATTTTTCCCTGTTGAATCGGTCTTCTCCGTGCGAAACGAAAGGGATGGTGAATGGTGGGATCAAAACGGCGTCATTTGGCATGAAAAAAAATGACAGATTATGAATTGGTCCCTTTCTGTTTGAAATGTATCAATTGGGTCCTTTAATCAATAAATTTTTAATTTTACCCTCGGATTAATTTCAATTAAGTCCCTGAATTTATTTAATTAATTAAATCAAAGTTTAATTAAGTCCACAAACTTATTAATTCTTCTAATTTCATTAATTAAACTAATCCAAATTTTAACTAAATTTCCAAACTTATTAATTCTTCAATTTCTGACCAATTTACTCTCAAATCTGATAATTTCATCCATGAATTTTGAATTTGTGTTGTTTTAACCCCATTCTCAATATATTTATTTTTTAATATTTATTCAAAAATTGGGTTATGACAATTTGAATTACAGATAAAAATATGTTTATTTAACCAAAACATTTTTTTTATGAATGCATTTTTTTTTTGTTTTAACAAAGACAAATTCTTATAAGAATCATTGTTTTTAAAATAAAAACATAATATGATATGAAAACCAAGTTTTAATAACAAAAAAAACAAAACACCATCACTCATGAGAAGAGGTTTTTTAAAAATTCTACATGATAGGTTTATATATAATTATTCATGAAAATAATTGTTAATATTATCATAAAGAGTTCTAATCTTATTTATTTGAATATTATAGCGTAATTGAATGATGCTTTTAAATATCATTTTAATAATTATATTTAGAGTGAGTTTTATTCCAAAAGAAAAAGAAATGAAAGGCTATTAAAAGAAGTCTAGGCACACCTAGACCTAGAAAGACAAGCCAACACATACCTTGCCTAAAAAAACCCACATGCATGGTTTTTTAATGAACAAACAAGGTGGCATACATTGTGTTATTAACTACAATAAATTGTAGTTATTTTTAGTGATTGAAAAATCAAGGTCCAAGTTTGTGGATTTTTTAAATCCAATTATCAATATATTTTCATCCAAAAACATTGTAATATATAATAACCTCATTTATAAACCCAAAACACTCTTTAATTAGACCAAAAACTCTAAATCAATATGAATAAAAAAACACTTTTTGGATTCTGATCTATTTTTTTGTCGTGGTCAAAGATCAAAATCACATTTATCAAACTCATCTCTCTAAGACAAATCCATTAACATCAAAATCAATATATTTTGTGGTTGAAATGTGATCAACCCAAAGTTTTTTTTTCCTACGATTCTCACTTTTTTTCAACTAACAATAATTGAAATATAAGAAAAATAAAATTTAGGACCGAAATATAAACTCTTAATACTACATAAACCAAATAAATGAAAAAACAGTTATAGCATAGTGAAATATACCAGCTCCTTTAATTTATTTTGTAACTGCAATACTTTATTACCAGTTGATCACTCTATCCTAAGGAACCTGCCTGTTCTTTTATGGAAATCTTTGAGCACATCTAATCAAGCATCATTTAAGAATTGAAAAAAATTAACTTTAAACTCAACATTCATATATTCTATAAATCAACATTCTCTTGGTTCAATATTTTTGTTTAAGAAAGGGTTGGAGCGGGCTCTTAAAGGGAGGAGACATGGAAAAGTGGATATCTCCTCGATTTGTTTCAATGTAACCAAAATCCTCTGCAACTCTATAAAATGGGAATGGTCCTTCGAGATCAACCATTGGCTTTATGTACCTTTCTTCTCTTTAAATATAGGCTTAATAATGTCTCTGAAGTATCTCCTTCGGAAGTGATCACATATCTAAAACCAGGGGGCATGACTGTATTAGTTAAGCCATTATATTTCCCCTTTATTTCACAACTATTCCTGCCATGTCAAAAGAAATTTTAAAGTGTTCACCAAGTAAGGAATCAAGGCAATATGAGGGATTGCTTGCCTTTTGGCTTGCTGGGCTTCGTTCTATTTTATGTTCATCCTCTTTCTTGATAGATTCTCCTTCTCGTTGCTTGTTGTAATTTCTCTTTGTATGTGTGTGGTTCTCGGTCTGTATAGGTTGCTGTTTTGGGAGCAGTTTATCCTTATATGGGAGCCTTATAATTACTATTTCCTACTCATTAAAAAAAAACCTTTTAATATAATTATTAAAACAAATATACATGCAATAATATGTCTACCGTATAGTTATAAAGAATATATGATTTACATATTGATAACTACAAGGAGCTTCGTACGTATATAACAACATTAAAGGTTTAGTTGTTTAATTTTTTTTCAAAGAGCTGATTGAAAAATACAATTATAAATGTTCTAGTAAAAGAGTCCTAGACAATATCATGTTTCTAAATGTGATAAAATTGATTTTTATTTTCCAAGCTAAACTTTGGGTTTGATTTTTCTTGCCTTTTTATGCCAATTAGGTCATAAGCACATCTTTGTTGCATCTCTTCCCTTTTTTGCCTTTTGGTTTGGTATAATTAGTATTAATATTGTTAATGAAAATGTTGATCTTAAACCCTTTATGTTATTTCCACTCCATCTAAAGAAACAAAGAGGAATTTTTTGTTTTCCTCAGTTTCTTCCCTTGCTCATTTTAATGGCAAGCAAACCCCTCTCCTCTTTAAGTGAGAACTTTTTCTCTTTTCAATTCAATTCTGAGTTTTGACTTATAGATGATTTAAGAACAACAATTGAGCTTCCAAAGTTAAACTTTGCTAATAAAAAAAAAATCTGCTAACAGCAATTGGGAACTTAGGATCTTTGACCCAAGAGCTGGCAGAAGAAATTAAACCGTACATTCGAAGAGATGATAGAACTATGGCTTTGTAAGTTGTAATTAGATTTATTTAAATAATTTTCTTATGAGAATTTAATCTTCAATGTCACATTAATATGCTAGTATGGACAATATCATTGATTGCATTCACTAAGTTAAGATGGATATCCATCTGATTTGATCATCAGACCCCTTTAAACATCTAAACATAGAAGATAGAGTAAATTGTTTTATTTAGTCCCCATGCTCTTATACATGTTATTCTTGTACGTTTGACATGCAAATATATCTTAACAACAAAATCTACAACATCTAATTTTAGAACTCAAGGTCAATTAGAGTCACAATCTGCTAACTTTGGAGATGGAGAAATAGTACATGCTTTACAAGAACAATAGAGTTCTAAATTTATAAAGAAGTTTGTTGTTCTAGTAAGAGATATATGTTATAAGAAATTAAAATAGAACAAAATCAAGGAGTCGTGAATTATGAATTTATCTGTTTCTATTTTTGAGTAATTTTATGGTCATCTAATCAACAAAACCAATATTTTTGCAACAGAGTATGGATGCATATTTTACCTTCTTTCTTCTGGATTATATGCACTCCTATCTATTATATAATATTATCATCTTATTGCTTTAGTTTTATAAGTTCTTTATGTATGCTTTTAGATCATATGAATTGTTATGTATAACACAGAAAACCATCTGAAAAATATATCCCCCATATAGTTTTTTCTCATTTTAGCGTATCTATAGTTTTAGTTTAAATGAAAAAAATGTGTTTGTATTTAGAACTTTTTTTTGTTAGGAGCGAAGAAATTATTAACAAACAACACTTCTACTCTAAAATCCCAAGCAACTGATAGTAGAAATGATACTCAAGTCCACTTGCCTTTGTTTAGCATAGAAAAAACCAAGCTATATATCAATTTATTTATGTCAATATCTTATTTTGTTTATATTTTCATCGACCTATTCATTCATTTAGTCACATGTATTATGGTATTTTTTTTAACTAAAATTTGATTAGAATCATATAATGTTTGGATTGATTACAAGACTGATTTGAGTTAATTCTTGAATTGTTGAACATATGACATCTAGAAAAAAATTCTTCTGGTAATAGGCTTGATGTGGGATGGCAACATGATATAGATATTGATAAAAATTCTAGAAAAGTTCAGTGCAAGTATTGTCAAAAAATTATCAGTGAAGGTATTTTTCATTTCAAATATCATTTAGCTTGCACTCGTAAGGATGATGAGTTGTGCCAACAAGTACCAAAAAATGTTAAACAGATGACTTTGGGTGTTTGGGTGAAAAATCTAGATGCAACTGAAAAGAAAAGAAAGGCTTATCAATAATTTGGAAAAGATGATGAAATGAAAGAAATTAGCTCCAAGGACAAAGGAAAGAGAGCAACTAGTGGGAGTGAAAGTACACAAACAACCCTGAATCAATTACTAAAAAAGGACATTAGAGAAGAAGCATGTAGACAAATTGCAAGGTTTTTCTACACTAGTGCAATTCCATTTAACTATGTAAAAAACCCTGAGTTTCTTAAGGCACTTGAATTAGTTGCAAAGCATGGGCCAAGTTTCAAGCCTTCATCTTACCATGATATTAAAGAGAAGTATTTGAAACAAGAAATGGATCAAACAATGAACTTGCTTGAGGAGTACAAGCTAGAATGGAAAAAAAAAAAAAGGTTGTTCAATAATGTCTGATGGATGGACAAATAAAAAACGATGTTATATTTGTAACTTTTTTATTAATAGTCCTAAAGGGATAAAAAAAATTTTTATCATCGGTGGATACTTCTAATATGTCCAAGACTGCTGATAAGGTATTTAAGATGTTGTATGCCATTGTAGAGAGGATTGAGGAGGAAAATATTATGCAAATAATCATCCATAATGCTGCAAATTTTAAGGCAGTGGGACAATTATTGATGGAAAAAGAAAAGGTTGTTTTGGACATCATATGTTGTCCATTGTATTGACTTGATATTGAAAGATTTTGAGAATAAGCTAGAGGTTCATCAAGTAACTATTGCTAAGGGGAAGAGAATCACCTTATATATTTATTCAAGAACTATTCTTATTTTCATGCTAAGACACTTTATAAAAGGAAATTAGGCTTTGATTAGGCACGCTACCACTCGATTTGTTATTGCATATTTGACTCTAGGATGTATGAATGATCATAAAATACAGCTGATGACTATGTTTACTTCCAAACAATGGAGGTCATGTAGGTTTTAAGGAATAAAAGAAAGGAAATGAATTCAAAATGGTGTTTTGCACAGCAGGTTTTGGTATGATGCCACTATATGTATTAAGGCGGTATATTCTCTAATTAAAGTTTTTCGATTAGTTGATTCAGATGAGAAACCAACTATGAGTTTTATATATAAAACAACAGACCAAGCAAAAAAGAAGATACAAGTGAATTTTAGTTCTATGAAAAAAAGGTATTTATCTTGCAAATTATTTATTTCACATGTTGTCCTCTATTAATATGAATGTCTTTAGAGAGATACTTCCAATTGAGATTTTTCTAGATTGTAATGATACTTTTATTTTTTATAGTTATATATCTATATGGAATATTGTTGGTGTAAGATGGGAACTTCAACTCCATATACTTTACATGCAACAACTTATTATTTGAATCCTTATTATCATTATAATCTTAATTTTAAGGTTAATGCCAACATTAAAATTGAATCATATCAATGCTTAGAAAGAATAGTGTCTGATGCAATTGAAATGTGCATAATTGACTTACAACTTGAATCATTTAAGGATGCAAAAGGGTTGTTTGGCATTGAGGCTACTATAACAACAAGAGATTAAAAAAAAAAAAAAAACTCTAGCTCAATGGTGGGATTTTTATAGAGATGAATGTCCAGAATTACAAAGGTTTGCAATTCAAGTTCTATGTTTGCCTTGTACTTCATCTGGATATGAGCATAACTAGAGTACATTTGAAATGGTGAGTTTTTTTATCTTATTATTTGAAATGTTGAAATATTTGATAAGAATCTTATAAATTTGAATTGTTTATTTAGGTTCATACAAAACAAAGAAATTGTTTGCACAAAAAAAAAATGAATGACTAGGTATTTGTAATGTGCAATCTAAAATTGAATGATAACTAAGTCAAAAAGCAAGCTCATGATTTTGGTGTAGTTTTATATGATTTTTCATCTGATGATGATTGGATAACTAAGGGAGAAAAACATGATGATTCATCAAACTTTGATTTGCTTAGTGTCATTGACATCAACACGAAGAAAAAATGGTAAAGAAGATGGAAGTGATGATTGGTGTTGGTACTAGTAGTGACACTAATAATTCTCTTGATGGTAATAAAATTGATGAATGTCTAAAGAATAATGAGGAAAATGAAGGCAATGAAGCTAGTTTCAGTTTACATTACACACACCAACAGATTGTTTGTTTTAAGTTTTGTTAATTGTTAGTTAATAAAAAAATTACTTAAATTATGTTTGAATTTTTTATTTGAACCATATATTTTAAAATACATGAACTATGTATGAAATTTTATTTGAATCATGTATTTTAAGATACTTGAACTATAATTGAAAAAAAAAATTCATTACTATTTTACGATCCAAGTTTATTTTATAATTTTCATACCATATCAAAAATATGTTTTTTTTTGTTTGGTTCGTTGTTTTCAATGTTCAATTATCTTTACTTCAATTTTAGGGGACTAAAAAATGCATTAGGCACAACTAAAAAATGCATATGCTCTATACCCGAGGCAAACTTTTTCTTTAAAAGAAAATTGTTACTACAATAGTGGTAAGCAATATTTGCTTTGCTTGGGATTATTTTTAGGTTTTTCTAGCACCTATCTAATATTTTTTCTCTAGTCTTTAATTGCATGGATAAGGATTGCACCTCCAGGATTAACCCTATGCTCTAGATTGTTAAAGTTGAGACTTTTAAAAGCTTTTATCATATATCATTTGTTGTGGTTACCTCCAACATCAATTGTCATAACTGCCCCATATATGATTTTTAATTTTATTTTAGCCCTTTCAAATGTGGTAACTCAGTAAGCAACCACTCTTTTCCTATGGAAAGCAATGCATGTCCTCAACATTGCTACCTTTTATAAAATTGATTTCTCCCTAGAGTTTTTATAAAAAAAAAAAATTTATTAATGTAAATGTCCGAGTTAACTTACGCGCACCTTGACTAATCCCACGAACCCTGAAGTTAACGATTAGATAAGCCTCTAGTGGCTATTATATTAGTAACCCTTAGGGCTCAAACTTAACCCCCCCCCCCCTCCCAGCTTCTTAATCATCACCATTTTCTTTTCTCTTCCATTAATGTCAACAATGAATTTATCTATAGTTAACACTTACAATTACCTTTTCATGCAAGAGGGCTAGCTCTCAATCTGTTTGTGCGCGTTTCTTCAAGGCCACAGGCTAATCAATTGTGCTCCTCGATGATTCTTGCTTTTTGGTTGTGGCTTGCAACACTTTAATCTCTTCTGGTATTAAACAAGTCATAAGTTGTATTTCTATGCACTCTTGCTTTTTGTCTCGGTTTAAAGGTGCCTACATAGTTCTCACAACTCCATCACCTACTCTATAAATTCCGCTACTTTTGGTTTTCATAATTCTTAACTATTTAAATTTCAGTTCAACTGGACATTGCTCTCGCCATTGATAGGCTTAGTTGACTAAGAATTCAGTAAGATAAACTTGCCTCATCTACTTTATGAATTATAAACTTAAAACATTGCCCAAAACATCACTCAAACAACCTATATTTTAATTTTTTTTGTTTAACAAATCCATTGTTAAATTTTAAAATATTTCATGCACCTGATTGGTGTATAATTAACTAAGGTACATTGCTAAGATCATTGGTTTCAAAGATTAATTGGTTAGCCTTGGTCTTTTTTCTTTGTGTCTTTTTTTTTAATTACATGTTTTTTTTTAATTTTATCCTTCAATTTTTTTAAGCATTTACTATCTAAAAAATTATTTTTCATGAACCTTCATATTTAATTTGTTTTTCTTAAAAAAAAACTCGTGGCACAGTGCAAATCAAATGGCTAGTTATATATAGATAGATAAATAAAAATTAAATTGGTAAGTAAATGCATTAAATAATTGGTAATGGCCCATAATGATTTTTAAATGCAAATAATATTTGTTCTAATTAGAAAAATAAGTGTACATATGTAGGCTGATTGACTATGTGATTATTAGAAACACTTTTGTCTTTCAACTTACATAAAGGATCTAGTAAACTACTAAGGAAACTAAAAAGGTTGGAGTATTTGAACTATGTTGACATTGACTGTGGATTATATTATTCTTCTAGAGTAGTTTTTTTTAGTTTAGTCATAAAACTTTATTTCTTTATAATTTCATCCTATTTAGTTAAACTAGCATGGTTTTGTGTTGAGATTTTTTTTTTATTTTACTCGCTTTTAAATATGTAAATTGTCGAGAAATAGTCCAACATAAAATTAAAGATCAATTTTTTGAAATAGAATTTTAGGGTATATTTAAAAAAGAAATAAAAAAAAGTAATGACCAAATAGATAAAAAGAAAAAAAATAATACAAAGCCCAATGTTCAACAAGAATGAAAAACTTTAGTTTGGTCCATGAGCTTTAAATTTATGTATTATTTGGTTCATGAAGTTTTCAGATGTTACGCTTTTATTTTTTTTATTTTAGTCCCCGAGTGTTAAGTGAGGAGATAGAAAGTCGTTAGAAAATAGAAGAGAGAAAGTGTTCGACTGACAACGTTTCATCCATGAAAAAAGAATATCTTAGTGTCAATGAATTTATTTTTTTATTAAGAGTTCAATGGAGGAGGTGTTGCCTTTAATTTTATCGGAAAAAGTAGATAGAGGTCCATAAAGTTTTTTAATTCGGTGCTTTAAGGTTGGAAATGAGTTTGTTAGGGTTCTTGGTATGTTATTTTAGGTGTTTCAGGTGAAAAAAAGTAGAAAATGAGTTTTTTGGATCCTAAAACTCGAACTTTATGGTAACTAAAAACTTTTCCGACACATGACAAATCATTTGTCACAATAGACAATGTGTTGTTCGATAAAAGCTAAATCGTCTGCTTTTTCATAAAAAAATAATAAACCACATATGCGAGCTTGGTCTTCCAAACTGAGACACATACCTAGGTTTTTTCATTTTTGGCCAAGTGTATAAGCCTTGCTTGCGAAGCTCTACAGTGCTTGGTTTTTTTTTCATTAATATTTTTTATTTAAATTTTAATTAATACCCCTCTTTTATTTTTTAAATATTTTATTTTAACTTTTTTTAATAATAAGTAATCATTTTAATTTTATAATGCTTTAAAAAGATTATTTTAATTTATCTTTAATTTTTTTTCTATTATATTTTATATTAAAACAATTGTATTTACATGATGCATTTATAAAAACAAGAATCATTTGTTCTTGGCAGCTATAATTTACCTCTTAGATAAAATAAATAAAAATATACAAAATAAAAAGGACAGAGAATGTAAACTATTTACATGTGTATCTTTATTTTACTTTTACTAGGAAGATTAACTTCCTATTTTAGCATATAATTATCAATAACAATTCTTTTTTATTTATCAATTCATATATTTTTTTCAATTTATTTTATTAAGCATAAATACTACAATTTTTGTTTCTCAAATAAAAAAATTCATAATATCAAAAAACACATCCATAACACCAATATATTTTTTTCTTGTGTTAAAAATTAACTTAAAATCATACCCACAACGTGGATAGATATGACTAGTCTATACCAAAACCAACACTTCTAAAGAATTAAGTAATTGTCCTCATAATTAAAAAAAACAAAAAGCATCGGATTTTCATTATAGCCTATAAGGGAATGCACTATGGATTCCATAATGTTTTTTGGTCTTTATTTTTTATTCAATGTGATCCTTTGACATTTAGTTCATTTAGAATTAGACTTAGTAATTACTTTGGTTAACTTCATAAGGGTTTCTCACAACATTAAAATAAAAGGTTTTGATATTAAATTGATTCTCGACTTGGCAAAATCAAATTTAATTTTCTTGATTAAATATAATTAAAATTATAAGGACCAAAACTAAAACAAGATTCCAGCCTCTTTTTTCTTCTTTTTTTCTTCTATTGTAGCCGAGGCAAGTTTTTAGTTTTTTAGTTCCCAAAGTTTTTTATTTTTTATTTTTAATTTCTATTTTATGAGGATTTTGTATTTTTATCCAAAACTTTATTTTATTCACCTTCTCCTTAAATTAGAGAGATGAGAGAGAAAGAATCATCATACAATAAGGGAGTAGAGAAAATTATTGATATTAATGAGTTTTATTTCATGAGAGAAATTTCAATGATGTGCTTTTTGCCCCTCATCTTATTAGAAAAAGTAGATCATGATTGAGAAAGAAAATCATTTCAGCTTAGTTTTGCTTTTTCTTGACAATTCTAAAGGTGGTTTGGGTTAAGAACTGAGTGTATTAAAATATTAAGAGTGTTTTTTAGATATTTTAGGTTAAAATAGATTGAAAATAATTTTTTAAAATGAAAACACATTGCTTGATTTTCCAATAGCCTCTCCAATTGTTAAAATCTTGAAATGCAAACATCGTGCTATGGTATTTAAAAAACAAAATAAAACAGATAACACTTCTTCTTAACATAAAAGAGAGAAAGAAGCCTGGTGCACGAGCTTAGCCTCCTTTTTCAGGGACCAGGTATGTTGGCCCACTCAAGCTTACATGCTTGACTGAAATTTTTTTTTTCCTTAGAATTTTGATTCAATTCCATTAAAATTGACTAATTAGAATTTATTTAAAGTTTTTTTTTATTGAATATCATTCATTTTTTTACTATGAGCATAGCTTTTTTTATTATTATATTAGCAAGTATCATTTTGTAGAACCATTCATAATTTTTTTTAAAGAAAAAATTTATTATATCACTTTTATGTGTATACTTATTTTTATAATCATGTAATTAAATGAAGAGATAGGTTTAAAAATAAAGTTTTTAAACTTAACTAGATCATGCATTTGACGAGTTGACCTAAATTAATTCAAGACCTCATCATCTTAATATTTTAAAAACAATATCTAAATCTTATTCTCTTGATGTTTTTAAGTTAAATCAGGATTTTTCTATATTGATAAGGTTATATTTTGATTTACTTGATTAATTAGATTATATAAAAATTAATTTTAACTTGATTTAATTTAAAATTCAAGTTATAGCTAACAGGTATTTAGTTTTAATTGAAATTTATTAAAGCATTAACAGATAGTGCAACGATATTTTTTACAATCAAAATTAATTTTTGATCTGATCCGCGATGAAACAAGTAAGTTAGCCATGAATTGTAATAGTAATTCTCAATTTTGTTTTATCTTTTAATTTTTTTTTTCTGCTCCGGTTATTTATTTTGTTTTGTTTTATATATAAAAAAATTAT
>Ga0325404_1003250_pt1 | contig 17371 bp, 9 predicted proteins | sample PopdelMetagenome_18_FD_205664 | JGI IMG/M metagenome (GOLD analysis project Ga0325404, IMG submission 205664) | Populus deltoides microbial communities from Bellville, Georgia, United States - Xylem-Control-R1 | ecosystem: Host-associated > Plants > Phyllosphere > Stem > Wood/Secondary xylem... | reverse complement strand
ATAATGTTTTATTAACAATATGATTATTTGAACACAAACTTAAAGTAATTAAAACAAAAATTTAAGAACTCAAATGATTTAAATTCAGTAGGAAAAAATGATTTTTTTAGCCTAAACTCCCTTTTCATTATTCATTTATTTCTTTTAATAAAAAACATGGATTTTCAAATAAAACCTTATCATAATCTGTAAAGCAGTTTTAAATCAAGAAATAGGATACAATGTTTCAATTATTTTTTAGTGACCATATAAAAAATGAAAGAATAATTAATTCTAGAAAATTATATAAAAAATTATAATAAAAAATATAAATATTATCCTCATTGAATATTCATGTGTAATTTGTTTAAAAACTTGTGAATTTTATTTTCGTATATAATTATAATAAGTATTATATTAAAAAATAGATCAAATCTTATTTAAAAAGCATGAGATGATTGAATAATTTTTTAAATATATTATAATTATTTATCTAAATAGGATTTTATTTAGAAGATTATTGAAAAATCAAATTGTGAGTTTTTGAATCCAAGCACAGAAGTTTTAACATTTTTTTATCTAAAAATATAAAAAAATAAAATCCTACAAACCTCTAAAACCTCATTTAAAACCACAAAACATATTTTAATTGATATAAAATCAAAATCAAATCAATTTAAAAACAAATTAAAGCTTTGATTTACTTTTTACGACATGATTAAATTTAAAGACCACCATTATGAAGCTTTTCTCTTAAAGAAGATTTCATAAACATCAAATTCGGAATTATTGGTGGATGAAATTTGATTAATTAAGAGTTTTCTCTCTTCGTTTTCCTTTTTAATAATTTTCTTTTTCTTTCCTCAACAACTATGGATTGAAAATAAAAAATAATAAAGTTTATAATTAAAATATAAAAGTAATAAATTGCCGGGATTAAAGTGTAAAATGTCACACCATTTGAATAGGAAAAAAAAAGGTTTTTTTTTTGTTAATATCAATTCTTTCTTTTAATATTATTTTTTTTTAATTTAACCTCATAATTGTATTTGATAGTATCAATATTTAGTGTAATTTAGTAACACTCTGTCATATGGCAATGCAAAATAAAGTCAACACATAAAATCATGAAAATGTAAATTAGAAGGACTGAAATATAAATAAATAAAGTTTAATAATTGAAGTACAAAAAAAAAACTCATAAATCTAAAAGGAAATTTTAAATATAAAAAATGGGGTGAAGAATTTAATGTAAAATGATGAACAATGTGAGTCAGTAAAACGTTAGTTAATAATCCTCTCTATTTTTATTACTAATACTTTCAAAATTAGGTAAATTATATTTTTATCCTTTAAAATTTGTCAAAGTTTCACTTCTAACCTCTAATTTAAAATTTCCAATGTTTTCTTATGGTTTTCGATACGTTTAAAAGTTAACCAATAACTTACAAAATCAAATTTATTTTTTTCTTTTTAATATATTATTATTATTATTTTCTATTATTTTCATCTCGAGCTTGTCCAATAAGTACATTATAATATCTCATATAAACCTAAAAATTATTCAAAAAGAAAATTAAAAAAGAAGGCTAGTTAATAGTCAGGGGTTTCATTAAAACTCTTGGAAACCAGAAGGGTACTATTAGAAAATTATAAACTGCTGGGGTAGATTGATGAATCTACAGGGGAAAATAAAGTTTAATTAGGAAGTAAAAAGTCAAAAAGAACCCCACTATCCAGTTTCATAACAGGCCAAGGCAATTCTCTATATAAAAGATACGCAGCTCAGAGACGTTAGAGCAAGACCCAAGACTCTCCAACAACAACTATAAAAAGTCGTTTCCTTTGCCTATTCCTCGCTCTGCTCTCTTAACCCATTTCTTCTTTTTCTCAAAACCCTGCTCCCTCCCATAAAGAATTTTGAAGAAACCCATTTCTTAACCTTTGAAAGACCTCTCAAAATTAAGTCTTGATTATTGGGAATTGCAATGGAATAGAAAAAATCGCATCTTTCATGTGATTCTTCTTGTTATGGAATATGAAGTTTCAGACAGTAGTGGTATGTTCTTTTGTTTCCTTCTCTCAGTTTTGTTTTATTTTTCTTTCCCTGAATTGCTTTTGCCACCTTGTATGCAACATGAAGTTTGTTGTTTTATTAGTATTATTCAATCTCTCTTCTTGTTTCTTTTCAATGAATTATGTGGGTTTGCTTTTTGTGATCTAGGGTTTTAAATTTCATAAATTTAATAGGGGTATTGTTGTTATGGCGAGTCTGTGATATGGAGGGAGTTTGGACGTGGGTTTTGGAGGAATTAGGGTTTAGAGTTTGAATGTGGAATAGTGTTTTCATTTTGGAGATTTAGTTGAATTTTGACTCTGTGATTATTTTTTGGAAGGCAATTAGCATCAGAATTTGATTCCGGTTTTTGTTTCACTTGATTTAGATTGTGCCAGTTTTACCTTGCTGCCAAATGTCATTGAATATGTAATAATGTGCTTGTAGAATTTTAAGTGAAAGAAACAAATTCGTATTTACATCACAATGTTTTGAGCTTCAATGTGATTCTGTGCATGTGAAGCTGATATGTTGCATGAAGATTGGATTAGGAATTATAGAATTATGGATGTTTAGTGGAAGAATTTGCGGAAAATGCAGGTACTGATGATGATCCCCCGCCCTCAAATCAAAATAGACTTGTAAGACGAGGAAGAGCTCCAGGAAGTGGGCAATCTGCTGTAATTTCTGCAACATATTCTAGAGTGCAAGCTGACATGGAGGCCCAAATTCATCATCTCGAACAAGAAGCATATAGGGCTGTACTTCGTGCTTTTAAGGCTCAGTCTGATCAACTTTCTTGGGTATTGACTTTCTCTGTTGGTGTATCTTCTTATACTTAAGGATTAATTTTTGGTCCATATCATAAGAAGGGGGAAACGTTCTTATATCTGATAAGATTTAGATGTTCCGTAATGTCTTTTTTTTCAGGATAAGGAGGGTTTGATTACAGAACTTAGGAAAGAGCTCAGGGTGTCAGATGATGAACACAGAGAGATCTTAACATTGGTCAATAGAGACGATATCATTCAAAGGATAAGGTTTGAATGCTCTATGAGTTTTCTAAAACTTGATTATCAGTATAACTTGTATGGAATGGCTAAAGTCTTGGTAATGGTATAGGGAGTGGAGAGAGGCAGGTGGCCAGCAAGTTCCCAGGTTCATTGCTTCACAGTCTGTTCATGATGTTTTGTCCAGTCCCACTGTTTCTGCATCCCGTAAAAAACAGAAGACTTCCCTGGTGGTATTTTCTCTAGTATTTGATGCAATGACACTTTCTTTGTAACCTTCATCAATACCTTGATCCATGCATTCATCATCTTCAGCTGCAAACTGAAAAGCTGCTAATCCCATAGTAGAAAACCTAGTTCTGTGCGCTGACTTTTTGTGATATAACTTTAAAAATGCATTGTCTTCGCTTGCATTTCCTCCTCCCATTTTCTTTTGCTGGGTCAACCATACCTTAATATATCCTTTATTTAATTTTATGCAGTACCCCACTGGTCCTCCAAGAAATCAACATTTCAACAACCATGGTTCCGCCTATGATGATAAGGAAATTGGAAAAGAAGTGTGGACAAGATGGCCTGAGGACAACAACTTCTACAAGGCTGTCATAACTAGATATAACCCTGCTGAGGTATGCTTGAGGTTTTAAAAGGCATGTTAGATATTTCTTGTTGAGTCGCATCATAGAATGAAGCAATGGTGGTCAGAAGTAGAAGATATTTTTAGCATGTTCTGAAAGCAATGGCCAGCTCAAGATTTTACTTTTGCAGCTGTGAAAGTCTCCCCTTGTGAAGAAACATGACCTCTTTATCCCTGTTTCAATATTCGTGTTTCTGTTGTTAAAAGGCTCTTTGTTTTATATTTCTTCTGTCACAATATTCTGTTAATTTGTATGTTGAAAACAACATAGATACTTTCTTGTTATGGTTCCCTGTATGTTCACTGTTTTTAGTAAGTTCTTTAGGTGGTGGATGTTCAGCTGTAGTGACTAGATTTTGATAATTTGCAGGCTCGACATGCTCTGGTCTATGATATGAATACTGAAAATGAGACATGGGAATGGGTTGATCTCAATGAGGTAAGTTTATAGTATTTCATGAGCTAAAATACTTATCCTCCTACTTAGCCGCCACCTTTTTGCAGCAGCCATTTTACACAAAGACGATAGAATTTGTAAATCTGTATGACTGCCAAGATTATTTTCACACGCATGTAAAATGTGCACTTTGTAACTTCCTGCAGTGTGCACCCACAGACACATGCACAGAAAAAGAAAAAAATCAATTCTGAGTTTGGAATCGTGTTATGGGATTGGTATGGCTGGTGAACAATGTGTCTAGCAATAGGCTGAAGATGGGGCTGTTGGTGCGTGGTTTTGTAGTTTTTCTTTAAAAGTAAGTTGCGTACTCTTTTAGAGAGAGATTTTCTGCTGATCAGGTGTTGAGTGTATTCAACCCCATCTCTATCTCTGTTTGCATGAGGTTGTTTTGGTTGATTTAGGGATCTTAGGTATCTTTATTAACCTTGAGCCATGTTTTAGAGCAGAAGGTTTGGATGGGGTCGGTATGGGTGGTGTTACCTTCCAGTCTGTTGAGGGGGGAGAAGATGAATTATTTATTCTTCTTCTGATTCCCAATAATTGCTTGTATAATGTTCCAATATTTGTATTCTGAAAGTTTTTTGGAAATCGCTAAGTGATAGAATTGTAATTTGGTTTGATGCTCATACCATATAAATAAAAAAACGGAAAGAGAGGCTTGGGTGTGGCTTCCATTTGTATATCCATGTTATCTTTACTCTCTTAAAAAAGGAATGGTCTCCTGTTCTTTTTACAGATGGCTCCAGAGGACCTTCGTTGGGAAGTTGAGGATCCTGGAATTTCTCATGGCAGGCCAGGCCGTGTAATGAAAAAATCTATGAGCCATGGTGGTCTTATTTCAAGTTCTGTAAGAGGGAGGGGATCCACTAAGGATCAATCAAAAAGGGAATTTTTTCAAACACAGAATGGTATTGCAAGGAAACTTTCTGACAATATTGAATTACTCAACACAGAGTCCCTAGTTAAGGAGGTGTGTGAAATAGCTTGGAATTTGTTGCATTTATTATGTGTAAACATTACCTTGTTCATTTTTCGTTGAAACCTTAAACAGGTGGAGAGGGTTTTTGGTGTCAGCTATCCTGATCCTCTTGAGCTTGAGAAGGCAAAAAAAATGTTAAAAGTAAGACAATTTGTATATCATGCTGAGTGCAGACTAACTGTTGGTTTTTTAGAACGGCAGACTTGACTGGTATTTTGATGCAGGAGCATGAACAAGCACTTGTTGATGCAATTGCAAGACTCGCAGATGCATCTGACGGAGAAAGTGGTAATAAATATGTTTACATTTTAGATATTTTTGCATCTTGCTGCATATTTTGTTACTTTGGAGCCGGCAGTATCCTGTGTTTAAGTGAATAGTTTCACTGTGGGCTAATAGAAATTATTGTTTTCTTGCATCTAGGAAAACATTTAATTTTTCCTTGGCTTTTTGGGTGATTAAATGTGGAAAATGCATAGATATACTCCACTTAATTGCTATCCACTCGTTCTATGCTTCATAAATTAAAGATGCGGTGTCCAATTCTCTAGGAAATAACATCAGAGGGGTACCAGTAAGTGGGGCATATTTTTTATTGTTTTTGGATTGCTGGAAATAAAATTGAAAGAGCAGTTAAAACCTACTTGGTGTCTAAAGCACTTGCCAATGGAAGGCTTTGCTTGGACTCGTCAACTAATTACAAGTAAAACTATAATGAAGCAGCTGACAAGTAGTATGCCCACCTAATGATTATTCATGTTCGTTTCTCTAAAATTCTTGCACCTTTTTCCCCTCAAATCAGATGGAGATCCACGATTCTTGCATGGGCAAGCAATGGAGGAGCAGGAATGAGGTCGATGAAACCAGTTAACGTTGGAAGCTCGTAGTAAGGCCTAATAGCACTTAGAAGTGTTTATTGAGTAGCATTGAATTACTTCAAACAGCAAGACTACGATTTTTTCCCCTCCTGAATCCATTTATTTTTGTTGGATTTTATCTTTTTTATCCAAGTGGTCTTCTTGATATAAAACTCGATACTTGTATCATAGCATACCCATGCACAAACATTTTATGCACGCTTGGAGCCTTTTAATTGAAAAAGTTATTGTTTCAACCTTCATCCAAAGAGCAGTCACGACTTTGATTGACCTCCATTGATGTTAAACCTCCATTAATGTTATACTCGTTTTTTCCCCCCCAAAAAAAAAAGATATAAAGGAACAGTACGTGTCATCTCCAGCCCTACCCTACCCTCACTTTTCTTATTTCTTATATTTTCAGTTGGCCAGCAAACAAGCTACCATCCATATAATTTGCCCACTATTTAACCATCGTGTTTCTTTGATTGATCTCGCAATAAAGATCACCCTTAAAAGAGTTTAAAGTCCTGGAGGATTACAATCCGGAGGAACGGACTGGCAGAATTTATGGAGGCAACAGCAATGGCGCTTCAGCGGTCATTGCTTGAATTGAAAAACTGAAGACTCGTTGTAGAAAGTATAATTACAGGCTCTGTTTTGTGCTTAATGCTAGGAATATGAAATTTTTGTTGTTTGTTCTTCATTTTAAAGTTTTGTAAAATAAGCTTCTTCTTTGCTTGCATTGATACATGAAATAAAAAATCCAGATCTTGTTTTCTTAATAGCCAATATGGTTGAATGAAAAACGTTGATAAGCTTGATTCTGCAATCATAATTTTCATCAAGCTTTCTACAATCCATTTACCTAACCATTCGATGAAAGTTGCCAGGGGAACTGCCTCATAATTTTCAGCAAACATTTAGAAAGATAACCAAGAGTTCTGGCCAGTTTATCCGTACAGATAATTGTTGATAACTGCTCATAATCGCCGGAACTTCCTTGGTCTGTCTCTCTCGGGCCAATCTGCCAATGCCTCTACTGCCAGAATTGAAGTGTTTTTGCACAACTTGGACAATCCATCACCCAAGTTCATATTCACGCCAGCACACTGGTCGCATGAATAATTGCAATTTGCCTGCTGATTTTGTCACTGTCGACGGGGGCTGCCGCATCTTCCTTTTTTTTTTTTTTTTTTTAAGTTTTAAAATTGATATTTTTTTTTTATGATTTTATCTTTTAAAATTATGTTTCAAATAAGTCTAGAATTTCATGAGTTATGAGTTTTTTTAGATTCAACCAAATTTAAAAGATTTGCTCGAGTTTACTTTATGTTTTTTTAAGGTGATTTTTTTTACCCTTTTCTTTAGAGTTTTGCTTTGTTATTTTTTTAGTTTAACTTCTATAAGGTTAGTCTTGAATTCATGGCCAAAGACACCGGTTTCAAAAGTTAATGCGGGTTGACTTTGTTTTTTTTTATTTCATCATTCAATATTTATATATTAAAAATTAATCTTCATTTTTTTTTCCTTTTCCTTTCAAGTGGTTCTTTTTTTCTTATTTATTTTTTTATAAGATTATTTCAATCCTATGTTTATTGTTACGAAGTTTGTAAGTTGAACCAATTTAACTGGGTTTTTTTTCTAGCTTGTTTTTTCAGTTTTGACCTTAAACATTGATTTTTTAAATCCTAGATGGGCTAAGATTTTTTTACCTCTTTTTCATTATTATTATTTTGTTATATTTTTTAATTTATATTATTTAAATTATCAATTGAATTGAATGGATGAATTTGGTATTGGGTTTTCTTATTTAGCATTTTTTTACACTAAAAAAAACAAACAGGCCCATGGCAAAACACAAGCCATAAATCTAGTTAAACTTAAAGAACTAAATATCTTAACATAATCCCCCACTGGCTTATCTTGCTTCACCTTTTCAAGTAATCCCTCACAATTCAAGAGGTGTTATTATGTAAGACCTATTATTTCATCTCATTTTTCAAACGCTCCTATGTCTCAGTCTTGGGATGTCTAATGTTCAAATCCTTCTTGTACCTGGTTTGCTATCATACTTTTCATCACCTGTAAAATACATCATCGTGATGTCCACCTGTTTGTCCAAATTCATCTTGGTAATGTAGAAACAATGTTTTATGTCACACAAAAAGCTTTTCAACTCTTTAGAACTCCTCACGCCTCCAAATGATTCTGGTTTTGAAGCTTTTGGTTTGGATGTGCCAACTTACAACTTGTCTATATGGGTAAGTTAAACATATTATCTTGAAGCTCTTTGAGCAATTTGCATGGCTAACTAATGCAAGACAAGAAAGAGATTTGAAGTGAAAAAAATAAAAATAAGAAGTTAAGAAAAAGAAGCCAAAAAAAGAAAAGATAAAGTTGAAGAAGAGAAAGAATAAGAGTTGGAAAAGTCTGAACTTTGTAAATTTTATTCGATTCATCAAAAAATTATCTAACATTTATATAAAAAAAAATGATATAAATATTAAAACTCTAACTAGAACAAACAACTTGGCTCATAGCCCACTAAATAAAACATCTAAAAATAACCAAATTAAGCTCACTAAATAAACTTGAATAAAATCTAATAACACAAAGGTTGGGCTATCCTCGATCATTAGGGATGATGCGAAGAACTCGTACAAACTTGACCCCGTCAAGCATAGTTTAATAAGAGTCTAATTTCCAATAACATAAGCTCAATAAGAATCTAATATCCTCATCAACTCTCTCATTGTTGGAAGAACTCGACCCCATCAAGTACAGTTCAAGGCAGCTCCAGTAACACTCTTAAATATAAGGATCAAGTTGTCGTAATGTCTTTTTTTTGTAATCCAAGTATAGTCTGAATCTAGTCGTTTAACTCATATATTGAGATTCATTTTAGTTCATCATCCTTGGTAAAAACAACTTGTGTATCCAAAATAGCATAATACATTCCTATTGTGCCAAAGATAAGGATAATAGGGCAAGGGTCTCAAAATGATCATCAAGGATAGGTTTTGGTGTTTTATATATAATAAGGTCCTTCATATCAAAAGTAGAACTAATATCAAAGTTTAGTAACAGTTTAATGACATAACTATTTGATTCAATCATTTACAACATTTTGAATGGTCTAGCACGTACTTGCAATTTATGAGTAGTTTTCAAAGGACATCGTTTAAGACTAATCTGTATCATTAAATAATCTTCAGCATTAAATACATTATGATACTTATATAAATCAACTTGAAATTTATATCATGTATTACTTGAATTTATTTTATGATCTCAACATGCAAATTATAAACTCTGCATGTAAAAGACTCGGCTCAATCAAGCATTTTAGAGTAGGGAGACATGGAAATAAGCAAGGGCAGAATTAAGGAAAAAAATATTTTTCAACCCCTCTCCTTCAACAAATTAGGTTTTTAGCCCTAAGAATAGAAAAAATTTAAATTTTACCCCCTAAGATTTTTTTCTCTAATTTAGCCCTCCTAAAATAAAATTCCTAGCTTCGCCCCTGGAAAGAAGATTTACATGCTTCATAGGTTTGTAATTATAAACACTATATAACTGAGAGTATGGAGTAGAACAAACACTATTTGAAGCCTTAAAAGATAAAGTTCGGGCATAACCTGGTAAATTAAGATTATCTTCATCTTTCTCGTCGCAAGTCAGAGGTAAGGAATCAAGGAGCTCAACATATTGCTCTAAACCTATGACGTGTTAGACGTCAAGCGTGAGGGGTAAGGAGCATGTTACTCTAAACCTTTAACGTGATGGATATCAAGCATGATGGGTGGAGAATCAGATAGTTTAAAAGGACTAATATCACGAGACTCTTCTAAAACCATATTTAACTCTTCAGGTGATTCCACTAAAAAGTTTCCTAAAACTTCTTCATCTATCATTAAAGCAAAATTATTATATTCTTTATTAATCTCATTTTCAAACTCATTTAGATTTATAGTGTTAAGTCCTTGTTCGTTCACACTCTTTTTTTTTCTTGTTCTTATTACTAGGTCTTGATGGTAATCCAATGAGTTTGATCTTTCTACCTTTAAAAGTGAAAGAACACAAATTTGATCGACTAGAAATGATGACATCTAAATCATATATTCATGACCTCTCTAAAATAACATGTCATACATCCAATAGCATTACATTACACCAAATCTCATTATGATAGTTTAGGAATTTGATAAGGAACAAACATCTCTCATTGACTGCAATGGAGAAATTATAGACCATGACACATTATATAGCTTACGATGGGAAACAAGTTTAAAGCCTAAGGAGCTACATTATTTGAAGATATTGCATTAATACAACTTTCATTATCAATGATGATCTTGCAATCTTTATCTCCACACTTGATATAGGTGAGAAAGATAGTCTCCAATCTTCAGTTCCCTCAAGTTGTGTCAAGGCATATCTAATCTAGTTATCTTAAACTCTACAGTGTTTTATTCATGATTGGTTCTAAATATATCACTTAAGGTTAAATCCATGGTAATTGTAAACTTAGAGTTGGATATTAAACGACTATTCTCAAATGCATGCAACACTAGCTTAGAAATAAAATTGAGATCACATATGATTTGTATAAGTGAAATCGTAATACAAAAATAAAATTAATTCTATTTTTTTAATGTGGAGATTAATTAAGAACAAAATACACCAATAAAATTTTAAGTGTATTGCTAGACTCTTAAATATAAATGATTAATCAAGCATAATGTCACAAAAAAAACTCACAATTATCAAAGAGAACTAGATGTTGGATACCAATGATAAGAAAAGTTGATAAACAAAGATTAATAGATAAAAATACGAGATTTGATTTTTTTAGACACAAAAAATAATATTATGACAATTTTAAATATTAAGTGTAAAATAAAATAAAATAAAAAAGTAAAACTCAACCAATTAAAAGGTAAAGAAATTGACATCAAATTGCCGAATAATGATAATAGAGTACTTGGATGACTTAAGCTACTGTTGATGCGGTAACCCTTGTTGACGTTCTTGTGCTCGATGATCTCTTTTTTTTTGCAACTTTTTTTTTCTTTATTTGTAAATCCCCTTATGCTCCACTTTGGACAGAACAAACTGGTGGGGCAGTGGCGTGTTTCCATGAGGGGTTGTTGTGTTGGGAAAGTGGCGTGGCTGGTGTGAGTTTTGTCGATTTTGCCACTTTATGTGGCGTCTTTCCCAACTACATGCTTCTATGCATGGGGATATGAATTCTTGTTATTTTTTCTTCATTGTGAAGTTTTGTAAAATAAGCTTCCTCTTTACTTGTTTTGATAAATGAAAAGAAAAAAAAAGAAAAAAAAAAGTCCATGTCTTGTTTCTTAGTAGCCAATATGGTTGAATGAACAACGTTGATGAGCTTAATTCTGCATATTTCTGAAGGTTTTTTTTTTTTTTCCTTCCTTCGTTGGGAGGCGTAATTGACCTTAAGCTAGACAAAGAGGACAGCTCTTGCTTAGAAGTTTTCTCAAGTTCCATACTTTTATCATACCCCAACCTCCCAACCAGTTTTGATTAAGGATGCATCTGTACTGCAGCACTGAAGCATAGCAGTGAGTGATGAGGTGGTGTAGCTCTTGTTGTCTTGTGGTTCCTTGGATGGGCTTGAAGATTCTTGCATGAAGAGGTATGCCATCCGGGTATGGTATGGCGATGCATATTCAACCGCATTCCTTGTCGTAAACAAAGAAACGAGGGGGGGGGGGGGGCGGCCCCCCCCCCCCACCCAGAACAAACACTCAATGGCTGTTCACAAAAAAGGAACGGGATTGATGCCAAGGGTTGAAGAAACTGAGGATGATGATGTTAAGAGGGGCGATAGAGATTGAAGATGATGCTAATAGGTTGCACAATGCAGAGATTGAGATGGTAGGGACTAAGATACAAGAGTAAAGCAGCAAACAGCTCATCAGGAATCTTGTAGGGATTTTGAATGCATCCAATCATTCAGTTGATTAGCATGAAGCCTTAACATACATCATTTGAAATCATTGGTTTTCTCGACAGGCAGCAGTAGAATTCACAAATTCACAGAAAGAGAGGCCAAAAATCTTATTGTATTATATATATCACACTAAATAAATGAAAGCAATACCAGAATATGTGTGTTAATGTTGGCATATAACAGAAAAAACCAACCTATTAATGGGGTGTATGAAATAAAACCCAGAGAGTAAGTAAATCATACTTCGATGGAAAAGAACACCGGAAGAGTACAAAAGAATTGCTTAATTAAATATCTATAGGAAAACCCCGCCAAACCTCTTTGTAGAATGTAGATTATTATCTAAAGAAAAACAATATTATATATTTAGATGCCAAACCTTTGTTGCAGCCCAAGATTGAAGAAGCTGCTGTTCCCCATAAAAAACAAGGCAATAACAGCCAGCAGTGTGATAAGGGCCCACATCCATGTTTGCATCTTTCTCTTACCCTTGTTGCGAAGAGGCAGAGGCATAGATTTTGCCTTTGTTTGCTTTTGAGGCCTCTTTGCCACAGTCACAGGCTTCTCAGTTCTTTCAGACTCATTGGTTTCAGTTGGAGTTTCAGAACTAGGAGCAGACTCAACCTCATCGATATCTTTAGTATCCTCTGCTGCTGCCTTCCTTTTTTCCTTCTTCTTTGCCTTCTTCTCCTTTTCCTACATTAATGTATAGTTCCCCAGCCAATTAATTCACAAGACTGAACAGCCAAAAGACTAAATTCTGACATGCAATATATCTGATGGCAGAGAAACAGGGAAAATAGCTAAAATACAAAATTTAACACACTGACAAATTTTGGCCAAATATTTGCAAGGTTGGAATGACATCGATAGTACCACACTCAATATAGGAATATTTTCGGAATTTACCTTCTCTTTCTGCTCAGCTTCCCTTTGTGCTCTTAGCGAAGCCCTGGCCTGGGCCTTTTCTGCATTTCGTTTTTTCCTCTCCATTGCCTCTTTTGCTTTGGCCTTCTCCTCCAATCTCCGTTGCTCCTTTAACATGGCTGCTTCCTTTTCCTTCCTCAATTCCTCTATCTTCCTCGCTAACTCAACTTCCTCCTTTGTAAGCTTATTCTCTTGCCTTGATTCTTCCTCCTTCGTAAGCTTATTCTCCTCTTGTCTTGATTCTTCAATCTGATCTCTTCCAGAAACAGTTGGCAAACCATTCTCCAAGGAAGCAGGTTTTGCCTGCTTTTTAGCTTTAACAGTCTGATTCTTTTTGTCCCCAAGCTTTGCTGTGGATTTTTCATCTATCCTTTGGGTCTCCACAGGTGTAACTGGCTTTTCTACTTCAAGAGCAGGAGCTGATGGTGCAACATTGTGTTTGGTCACTCTTTGACTAACAACATTTGGAATAAGGGGTGGCTGTTCATCAGGGCCCAGTGCACGACCATCCAATGTCCGCAGTCTCCTTAATGTATTCCTCATGTTGGAACTCATGTACTCTTTCCGGAACTCGTCATTGTTATTCCATAATTCCATAACTCTCTCCACCTAAATTGTAGATTAATAAGTCAAAACATGGCTGAGAATAGAAAAGAAAAGGAAGAAAAGAAAAAGTAAACTGCATTTACTCACTTGGTTAGCACAATGACGTTGAAGTTCCTCTTTATCTCCCTTCAATGCCAAATTAGTTGCTGCTGTTAAATCATCTTTGTACTTGTAAAAAAATTTACTCTGCGAATTCAAGGGAAATGTAGCGTTAGTCTATTCAGTTTGCGTAATTTGACTATCTTTGCTTCAGACACAAACCTAAAATTATTATTTGCAGCAGGCATTTAATAAAGGAAGTAGTTATTACAGTAGCTACCAAACCTTTCTCGCAACAAACAAGAGGGAGAGATTTGAAGAATAAAACATATCAAACTGTGTTCCCCTATGTATAAAGTTAGTATGCAGTGGGAAAAACAAAAAAAGGAGGAAACACCAGTGACATACAATTCATAAGTCATAGCACATAGAACACTGTTAGCAAAAGTTTCATTGCCTCATCAACTCCAGATCCTTTGTAGATAAATTTATTCCCTATAATGCTTCCTTATCTATGTTCAACCAAACACTCAATTAAAGTCTTAATCACCTTGTGCTCGCCTACTGACACCAACTCAATAGAAAAAATTATATCAACATTCATGACTTTATAACAGAATATTCAAGGTATTCTGCTTGTCACAATTTTTTTTCTTAAATCACCACAGCAGAACGAATCTATTTTTATCAAAAGTTCTTAACCTAAAAAATTCAAAATATGCACATGCAAACAATATAGTAGCATACCTTTTCATATAATTGTTTCCTCAAACTCTGCAAATGCGCAAATGCTTCTTGTCGTATATCATTAGCAGCTCTATGCTGAAATAGCAATTGATTTATCTTCTCATGTTCATCATTATATTTCTTCTTAGCATCTTCAGTGACTGCTTCAGCTTTGAGAAGGCTGTCTCTCAATACATCTGCTTCTTTCCTCAAAGACTGTATGCAAATAAACAATTCAACAAGTTAACCATGCTACTTCAATAATAAAAGACCTGTCTGTGTGACTAATAAAGTGAAGAAAAAAAAAACAATTGATTATTAGGTTTCTGGAACACAAATTGTCTTGGAGTCAGTATTCCACTTCCACTACAATCAGTAGAAGACAGCAGTCAACTGGTACTGCACCTGGCGGAAATGACTCTAGCTAAGCAATGACAGTAACCGCAAATAGTACCTTTAAGCGCTCTTCACTTTGATCTTTCTGATCCATAGCCTGCTGAACTTCATCCTGGCTGCCCATATTAGAAGAGAGCTGCTCTCGAATTTGCTTCAACTGCTTGATATCACGAATGAACTGCTTTTCTTCCTTCAAAGGCAAGGTTTCATGTTGTATCTTGTGTTCCATAGAGCGTATCTGTTTGCAGCCAATTAAGTGCCAAAATAGTAGCACAATTGCATGTTTCAAAAGCATTTTAGAATAACTTTTGAACTTATGTGTTAAGAAACTGGAAAAAAATATTAAAAAATAAATATGAAACATGCATACCCTGCCATCAATTTCCTCAATTTCAAGGGCATTCCTCGTTCTGTTGATTATATATTGAACAGAATCTATTTCCTTCCGCTTGGCCTTAAGCAAGTCACGTGCAGCTTTCTCTTCTGATCTGGCATCTAAAAAGCTATCTTCATACTCTTTACGCTTGGCCTAACAGGGAAACATTTCACCGATCATGTTGACAGAAAATAATTAAAATATTTCAGATGTATAATGGAGCATTTGCAAAAAAAAAAAAATCTAACCTTTATTATTTGGATTTGAGCTTGAATAGAATCCCGGATTTTACTCTTCTCCTCAACTTGAAATTTAGCATCTTCAACCTTCTCTCTTAAATTTCTTTCATCAAATCTTGGAACCTTAATTATGTAGAATGGCCCTTTCCCCAGCTCAGCAACAACATATTGCTCATCAGAGGTAACAACCGCAGAGTCTTCCGAAGTAGGTTTGGGAGTTTCATTCTTACTAACCTCACCCTCAAGCTGAGACACAAGGCCATCTCTGTTGGGCACTTCTTCCCTTGCTGCAGTTGATATATTTTCAACTTCTGAGTCTGCTTGGACTTCAATTTTGGCCATGTAGCTTTCATTCCCGGTTGAATCACATTTAAAGGTTTCTCCATCTGGATTGTCAATGGAAACAGAAGTTCTGTTGCTATCACCTTCGTTCACTGCTTCTGTGACTTCAGATTCTACATCCACATTACCGATTGACAAAATGGATACTTTCTCATCAGATTCAACGGAATGGGAACTAGCCCCAATATCTAGCTTCACATCATTAGCATGGCCACTTGGTGCAACAAGGACATTCTCAACTTCAGCCTCTACTTTTGAATCATCAACAGGATGAGAATCAGCACTTTCACCTATGTTATCAACCTTGGTCTCTGTTCTTACAATATCACATAACTTGGAATCTTCTACTGGACATGAATCCTCAATTCTGACAATTGGTTCTGCTGCAATATCATTGATAGGAGAAACTGGGAAACTTTCACTACTTTCAACAGGTGCTTCCTCGAGAACAGCAGGGGAGGACACTTCTGTGCTGATTTCTAAGGTATGGTTTTGCTCGGGTGTATGAACAAAGTCATTAACAAGAACAGTTTGTGAAGCACTTTCCTGGCTAGTAAGCAAGCCTCCTTTTTCATGAATATCAAGGCCATTAGCATCTGGCACTTCTGATTGCACAGCATCCATAAGGATGTGACTTGTTTCATCTCCTGTTGTACCATTATCACTAGAAATTGGAAAACTCTGGCCAGTTTCAGCATCAGAAGTTGCTACAATTTCAACATTTTCAGAAGAGCTCTTAGATATATTTTGTTTGGCATCAACCAGGTCATCAACAACCTGAGTTTCTGCAGCAGTATCTTGAGCATGACCAGCAGGCAAGCCATCTCTATTTTCATCAGATGTAGGGCCTCCAGCAGATTCTGCTTCCAATTTGTCATCAGCCATGACTGGACATGGAGCTGTTTCCAGATTCTGCTTGAGGGGATCCCCAGACTCCTCCACAGAAACTTCCAGAGGAAGATCCTTGATCAATTCTGGCAGTTCTTTCTCCTGGTTCAAATCCAAACTATTACGGACACCATTGATAACTACAGCCTGAGAATCTTCAATTTCTTCTACATGGATGGCCGAGTCCAATTTGCTTTCCTCCTCTACCTTCTCCACATCATTGCTAGATTGTTTTGGCTTGAATTCAGTAACATCATCATTATTCATCAATTCCTTCAGTTCCTTCTCTTGATCTGAGACTAGAATATTATGAGCAGCATTGCTAACTACAGCCTGAGAATCTTCAGAACCCAATTTGCTTTCCTCAACCTTCTCGTCATCATTCCTAGACTGACTGGGCTCAGATTCAGGAACATCTTCAGTGGTGATCAATTCTGCCAGGTCCCTCTGCTGATCCAAATCCAAATCATTATGAACACCATTGATAGCTACAGCCTGAGAATCTTCATGTTCTTTTATGTCAATGGTCGAATTCAATTTGCTTTCCTCCTCAACCATCTCCTCATCATTATTTGACCGATTTAGCTCAGATTCGGCAACATGCACACTAGTGTCTTGCGATTCCTGAGCTTCTGCCAGGTCCCTCTGCTGATCCAAATCTAAATCATTACGAACACCATTGATAGCTACAGCCTGAGAATCTTCATGTTCTTCTATGTCAATGGTCGAATTCAATTTGCTTTCCTCCTCAACCATCTCCTCATCATTATTTGACCGCTTTAGCTCAGATTCAGCAACATGCACACTAGTGTCTTGCGATTCCTGAGCTTCTGCCAGGTCCCTCTGCTGATCCAAATCCAAATCATTA
>Ga0325404_1003245_pt1 | contig 17390 bp, 17 predicted proteins | sample PopdelMetagenome_18_FD_205664 | JGI IMG/M metagenome (GOLD analysis project Ga0325404, IMG submission 205664) | Populus deltoides microbial communities from Bellville, Georgia, United States - Xylem-Control-R1 | ecosystem: Host-associated > Plants > Phyllosphere > Stem > Wood/Secondary xylem... | reverse complement strand
AAAGCCTTGACTCGATGTGTAGCTCAAGGTCCAAAATCCAAATAGTGAGTAATATCAACTTAGTTTTTGAACAAAACTAATTCTAAATTTATCCCTAGAAGGATATTTCAATTATAGTTTTGAAATCTGGCCTGACGGGTCGACCTGAGGTTAGAACCGGGCCGGTTGAAGAAAAAATAGAAAAAAACATTACCCGTGTGACCCGGCTACCCTGACTAGTTGACCCAGTGACTCGGCAAAACCAGATCAAAAACCCGGTTGCAACCCGTTAATTATTATTGTTTTTTTACTAAAACGATGTTATATTAATTTTTTTAATAAAAATTAACTCAAATGACCCGGTCAAAACTCGAAACTTATATCTTCAACCCGAACAGATTTAAAAATTATTATCCCAATTCATATATAAAAGAGGGTTCGCCAGCCAGTTCAAATGTTGTGGAAATGGGGCATCTTTTATCATTAGATCATAATTTCAAAAGCTCAGTCATTCGGTCAAAAATCAGTCCCTCTTATTTGAAAAAAGAGAGGAAAAAAAGAGAGGAAGAAAAACCATTACTGACAGGGAAAGAAAACATCCACAGACTCCTTCCCCTCCAGCTCCCTGCTGTCTGCTGTCGGTCTCCGGCGTAAGCAAGAGAGCATCAAGAAAAGTCGAGCCAAAGACAAGATTCCGTGCATCTTCCCTCTCCTCTCTCTTACACTGCCTCCAATAAAACCATACCACACTCTTTCTAAAATATCTCGTACTCTGTGTGGCCAAGTTCTTCGGGTACGATTAGGGAGAAAATTTGTTCCTTTTTTTTATAGCATCAATACAATAAAGTTTTATACAAAACAATGAAAATATCAGAAAAGAAACATTCAAAAATATAAAATAATAATTAATTTAAATTTAATTTCAACATATAAGTAATTTACTGGCTTGTGATTAGATTTAATTTCAATACATACAAATTAAATGAAAACAACACCTCAAATTCCCTCCTCATTATATATAAATTTAATTTTCCATCCAATTTGAAATTCTTTTTTGTTTTTTTTTGTTTTTATTAATTTAGTAAGAGACAATTCTACCCTGCCCACAATCCTTCTCCTTGCCTCCATAACATTCTTTCACCAGTCAAAAAGAAGACAGAACACAGACACATGCTGTCTACTTCCCTCTCCTTCTCTCATCACTTTTCTCTCTAACAAGACCAAAACTAGACGATGTCTAGATCCTCTTCAACGTCGTCGTCCTCCTCAGCAACGACACCGTCTCCTTCAATAAAACCCGAATCCTACTCTCACAGTCCAGTCCACTACGCCGTCATACTGGGCGACCACACAACCCTCACCCGCCTCCTCTCCACTCTCCCCAAACTCACTGATCCCACCAAAATCCACACCGAGTCAAACTCACTGAATCAAGAGCAACTCGCAGACAAAATCTCCTCTCTCGTCGACCGCCGTGATGTCCCTTACCGAGAAACGCCTCTCCACCTCGCTGTCCGCTTAAACGACCTCTTCGCCGCCAAATCCCTCGCAGCTGCTGGCGCTGACGTGTCATTACAGAATTCCGCTGGTTGGAACCCTCTCCAGGAGGCATTATGTCGCAGGTACTCAGAAATCGCTCTCATTCTCCTCCGCCTCCACCACCGCTCCGCCTGGTCCAAGTGGCGCCGCCGCTTGCCTCGCCTCACTGCCGTGCTCCGCCGCATGCGTGACTTCTACATGGAAATCTCCTTCCACTTTGAAAGCTCAGTCATTCCTTTCGTAAACAAACTCGCTCCATCAGACACTTACAAGATTTGGAAACGTGATGCTAATCTCCGCGCCGATACTACCTTAGCCGGATTCGACGGCTTGAAAATCCAGCGTGCCGATCAAAGCTTCCTCTTCCTCGGCGACGGCGACGGCGACCAAGCTCACTCCATTCCTCCTGGTTCTCTCTTAGTTCTCAACCACGATGAACGTAAAATCTTTGACGCATTCGAATCCGCCGGAGCGGCGATGAGCGAGTCCGACATCGCCGGATTCTGCTCCCAAAGTAGCGTTTACCGTCCCGGCATGGATGTCACTAAAGCCGAATTAATAAGCCGAACGAACTGGAGACGACAAGAGAAAACAGAATCTGTTGGCGAATGGAAAGCTAAAGTTTATGAATTAAACAACGTCGTTTTTAGCTTCCGATCTCGGAAAGTAATCGAAAGCGACGTCGCAGGAAGCGAACAGGTCTTACCATTAGAGCTTGACGAAGATGATGACGGCTTCTTTGTAGCTGAAAATCCTAGCTTTCTCAATTTCGAGTTTAACAATGGAAATGAGAGTAAAAGGAGGCACAGTAGTTTTGTGAGGGAGGAGAGGGAGTTTGTGAGTGTAGGGAGGAAGAGTGTGGATATTTATCCGTCGTCTACGGCTACGGGGAGGAGGAGAGTGGTGGCGGTGCCGGAAAAGGTGAAGGAGAAAGAGTATGTGAAGAGTTTGAAGCCGTCAGTTTGGCTAACGGAACAGTTTCCGTTAAAGATTGAAGAGTTATTGCCGTTACTTGATATTTTGGCGAATAAAGTGAAAGCCGTTAGGAGGATGCGTGAACTGCTGACTACAAAGTTTCCGGCGGGAACGTTTCCGGTTAAGGTAAATTAATTAGTTAATTAATTGCGTATTTAGGTGGTGATTTTTGGATTAGTGTTTGGTGTGTCGTTTTGGGTTCTTTTATACTGTTGGATTCTGTCGTTTCATGACTGGTATTTAAATTTCTGTTAGACTTCCGTGCAGTGCTGTGGTTCAAAGCTACGGAGATTTGTGGACCCATCATGCAAGTAATTTTAGTGGGGTCTTTCGTTTTGTGTTTTTCTTTTTTATTCATTTGACTTCTGATGTGTGAGATTAAATAAACTTGGAAAATGATTATTTTGGTAATTAAATAATAATCATATATGTTTCAAATTATATTATCAAAACGATCAATGAACTTGTGCATGCATTATTGTTCTATGGATTTCTGTGTGGTGTTGTAGTTCAAACCTATAGAGATTTGTTGACTTATTTTTTACTCGGGTTTTGACATGGTCATTATTGATTGATGAAGTCCATAGAATTATACCATGTTAATTCTAAATTGATTTTAAAGTTAATAAATTAATTCTAGATATTCAATTCTAAATTAATTTTTTATAATTTTCTAATCTGGTTAGGGGTTGAGTATAGTACCGGTTCCAAGTCGGACCCGACATGGGATTCGTGGGACCCATTTTGTGTTTTTGATACAAGCTAGGTAGAAGAAAAGGGATGTGTGTGATTAGTGGAGAAGAAACTTTTGTGAGGAATGTAAGGTGGGGTTGGGGGCTTTTAATGGTCGGTGATGTGACGTGGGATACTGTGATCAGTTTCTGACCTGATCGACGATGATGGTGTATGGGACCCAAGAGATCCGATGTTTTCCTTTTCTTGGGAAGCAGGGAATGGAGCGGAGGCCAAAGGGTACCCCATGTTTGCTCCCTTCTGTATCTCCTCTGCTCTGATTTCTTTTCTTGACTATAAAACAATAGTACCGCCCTGATTCTGCCACGTCTGACATGGCAAGATCAAGGGCTTGATGAAGTGCTTGAGTAATTTCAGATGCTTGATGGGCCGGGACCAAGTTTTATTGATTTGATTTGATTTGGTGAATTATAAATGTGTTAACAGTGGTGGTGGTGGTGGTTGGTGTTTTGGTGGATGCAGGTGGCGATTCCGGTGGTCCCAACGGTGAGGGTGGTGATAACGTTCACTAGGTTTGTTGAGCTACCACCTGTTGAGCAATTCTACACTCCACTTTCTAGTCCAAGACTTTTTGGTGGTCATGAAGGAAGTAGAGTAGGATCATCAGATGAATCAGACAAACATTATCCATCATTGTCATCGTCCTCCTCAACGTCGTCGACCACATGGTTACAGCGAAACAGCAGCCGATCGGGGAGCAAGCAGCACCGGCATAGTTCTTCAGTATGGGGGCAGCAGCAGCTACAAAGTGATCCTTTTGCCATACCAAGTGGATATACATGGACAAGTGTTGATGAGAAGTCGACTAAAATGAAGAAATCCAAGTCCATAAGGAAATCCAAGTAAAGATGGCTACTATAGGGCAAAGGCAAATGAGGGATTTAATTAGGGCAAAAGGAGTCAGGAGATTGGTTGGTGGTGATTAATTAATTACTTCCGTGGATCTTTGAACTTGCAAATATATATAATGTAGATATCTCCATGCTATTTAATCATATTGAGCCTTTCATGTGTGGTTTATGACAGTTTTTGACAACATTATGATTAGAAGATTAACTAATTAATTACTACAAGTTTAGGTTTTTGTCCCAAATCTTGTTGATTTTCATTGCTTTTTTGAAGTTTTACCACCAATTTCATGACCTCGAGCTAGCTAAGGCCAAACTGTAAGAGATGCTAGTTGGCTTCAATTTTTTTAATTTTTTTTAGTTTCTGTTTTCTGCTCATAGTAGAATATCCAAGAAATTCACTTAAAAAGTGGCGGGAATTTGATGATGAGGGTTGAAAAACAGTGGGACGTTCTTACATCATGGCAATCATTAACAGCAGTAAACATGAAAGCAATAGCACTTGCTTGATATGGGGCAGGTTGCGCCTGTTCAGAAATGGCAGGAGCCATTATTATTGCTGAGAAACAACTGTCTCTTTATTCTTTTTTACAGCAACTCAATGCGGTACCCATGCATAGCCAATCCCAGGTTTGTAACCACAGTTTTGGTTGCGTAGATTTATGTGTTCTGGAGTTTAGAGTACTGGATTGTCAAGTAAATCTACGGATCACTAAACTGGTACTATTAATTTGTTTCAGTGTGCTCTCCTGTCAAAGCAGGGTATTGCCTAAATCAGTCTATAAATTAACTGGTACTATTAATTTAGCACAACCTTTTGTTCTTAAGTAACTGGGATTATGCTACTAAGCTAATCATTTTTCACTTGTGCCCATGCTACCAATGGACCTCATTTGATGGCTAGTCTGGAAAAGATAAATGTAAAACTTGATCATCATCATGCTTCCCTTTCACTGCTAATTATCAAGTTCAAGTGGGGCACAATCTTTCCATGTTCTTTTCTTTTGGTTGCCAATGGTACAAGGCTTTGGATGCACAAAAAACTGTGACAATCTGAGCTTAATATATTTCTATGCTAAGCAGTTGTACTAGCTAGGCATGAAATGATTAGTGGGGCTAGGTTAAGAAGAACAGTCTCTAACCATTAATTCCATTGTCGTGACCTTAAGCAGCCAACAACAGTGAAACATGTCTGCAGCAACCTAGACCTAATCTAAACACATTTCACTTCCTTACAAGCCATACACTCACTAAGGGGAACCAAAGTCAGCTCTAAGCCCTTTTCTTTTCCTTCAAGTTTCTTCTATCTTCTTGGACCCTTCGTCGTCCTCTTAATTTCCCTCCTGCATGGCGCCTAGCTCTTGTCATGCCTAGTCATACAGTAAATTTGGCTGGTATTTTTTTCGGATTCCATTTTCAAGTCTTGGTATCAATGTTCGATGGCTTGCAGCTTTGACGATGAACTTTGAATCAATTAGCATGGTGTGTACGTATAACCTCCCCGCAACCTATGCCAATGTTGCCATCAGGGAGGATCGATCGAGCTGGTTACCATTACGTGTGATGACCATGAAGAAAATGAGCCCACGCCCGTGTTAGCATAACATGTTCACTTTCTTTTTTCTGAATAGTCGTCCATGAGTGGAGGATTTTTATCACTATATGATAATAACAAAAAAAAACTTTAAATACTTTTCCTGATGATTAACTATAATTTATAGTCGATAATTTTAGAAAAAAAACTGCTAGTGGAAAGCAAAAACCTGTTCTTTAGCAAGAATTATGATAATTTTTATTTTTATTTTTATTTTACTAAAACTCAATTGCATCTAGTTAAATTCCAAAAAAGAAAATAGTACAGTGGGGGTTTGTTATCATTTTTCTTTCCCTTTTTGGAATGGAAGAAATTATTTGTGAACAATTTCTGTGTACAAATGGTTGAACTCCATGGAGGGACAAAAGAGATAGGCCTGTAGGCCCGATGATGCCTTGTAATAGTTTTAGAACCCACCTGCGTTTTTTGGGGCCCATAGGTCTTTTTGAATCATAACGTCATAAACTGGGCCTTGTAACGAACACGAAGACTTATTCACATTGCTTATATAAAACTTTTAAAGTCTCATCTCATGGCATCCAAATTAGAGATAAATTGAATTTCTTTATATAGTCTGTTTTATCATGTGATATGAAAGATTTCAGTAAATTCAGAGGTTTTTAATGAGTTAAAGGGAAATCAAATTATTTTTAAATGATTTAACTTTTTGAAGGACATGTTTTTCGATCAAATCCTTGACTATTATGCTAACTTAGACTAATTAAAGAATATGATTGAAATCTATTGGCATGTTAAGGATCTAATTGAGATGGAAACTATGGACTGGGAACTTTTTTAAGGCTTGTCCTTGAAGTTTCTAGTGTGCCATACCGCTAACTTTTTAGTCGGCGACAATTAATGATGATATTGTCTACTTGCCATGTACGTACAATATCTTCATCGTTGTGGAAATTATGTGACAACGAAATTTCAACCATACTAGAATTGACCTTAGCTAGAATGTGAAGTGTTTCTTTCCTTATAGCAGCTTGACCCAACATGTCATTTGACACATGGGGTCCAACGTAGTGGCCAATCTTGTCTAGAATTATCTCTCCTAGAGATTTCTAGCAGCTGTCACATAAATTTGGATGCATGCTTGTGAGGAATTCTAGCGTGTATATAAATGGAATTGTGGTTCCAAATCAAGAGCTCAAAGAAGAAAAAACCCTACTCGATCTAAAGAATTCGTTTTCGACATAGTTTAAGAGCTTAATATTGCCACAACTAGCTTCTTATCGATGGCTTTGTTGCCTGGTTTCTTTAGTTGCTTCTCGGATTCTGGCTGGATTGCATGTGAAGGAGAGGGAAGTTCAGAAAGAAGATTGAACAAAGAGGACGAGGTTAACGAAGACGTGTCCATGAAGAAGAACAAGTCGACTAGCAAAAGCCGCCCTCCAATTCCTGTGGCATATTTTCCTCTTGGAATAAGATTCTCTCACTTATGATCACGAGCATTTTAGCTAGCTAAAGATCATTTTATGATAAAGTATTACATGTTAGAGTCTGATTTTGTAAGTGAATTATTTTTATTTTCCTTCTTTGAATCTTCAAGGTAATCTTTGCAGACAGATTTTATGATATAGTATCACTTCCAATCTTGTATTGAAGTCAAAGTAAAGAAAATACACTTGGTGACCAAATAGTCAATAAAATTTAGCAAGAGACTAGATCATATGATTCAGTGATAATAAATAGCCAGACAATTACCTCAGATAGGATAGGCTAAGAGAGCTTTAGGTGTAAGATATCCCTTCAACTTGAAGCCCACAGATTGAAAAAGAAGAAAATGATGCTCCAAATTCCCCTCTTCTTAGGATAACATCATGCTTGCAATCATCATTAATTTTCTACCCTATGCCCGAGCTCCTCTCACTCTTCTTAGATCAACTTCCTTTTCTTTTTCCCATGAACTTTTCAACACCTACCTCTTCAAGAAAATAAAATTAGGTTAGGTGGAGGACTTAATGCAACATCCAAAATTACAAAATAAATAGAATTAGCTAGTATGAGGATTTGATTCAACTACCTGAGGAAATATGTGGTCTGTGAAGGGAAGCTGTGACAGGGACACTCTTTGTTTTTTTTATAGAAAATTCCTGTACATATATTATAATCCTCCCACAGATTCTCCTGTAGACAGACTAGTAGACAGCTCCATCACATTGTGGGATGATTGGCAGATGGGTAAAAAATGGTGCAGTGTTTAACACAATCAAAGAATTTAGTTGACTAATAACTGTAATTGCATGTCCTCAACATAAATTTTCATTTGGGTATCAAGATTTAAATTTTAATTAACTTAATTGTATTAAATAAATACATCGAGAATCATATGCGTCAAAATACTATAGAGTCTCGTACACTAACTCTAAGGTCATACGATATATTATTGCAGGTATATGATATTGTGGGATGATTGGCAAATGAGTAGACAAGGATCGATGTAGTGATCGATGTAATAATCAAAGAAGGAATCTAATTGACTCACTATGATTTGTCCCCATCATATAATACCTAAATTCCAAAAAATATATATATTGGCTTTAGCTAAATTACTACTGCCTAGGAAAGTTGCATATGCACCCAACTTTCTCAGCATTCTTTATAAGACCAAGACAGGTGTGTTTTTGGTAGAGTGTGTTTTTTATATATGTTTTTTAATTAAAAATATATTAAGATAATTTTTAATATTAAAAAAATATCAAATTAATATTTTTTTTTAAAAAAAATTAATGGAATATCAAATAGGCAAGTTAACATTTATATATTGTAGAACTCATTATCTTTTAACTAAAAAATCATTTGATACCTTTGAATAATACGAAGGATATTTCATCACAGGTGGGTTGTGTGCACAGCATGCACCTTTTCTGCTGACTGACCCCTTGCCCTTGCCCTTGCCCCGATCATACTTTCTATTTAAATAAGAACAAAAGCTTTTTAGGTGTATCCTTAAACCTTTCCAAGAAAACCGATATATATATATATATATATATATATATATATATATATATAAGGACTTGATTGAAAATATCATATTGCTGTATTTAGTATTATGATGGATAGAGCTTTTCAAAATATTTTTTGTTTTAAAATATTTGTTTTTTAGGTTTTTTTTTTATTTTTTATATCAATACATTAAAACTATAAAAAAAATACTAAAAAAACATAAATTTAATAAATTTTCAAGTGAAACACACCTAAAATTATAAACTATAATACTCTCAGACACTTTTAAAATACATCATGTAAGTTATGTAGAAATCTTAACATGACATTATGTTTTTCCATGGTCAATCTTGGATTGCAAGAAATGATTACAAGAATCAAAGCAACAAGAGTTATAATTAGTTGACTATATCGTTTATCTGTGCTTCGTCATTAGTTAGATCAAAACTTTTTGGAACATACAAAAGAAGCACTCAGCATTGCTAATATTTTTTAAATAAAAAAAATTAGACGATATAAAGGTTGATTTAATGCGACTTGATCGATTTAATGAGTTTAAAAGTAATTCCAAACAACTAGTAAAAACATAATTTGATTCATAAAAATTCAAGATAATATTTTTTTAAAAAAATAATATTAAAACAACAACATATTGAATCTTAGTCAATCTGGGTTAACCTGCTAAATTCATAACACGAATCATGAGATTATAATAGCCTCGTATAAAGTACATCAAAACAAATTATGAAACATAATTCTCAATTAACCCCATGTTGAAGAATAAAATTGAAAAGAATTGATTAAAAAATTACAAAAAAAATTTAACCTCAGTTAACCTGCCAAACTCGTGATTTAGGTTATGAGATCGGGATAACCTTATAAAAAGTAAAAATAAAAAAGAATCCAAGTCAACACGGGTTAATTTGTCAAACCCACAACTAAGATCATGAGATTATGATACCCTCATTAAAAAAAAATAAAATAAACTTATGAAGCTCATTTTTTAGCAAACTCACTGTTAAAGGTTGATTATGAAAAAAAAAATTAATCTAAAAATAGAACACAATAAAATGATCTGAATCTACTCGAGTTAACCAGCAAAACACGTGATACAAGTCATAAGATCGAGATAACCTCATAAAAAACAAACCAAAATAAATCATGAAGTCTAATTCCTAATTAATTGAATGTTGAATGATGAAATTGAAAAAAAACTTGTCAGTTGAAAAGGCACAAAAAACACTCGAGTCAAATGAGTTAACCCGCTAAACTATGACATGAGTTATGAGATCAAGCTAATCATGTATAAATCAAATCATAATAAATTATGAAACTTAATTTTCAATAAACTAAATGTTAAAGTATGAAATTAGAAAAAGAAATATAGATTTAAAGAGAAAAAAATATTATTGAAATGAATAATATTTTGTAAGGGGATGAACGATAATAAAAATATAAAAAATTATTTTTTTATTTTTAAAATTTATTTTTAATATTAATAAATTAAAATAATAAAATAATAATTTAAAACTAAAAATTGTTTTAGAAAAGTTTTCATAATGTTTGGACGAAAGTGCAAAACACCACTTTATAGTGCAATAACGAGTTGCTTTCATCTATCACCGACTTTCCAAATAAGCCGAGCAATCCAGCAACTGCAGTGGGGTTTCAGAGGACAACACAGCCAGCTCAGTGTACTATAAAGAATCTACACAAAACCAATAGAGCAATTCCATGTCATTGTGTACCCTGTCCTTCCCTTCTTGTCTTGCCTTAACATGGAGATTGCTCTTACCTGGTAAGAAGATTCTGCTTCCCATAGCCAAATCTAACCATTTTTGGTTGCCAGAAAGTAAAATTGCAGGCTTTTTGGCCCTACCAAAGTGAAAAATGCATGATAACAGTGACTCCTTTCCAAAAATCTTTAATTATCCAAGGTAACCAGGCGCCTTTACTTCTGTCATGTTTTTTTTTTCAAGTATTTTTAATTCAAAACATATTAAATAATTTTTTATATTTTTAATATCAAGACGTTGGAACATTTGAGATATAAACAATTGCCCCAAATGCAACATCGTTCTTCACATATAGTAATCAAAACACACAAGGAAGAAAACTCTCAAATTGGGATATCACGAAACCACTAACCGAAACCTAATTACTATCACACTAAATTAGGGAAACAAAGTTGTTTTTATTTTTTTAATATGTTAAACCTATGATTTTAGCCTTAAATAACTTTGATTTCAAGGGGTGAAAAACTAGTTCCTATGATTTAAAATGCTTCGCAATACCCTAAAATGATTGAAGGAATCAAAGAAAAGAAAAATGGTGCATTCTAGTTTTATTTATCATTATGGTTTTATCAATGTCATTTCCCTGTCCTCCATAAGTTTAAAATTTCCCAATCTTACCTCTACAGTTTTCAAAATTCTTCAATTGTGTTTTTTACAACGAAATTATTATAATAAATCTCTCTTTTCATCCTGTTTTTGTTACTTTTTCTCCCATTCTTTCCTCTCGAATCCCCATAAACCTATGATATTTCACAAAAACACTTAGCAGCCTAAGAAAACTCAAAATCCAAATATATATATATAAAAATGGAATTGTTAAGGGGGAAACATACTGACATAATACACTTGGGACCTGCTAGAAAGGTAATATTGGTAATATTTAATCTATAGGTACTAAAGTGAAACATTGATAAATCTTCAAGGGTAGAAATAACGTTTACCCCACCACAAGATAGAACGACCTCTCACCCTCTGCTACGGTAATACCTGTAAGAGATCGAGTTTACTTGTAAATGCATGCTAGAGACATTGAAAGCAAGTAAACACATTTATTTCTCATTCAATGCTGTCTCTTTAGTGCCTCTTTCTCTTGTAAAGCCTTTTCTCTTTTGTATATTTTTTAAAAAATTTTCTCTCTTTAGAATCTGTGGAAACGTGTAGCCAAAATTCTGGCTCACCTACCTCACTAACAATCCCTTGTATCCCTTGTGAAGACCCCCTTTTTTTTTTTTGTCAAATTCTTTTTGTGAAATAACAAAAAGTGAAAAAGATCACTTCTTTTCTTGATTTTCATTACATAGAGAGACCATAGAATTGTGGGTTTCGGTTGTATGGTTTTTTTGGGTTAGTGGGGTCCATTTATTTGAGTCTCCTTGACAAATGTTGTAGGAGATTTCACCAAAACTCACCTCCAACAACCCCATCACCAACAACCCTTCTCTTATGTTTTCTTAATACCTTGTTGGTGAGGTTGTTTTGGTTTGGTTTTGATTTTGTTTTGTTTTGGTTTGGTTTTGATTTTGGTTTACATTTGCATATACATTGTGAAAGTTGCAATCTTTGTTACTCTTTAATGGCTTTAAGGGCTGCTTCTCCCATCTGGATTAGCCCTTTAAGGCCTCACTCTAAAGTGGGCGTGTCAGATTTGGGGCTGAGGAGATGTGCGGATTTGAGGTGCTATTGGGATCTTGAGAGGCTTCCTAAATGGGAATGTTGTTGTTTAAGTGTTTTGGCTCAAAGAGCTATCACTCCTGTTGAAGATGAGAAGCCTTCAGCTCCTGAGGTGGATACCTCTAGGGCAGCTGATAAGGTTCAGGACACTCAGTCCAGAGGGTTTCACAAGGATTTGAACCTTCTTCCTAGTGAGTTATTATATATTCATTCACTGTTTTTGAAATTAAGCTGTTTATTCTTCTTGGATTGTTATATAGTGAATTAATGTTTTAAATTTACTAGCTTTGTATGCTGTAGAATAGCAAAACAGCCTGCTTTAGTGTAAAACAGGACCTTGATTCACCGGTGGATTACTAATTTATATGCGTCTGTAGTTGAACATTCAATTTGGTTTGGACTTGAAAACCAAAACATAATCAATTGGCTGGCAATGCAGATTGATTTTCGGTTCTGTTTTATAGTTTTTGTGGTCCTTAGCCATTGTTATTGTGGTTATAGCTGGGATGATGGGATGGATTTATCTTATTTAGCTGATAGAATCAATTGTGTGTTTCCATTTATATTTGGAAGATAACTAGTGATTTGAAGCTATTAGGATGATTTTGAATGTTTGATCAATTTATGGGAAGAAGATTAATTCAGAATCTTGAAATGCAATATATGATGGTGATTGTGTTGGATGCTTATAGAGGACATGCATTCAGGCATTTTTAGGTTTATATTACAACAAGAATTTGTTGAGAATTTGTATTTCTATAGAAGAAGATTTATTCAGAATCTGGAAATGCCATATAAGAGGCGATCAAGTTGGATGCTCATAATGTGCATGCATTCAGGCATTTCTAGGTTTGTGGAAGAAGATTTTGTTGAAAATTTAAAAATTCTATATAGGGTGCTAGCCCTGTCGCAGATGCTCGTCGAGTGCATGTAGTTGAGCATTTCTTGGGTTAATTTTCGTGTTCTGAATGCATAATTGGTCTAAGGATCGATCTATCTAGCAGTAATTAATTTTATTCCTTTTCAATCATTAATTTGAAACCAGTGGTTTCCATTATTTGTATCAGTTTGTCCACTAGTCTGGGTATGATCTTTTGGAGGTTTGTGATGGATCTTATTCATACCTGCAAGCTTCAAACCACGTGATGGATAATTACCATGTCGCCTGTTAAGTTAGTCAAAGCAATAACAATGCATTGTGCCAGTGCAATAATGACAAAGAAAATCTATTAAGCTGGTGTCGATTTCCAAAACTCCAAAAAATGTTCTTTGATCCATTTTGCATTTTTGCTATGTATTGTAGAACCGTTGTCCGCTGCAGATCTTTCTTCTTCTCCTGGAAATGGTGCACAAGTACGGGTAGCTTATCAGGTAACCACTTGGATATTCTTCTCCCATACATCCATGTCTTTTGTGCTATTCTTATGTTAGCTTTGATGCCCGCTTTTAGGGGATACCGGGTGCATACAGTGAGGCTGCTGCGCTAAAAGCATATCCAAAGTGCGAAACTGTTCCATGTGATCAGTTTGAAGCTGCTTTCAAGGTTGATAAATTTCTTATGCATCACTTTTCTTTGTTAAACTAAGCTACAAATGATTGTCACCAATATTTTCCTGTGCTCAATTGACCAGGCAGTTGAACTCTGGTTAGTGGATAAAGCAGTCCTCCCCATTGAGAATTCAGTGGGTGGCAGCATCCACCGTAATTATGATTTACTCCTTCGTCATAGGCTTCATATAGTAGGGGAGGTGCAGATGGTAGTTAACCATTGTCTTTTGGGATTGCCTGGTGTACCAAAGGAGGAGTTGAAACGTGTTTTGAGCCACCCCCAGGTTAGTTGTACTCAGAGTTCTGCTCTCGCTCTTACAGTTTTATTAGGTCCACATAGTTTTTATGAGTAGATCATATATGAATGTTAGACAAGGGAATAAATACCCAGTTTATTGATTTACTCTTCTGAAAATGGTGTTTTTTTTGCTTGCATGAGACAGTAAATGGAGGTAGGCTTCTCCAGAATGTTTGATCTAATGAAGAGCAATATCATGATTTGCCTTGAGAAGTGCATCCGTTTACATACAAAATTTTAATTTTGCTGATATTGTTAGTGTCATTACCATTACTGTTTTCCTTTACAAGTATAACTAACGATTTTCTGGATAAAGTGATACTAAATGATTTGGAAAGCCAAAATTTGCATGCAGGAATTTATTGGAAGTTTGTTTTAGATTCGGAGACACCCTCCAATGAATGCTTGTACTAATTTTGGTTTGTTTTAGAAAACATCTACTGATGTATACCATGAGATTCAGCTGTTAGATATAAACACTCATCAATTTGTGGTCAAAGTGCTTGGGAAATTTCATTTATTACTAAAAACTTTGGAGCTGATTCCATTATGGTAAATCATTTCTAACCTTGTATAACACCTATTAACTAGTGCTAATCCAGCCAATGTAGGGTCATTTTAGTGTGATCTAATTACTTTCTCAACTTTTGATTCTTGACATTTCGAGCATTTGATCTTTAAACTTTATATGAGACCGACTAATGATGCTTGGACTTGATGGTTAAATTCAAAAGTAGTAAAGTACATATGATGCTCTATTAAAAGATATTCTAACTTGTAGGCACTTGCTCAATGTGAGATGACTTTAACCAAATTAGGTATCATCAGAGTTAGTGCTGATGATTCTGCAGGTGCTGCTCAGGTAATTTTCAGATCCTTCAAATCTTGTTTTGACTAAGCTTGAATCATGCTATAGATTGTCCGTGTACTAAATGTTGAAATATTCGGGGACAGATGGTTGTGGCAAATGGGGAAAGAGATACTGGAGCAATAGCTAGCGCTCGTGCAGCAGACATCTATGGGCTTAACATTCTATTGGAAAAAATCCAGGTAAGGCTTCTCCTTTAAGTTTCCCATGACTGTTTATTGCGTGAATTTTAAAATTAAGTACTTTCCTCACACTGAACTTAATTTAGCCTGATTTTGTTCACTTACACATGTTAGGATGATGATGATAATATTACCCGCTTTTTGATACTTGCAAGAGAACCTATGATTCCTGGAAGTAACAGGCCCCATAAGGTACTCTTATCCACCTCCCAGTCCTGTATACTTTCTTTTAACATATCAACAAAAAATTTGTTATAAACATTTGTTACCAAGTCATGATTTTTCCCCATCTTAGACAAGCATTGTTTTCACTCTCGAAGAAGGTCCTGGCATGCTGTTCAAAGCTCTAGCAGTGTTTGCTTTGAGGGACATCAACTTGACAAAGGTAATTTTTCTAATAGCTAACATATTTTTCCCCCTTAATTGTGTCCAAAAAACCAATTTCTTTTTCTTTTTGACCAACTTTCAGATAGAGAGTCGCCCTCAAAGAAAGCGTCCATTAAGGGTTGTTGATGACTCTAACAAGGGAAGTGCCAGGTTAGTGCTAACCTTTTTGATGAAGGTTTGCAAGTTGTGAGGTTGGACGTGAGCTAACCTACTATTTATATCTGGCGGTCGATTCTGTTGATGAAAATCAATGCATTTTAAGATGAATGATTTGGAAAAACCATCAAATAAAATTGAAAAGGAGAATAACACTAGAAAAAGATATGGAGAAATAGGTAGTTAATAGCAAAACCAGGAAGTAAAAAATGTATATACTTTGGGTCAATGGAGCTTGTAAATTATGAAGAATACCTGTTGAAAGACCCAAGAGAGAGAGATGTAAAATGCAATAGTTACGTGTTACCATGCGTTTTCCTATATTTAATTCACCTGTAATGATCAAGATGATGACTGGAAAGGATTTTTGCTTTATATGAAAAAATGCTGCCGATAACCCTGTTCTTCTATCAAGCAAATAGAACCATGGTTAGAGTTGAGTGAGATAATTTCTCAAAGCACTCTTTTATGTCTTTGGTATGAAGAAGATGAGATAAACCATTTCATGAAACATTCGGAATGGAAGTCTTGTGCTTTGTCATTGTTCAGAAAGCTTGTCATTTTTCAGAAAGTGTATATATTTTTCTGTTTTCTTATCATCAAGACTTGAGACATTTCCGTCCTCAATTCAGAGCTGAAAATATACTGTTCATCTCCATTTACCTTTGCACCATAAGTTTTGCATTATTGTCGACATGCAAAATATAGACTTCACTTAACTGAAACTAAGATGAATTTTTGGTGAATCTCGAGTTTCTCATTTCTTTCTAAGACCTCTGCAGCAAAATGGTCTATGCTGTCTTCTGTAGTTTCAAATGTAAATACCATTTCTTGAATTCTGGATTCTGTGTAATAGTGATGATGTATTTCTGGTGACAGGTACTTCGATTACCTTTTCTACATTGACTTTGACGCTTCCATGGCAGAACCTCGGGCCCAGCATGCTTTGGCACATTTGCAGGTCAGTGAGTCGTCTTAAAATTTCCTGACACTTCTGAGAAAAATCATCCTTGTTATATTTCAGAAGCGAACCCCTGACTATATGTTTCTTCTTCAAGCTTCTACTTCGTATAATTCTGCCTTTTGAATGTACTCTCTGATATATTGCCTATTTCTTCTTTCACATACCCTAAACCTTAAGCCAGAACTTGTTAACTGCAATTGAATTTATTTTGGATTTTATTTATCTTCGCCCAGGAATTTGCAAGATTTCTTCGTGTTCTTGGCTGCTATCCAACAGATGCAACTCTTTAGGTGGTCACTGAACCTGCAATGAAGAGATTATGATTTAGCTTTTATCACCGTACATATGCATGCTTCTGATAAATCTGGAGGAAGAGAGATAACTGGGATATGGTGAAGACATGTTGAAGAGAGATTACTGGGATATGGTGAAGACATGTTGATGAGATGTTTGTTTCTCTTCGGCATGATCTCTCTTTCCATTTTCAATTTTCTCTTTCAAAATTCTTGCAAAATTGAGGTTTCTTGGTGTAAGTTGTGACAATTGATGCCTAAATGGTCTCCGAGGACATTCCCTCGGTTTCTCGGTTTCTTGAAATAATTGGTGCATGAGATGTGTAAGCCGCCACGGCCGCCGCCCCCCTCCCCCATCTTCTTTCCCCTGCCCTCAATTTTTGGACCTGCAAGATTTAATAACATGGTCTTCAAAGCATAGATAGTTTTAGCCATGCTTTCTCTTGTGAATGATCATCTCTTCCCATTATTTACTGTCAAATGTTGAAGGACAAAGACTGATGATAAATCCATCTATTAGAGCAAATATAAACAAGTAGGCTCCCACCCTCCATCCACTCCCGGCCAACGGGAACCATAAGCCTTGT
>Ga0325404_1003241_pt1 | contig 17410 bp, 19 predicted proteins | sample PopdelMetagenome_18_FD_205664 | JGI IMG/M metagenome (GOLD analysis project Ga0325404, IMG submission 205664) | Populus deltoides microbial communities from Bellville, Georgia, United States - Xylem-Control-R1 | ecosystem: Host-associated > Plants > Phyllosphere > Stem > Wood/Secondary xylem... | reverse complement strand
AGAGGAGAAATCGATGTATAATAGAGATGGTTAGATGCATGCTACAAGAAAAGAATTTTCCAAAGATGTTTTGGGCAGAAGCAGCTAACACAGCTGTTTTTCTTCAAAACCGACTTCCAACAAAATTGTTGGAAGAAAAAACACCTTTTGAAGTTTTCTATAATTACAAACCTTCACTGAGCTTTCTTAAAATCTTTGGCAGTATATGTTTTGTTCATGTTCCACAGATAAAGACGGACAAGCTTGATAAGAAGGCTATGTCGGGTATCTTTGGTGGCTATAGTACTGTTTCTAAAGCCTACAAAGTGTATCATTCTCAGATTCAGAAGATGACCATTATCAAGGATGTTCATTTCCATGAAGAAGAACAATGAGACTGGGGAGACTCACAAAGAAATGAGCTGCTTGCAAATCAAATCAAACCTCAATTACAGGATGAATCATTTGATGATTCACCAATCAGAGGCACCAGATCTCTTGAAGATATTTACCAAAGGAGTAATGTAGCATTCTGCTAACCAGAAGGCTATGAAGAAGCTTAATAGAACCTAGAATGGCAGAAAGCAATGCAAAAGGAGATATCCATGATTGAAAAGAACTGCACATGGGAACTAGTTGACATACCACCAGACAAAAATATCATTGGCGTGAAGTGGCTATTCAGAACCAAATTGAATACAGATCGCACCATCAACAATCATAAAGCTAGGTTGGTTGTTAAAGGTATGCTTAGATTTATTGTGTTGATTATTCTGATACATTTACTCCTGTAGCAAGGATGGATACCATCAAATTGTTGTTTGTTGTTGCTGCTCATAAGGACTGGAAAGTATACTAGTTAGACGTTAAATCAGCCTTCTTAAATGGCATTCTACAAGAAGAAATTTATGTTGAATATCCAGCTAGTTTTGTGATTCAAGGAAAAGAAGACAAAGTTTATCTACTAAAAAGGCTCTTTATGGGTTGAAACAAGCACCTAGAGCCAGGTATGGTAGAATTGATGTCTATTTGATAAGTTCTGGCTTTCAGGAAATCTTATCTGAAGCAACTCTCTATGTAAAGAAGATTAACAATGATGTTCTTGTAATATCCCTCTATGTTGATGATCTTTTAGTGACAGAAAGCAATACACAGCAAGTTGAAAAATTCAAGCAGAAGATGATGCAAGTTTTTAAAATGACCAATCTTGGTCTCATGAGTTTTTTTTTTCTGAGAATGGAAATCAAGTAAAGCAAAGAAGAAATATTCTTTTGTCATAAGAAATATGCAAAGGAAATCTTGAATAAATTTCATATGGAGAATTGCAAACCAATAACCACTCCAATGAATCAAAAGAACAAATTCAGCAAAGGAGATGGAACTGCCAGAGTTGATGAATAGAAATTCAAAAGCTTGATTGGTTGTTTGTTGTTTTTAATAGTAACCAGACCTGATATACTTTATGCAACAAGTCTTCTATCTCGTTTTATGCATTGTCCAAGTGAAATGCATATGGGAGCAGCCAAAAGAATTGTAAGGCACATCAAAGGGACATACAGTTTTGGTGTTAAATTTTTGAAATGTCAAGAGTTAAGATTGCATGGTTTCTTTGATAATACATGAAAAGCACTTCTGGATTATAAATACCCTATTTTCCTTTCTAAAACCTACAACAATAAAGAAAAAAATGGGGGGAGAATTTTTTTTAAGTTTCTTTTACAAAACAATTAAGAGGGGACATCAATATGTTGGGAAGTTGTTGTACATGCTCGGATTATTAGAATCAATGCGCGAAATGTGGGAGGGGACATCATTCGCTATCGCCGAAGCCTAGCTGAAACCGATGCCTTTCTAGGGAAGATTGAGAACCGCGGATTTGCCTTTTAACCTTTGGCTAAAGAGTTTGTGGAGGAAAGGGATTAATATATTTTGTATTTACTTTTTATTTATTAATGTAATAAACTTATCAAGCATTAATGAAAAGGGCGTTGACCCATCTTCTTATGCAAAATCTGTCTCTTGGTGAATATGATTCAAGCAAACGACTTGAAGGCAGTACTCCTAGCAATGTGACAAGAGAACCCATGTTTATAAGGTGGTGGCTATTATTCGTTCACAAGAAGGTTGAATCCATACCCAATATACAAAGCATTCTCAATCATGCATTTTCTCATACATCTATACACGCATCTGTAGACTAAGAAACATAGGTCCCCCCCTTCTAGAATCCACAACACTCGACAAAGAAAAAGGATGGAAAATGAAGAAAGGTCACAACCAGAAGCTCGGTACTAAAGAGAGCTTGAAGGAGTTCAGAATGATGTGGCACACCTGACCAGTTTGCTCGAGCAAATGTTGAGAGCCAAAGATGGAGAGGGAACGTCTACTCAACCTGATGAAGCACCACCAACAGCTCAAATCCCTGTCGTACCTATAAACACGGGGCAAATACACCAAATAAGCAGCATCCTAATCCCACTCGGCCCATCCAAATCCCTATTACAATGGATTTAACAAACGAGGATCCATAGGACATCAGATTCTCTAATCATGTAGGGTATGATAAGTGGACTACGCTAGAAGAGAGGCTAAGGGCAGTTGAAGGAAATGATTTATTTAACCCAATTAGGGCCGCTGAAGTATGTTTGGTGCCTAATATAGTAATTCCAAAGAAGTTTAAAGTGTCGGAGTTTGTTAAGTATACCGGAATGGAATGCCCAAAGACCCATCTTCGTTCCTACTATAACAAGATGGCAGAAGTTATCCACGATGATAAATTGCTAATTTACTTCTTCCAGGATAGCCTTACAGGACCGGCCCTCAACTGGTATATGAGGCTGGACAACGTTAGGATTAAGAAATAGACATATCTGGCAGATGCTTTCTTAAAACAATACAAATTCAATCTTGAGATTGCTCCTGGTAGGACCAGTCTGATTACCATGGATAAAGGAACTCAATAGTCCGTGAGGGCTTATGCTCAAAGGTGGCGAGACCAAGCTATCAATGTACAACCTCCACTAATAGAGACGGAGATGGTAACATTGTTTGCCAATACTTTTAGGGCTCCATACTAGGAACATCTTATGGGTAGCTCAGCTCAGCATTTATATGATGCTGTGCAAATTGAGCAAGGAATTCGAAGTGGGAGAATTGTGGAACCTATAGAGAAGAGGGGTTTTGTTGGGAAGAAGAAGGAAATTGAGGTGAATAACCTAGAAGATAGTTACAAAGGGAGAAGCAAAAGCTACCAAACACCTACGACCCAAGTTACTAATATCAACTTTGCCAAACCCTCCATCCCAAACCAACTCAATCAAACAAAATTCCCAGCAAATAACCAAAGCAATTACCAAAGAAAAGACAACCGACCATCGGAAGAACAATTACCACCTTTACCAATAACCTTAAAAGAGTTGTATGCCAAGTTGTTGAGTATTGGACAGATAGCTCCCCTACCAGTACCACTTATGCAACCACCTTTCCCTACTTGGTACAACCCCGAGGTGACTTGTGAATACCATGCTGGTCACGCGAGTCATAGCATTGAGGCTTGCTTCGCTTTTAAAAAGAAGGTGTTGCAGCTGATCAAGTTGGATGGGTCACTTTCGAGGATTCACCTAATGTGAATTCAAACCCTTTACCCAAACATGTCGCTGGTAGTGGTGGAGTGAATACCATGGAGATTGGTAGCAAAGAGAGGGTGTTAAAAGTGACCATGACAAAGCTATACTTTATGTTGTATTAGTCTGGACACTTGGAAAAATCGACTGAATGCTACATAGGGGAAAATGACTTTTGCCCCTTCCATAAAAAGAAAGGGCATCACATTGACGAATGCATTGAATTTCATCAAAAAGTTGCAAGAATGATAACTCTATGAGAGCTAAGGATTGAGGCCGTAAGCAATAATGAAGAGATAGAGATGATAGAGAATTAGGGGAAATGTAGAATCCAATCAACAGCTAATGGGCTCTCGAAATTGGTATTAACTAAGCCCTCAATGGCAAACAAAGCAGACTATGGAGCGATGCCTAGAGATTATGGTTATACCTCAAATATCAAAACTCCCTTGTCGTTGTTCCAAACTGAGATAAGTGGACTAACTCGGAGTGGTCGTTGTTTCACACCTAAAGAACTAGAGAAGCAAAGAAAGGCTAAGGGCAAGGAGGTGTTAGACCTCGATAAAGAGCTTAAGGTAAATAAACCTGTGACTGAGGAAGAAACAAATGAGTTCCTAAAATTGATGAAGTATAGTGAGTACTGTATAGTGGATCAGTTGAAGAAAACCCCTGCCAAGATCTCCATTATGTCATTAATACTCAACTCCGAGCTGCATCGTAATTCTTTGCAAAAAGTACTGAATGAGGCCTACATACCCCAAGATATTGAACAAAAGACTATGGAGCATCTCGTAGGGAGGATCCATTCTACCAATTACTTATATTTCACACAAGATGAACTTGACGTTGAAGGAACAGGACATAACAAGCCCTTGTATGTCACAGTCCGATGCAAAGATTGTCTCATCGGTAAAGTTCTCATCGATAACAGCTCAACCCTTAATGTGTTACCAAGGCATATGCTGGATGAAATGCAGGTAGATCCCTCACACATGCAACCTAGTGTGATGATGGCTAGAGCGTACGATGGCTCGCCAAGGTAAGTGATAGGGACAATTAAGGTCGAACTAACTGTGGGTCCACAAGTCTTTCTAGTAACCATTCAAGTGATGGATGTCCACCCTTCCTATAGTATGTTGTTAGGAAGGCCATGGATACATTTTGCGGGAGCCATCACCTCCTCGCTGCATCAATGTTTGAAGTACATTGTCAATGGTTTTCTGATTACCGTTAAGGCTGAGGAGACTATATCAATGGTTAGAAATGTGGCGGATCCATTCAATGAGGCTGAAGATTGTAGGGATGGAAGCCTTCATGCATTTGAGGTTGTGAATACCGAGTGGGTGCTCGAGAACATTGTGCTGAGAAAACCAAAAATCTTGGAGGCCACCAAAATGGCCGCTAAAGGCTTTTTGAAACATAAAATTCCTTTCCCATATGACATCGAGAAAGGAAGACTTGAATGGATTGATATAATCAAGCTGAAAGCTGCAGAACAGAGGTTTGGGCTTGGATATAAGCCTAAGAAGGAGGATTACAAGCGAGCTGCCGGTGCAAGAAGGGAGAAGAGAATGGCTAGGATTGAAGAAAGGAAGCCTGAAGAAGAAAGCTTAGCCATCCTCCAATTAGGATTTCGTTTCCAAAGGCCGCATATATGACGCAACCTGATAAGGGACATGGAAACCTTCTTCAAAAGCTTTCTTTAATGAACATAAACACTCTGGAGGAAGAACAAGTTGAGGACTTTGCTAAGAAGATTAAATCCGAAAGAAGGGATGAAGAGTTGTCACAATTAACCATCTACACTCTAGAAGAAGTTACCGCTAGGACTTTTGTTCGAAAGCTAGCCGAAAGAGAGAAGTTCCAGAATTGGGAGATCCAAGAAGCTCCATTGGTTTTCAAAATGTAATCAACAATGATTGTTGGATTACAATTTTATTTATGTTTTTTGCCTTCTTCTGTTTTGTTTTATTCTTATTCATTGACAATTGAAGCTCAAGATGTTAATTGGATTTTTTTTTTGTTATTAAGCCAATCTTTTCCTTTTAATGAGATCATGCATTTTCAAAATTCATCTTGATGTCTTACTGTGCATTTACACATCACTTCTCGCTTTTAGGAACCCTGAAAGCGGATCATCCATAACAATACCTGCACTTTACATTGAGAATGAATGGCCAAACTTTAAAGAATACATAGTAGATATAGAAGATAAGGAATGAGAGGAGAAAAACATGTGGGAATTCACAAAATTAATATAACAGCACGAACAGGCTTGGAGGCCCGCTAAAAAGGAACTTGAAACCATAAATATGGGTAATGAAGAAATTAAGAGAGAGCTAAAAATAGGGACTTTGATCACCTTGAAGAGAAAGAAAAGTTGATTGCACTGCTTCGAGATTACATAGATGTCTTTGCCTGGTCCTACGAGGTTATGCATGGTTTGGATACAGATATTGTAGTATGTAGGATATCACTGGTGGAAGGATACAAACCGATTAAGCAAAAGTTGAGGAGAACTCATCCGGAGGTCTTAATCAAAGTAAAAGCAGAAATTGAAAAACAATGGAACGCTGGTTTTTTGGAAGTAGTCAAGTATCCAAAATGGGCGTCGAACATAGTGGTGGTACCCAAAAAGGAAGGTAAAATTAGAGTTTATGTGGACTTTAGGGACATAAATCGGGCTAGCCCTAAAGATAATTTCCCTCTACCACATATAGATATGTTAGTTGATAATGCAGCATGCAGCTCCACATATTCCTTTATGGATGGATTTTCGGGCTACAATTAGATAAAAATGGCGCAAGAGGATAAGGAGAAGACAACCTTTGTAGCATCATGGGGAACATTTTGCTACAAAGTTATGCCATTTGGTTTGAAGAATGCTGGGGCCACCTACCAAAGGGCTATGATGACTTTGTTTCACGACATGATGCATAAAGAGATTGAAGTATACGTGGATGACATGATTGCTAAATCTAGAGAGGGAGAGAATAATGTCCAAATATTGAAGAAATTGTTTGAAAGACTAAAGAAATATAAGTTGAGCCTTAACCTAGCGAAGTGTTCGTCCGGGGTGAAATCTGGGAAGTTGTAGGGATTTGTGGTGAGTGACAAAGGGATAGAAGTGGATCCTGATAAAGTAAAGGCTATTTAATCTATGCCACCTCCTAAGACTGAGAAGGATATGATAGGTTTCTTAGGAAGGTTGAATTACATTGCTAGGTTTATATCCCAATTAACCACGACTTGTGACCCGATCTTTCGTTTATTAAGGAAGAACCCTGGAATTTGGAATGAAGAGTGCAAAGAGGCTTTTAAGAAAATCAAGCAGTACTTATTGAATCCACCCCTGCTTGTTCCTCCTGTACTAGAAAGGCCATTGATATTGTACCTAACAGTAACTGAAACAGCAATGGGATGTGTGCTTAGGCAACACGATGAAACCGGAAGGAAAGAAAGGGTCATTTATTACCTGAGCAAGAAGTTCATAGAATGTGAGTCTAGGTATACTGTGATTGAGAAGCTGTGTTACGCATTGACATGGGCTGCAAAGAGATTATGTCAGTATATATTGTATCACACTACGTGGTTAATTTCCAAATTAGACCCATTGAGCTACATTTGTGAAAAGCCTTATCTATTGAGCCAAATTGCAAGATAGCAAGTTCTATTGGCTGAGTATGATATAGTATATATGACAAGGAAAGTCACGAAAGGGAGTGTTATTGCCGATCACCTGGCTGACCATGCTATGGAAGATTATGAGTCATTAAACTTTGACTTTCCCGATGAAGATGTGCTTGCAATCGAGGAAGAGAAATCAGATTGGTGGATTATGTACTTTGATGGTGCTGTAAATGTATGCGGTACGGAGCGGGTGCAGTGATAATCTCTCTTGATAAGAAGCAGTATCCAGTTTCAGTTAAGCTGCAGTTCAGGTGCACCAACAACATGGCTGAGTATGAAGTTTGCATTCTCGGTTTAGAGGCTGCATTGGAGATGAATATCTGAAAGATAGATGTATATGGAGACTCAATACTGATCATTTGCCAAGTAAAAGGAGAATGGCAAACCAAGGAAGAGAAATTAAGGCCTTACCAAGAATGACTGTCTAAACTGGCTGGAGAATTTGAGGAAATAGAGTTCACCCATCTAGGAAGGGAAGGAAACCAATTTGCAGATGCTTTGGCTACATTAGCATCTATGGCCAAAATAGACTTTGGGCACAAGGTACAACCAATACACATCAATATCAGAAATAACCCAGATCATTGTTGCTCAATCGAAAGAGAAGTGGATGGAAACCCTTGGTACTATGATATCAAGAATTTCATCCAAAACCAGGCATATCCCATAGGAGCATCCAAAATCGACAAGAAGACCTTGAGAAGGTTGGCAATGGATTTTTATCTTGATGGAGAGATTTTGTATAAGAAATCATTCGACGGGACTTTGTTGAGATGTTTGGATGAATTTAAGGCAAAAAGCGCGTTACGAGAAGTCCATGAAGGGATTTCCTCATCCAATGCTAATGGACACGTGATGGATAGGAAGATACAAAGAGTCAGTTACTTTTGGATGACATTAGAAAAGGATTGCATCGACTATGTCCAAAAATGTCATAAGTGCCAAGTATACAGTGACAAAATCAACGCCCCTCCAGCTCCTCTGTTTAACTTGACATCTCCATGGCCCTTCGCGATGTGGGGAATTGATGTGATTGGACCTGTAAACCCAAAAGCTAGCAATGGTCATAGGTTTATTTTCATGGCTATCGACTACTTTACAAAATGGGTAGAAGCCGGGTCATTTGCTCATGTGACGCAAAAAGTGGTGAAGAAATTTATTGAGAGAGAATTGATTTGTCGGTATGGTCCACTAGAAAAGATTATAACTGATAATGCCCAGAATTTCAATGGCAAGATGATAATAGAACTCTGCGCTAAATGGAAAATCAAGCATTCCAACACTTCGCCATGTAGACCAAAGATGAATGGTGCGGTAGAAGCTGCTAACAAGAATGTCAAAAAGATTATTCAAAAGATGGTAGTCACCTATAAAGATTGGCATGAGATGTTGCCATTTGCCCTTCATGCGTATCGCACCGCAGTCCGAACCTCAACAGGAGCCACCCTGTACATGTTGGTATATGAAATGGAGGCGGTGATGCCTTTAGAAGTGGAAATCCCATAATTGAGAGTACTAGTAGACTCTAAGCTGGAAGAGGTAGAAAGGGCAAAAGTTAGATATGAACAGCTGAATCTGATAAATGAAAAGAGAATAGCCACAATCTGTCATCATCAACTCTACCAAATTATACGACAAGAAGGTTCGACCTCGAGGATTCCACGAAGAAGATCTTATATTGAAGAAAATTTTGCCTTTACCAAGAGAAGATCAGAGTAAATGGGCGCCGAACTATGAGGGCCCTTACGTAGTGAAGAAAGCATTCTCTAGAGGAGCTTTGCTGTTATCTAGAATGGATGGAGAAGATCTAGTTAGGCCTGTGAATTCTGACTCTATAAGGAAATATTACGTTTGATGCATTTCGTAATTTCCCAATCAATAAAATAAAGTCCGGCCATAAATTCTCTCTATAAAGAACCTTTTCTTCATAAAACGCATGATCTCATAGCATTTGAAATCTTTTACTTAAACAAACTCTTTTCTTACATATGACTAATGAATTGACTCCATCAATTGGAGGGAACCAAACCAATTTTTTAAACCTGATAGGTATTACACACCACGCTGGGGGCAAAACATGCATATAGGGGTCCATAGAGAACCAAAGCCTAAAGGGTATCATCATAAAAACTTTTAAAAACATCTTTTATGAGAATTGGTAATTGCATTGAAAGTTTCAATTTTCATGAACAAAACCAAAATCTTTCAAATTTTCCTCTTAAAATAATAAATAAAAGGCAATACTCAATGGAGCAAGAAAGGGCCCTATAAGAAACTGGAGACCTCTTCACCAAGCACAAAAGGATAGGAAATATAGCGCGTGGAGCGTATTTCGGTCCAAGAGAACAGGTCGGACAAACAAATGGAAACAAGAGCTCGAAGAAGCGTACTACAGAAAGGGGGACCTATGTTTCCAAGATAGGTAACAAAAAACATGCATGCTATAATGTCATAACACTAACTTGGCAGGAAAGGTGTGATGAAAGCCAAATTAGTTCCAAGTTTTTGGGAATTGCTAAGAGATAGAATCTCAAGTCAACGGAGCTACGGAAAAGAATATGAATTGTGAACCAGCACTACTTCATTCCTTGAGGAAAAACATGGAGTAATCTTAAGACGAGCAAGTCATCCGAGATTGAGACCATTCCCTAGAAAAAGCGTGGAGTTTTTCTAAAATAATAATAATAATAATTAAAACGGGCAAGTCTCCGAATATTGAAACCCGTTTCTAAAATCCTTTTCTCTTACATCTGGGTAGGTCACCCATCATAATGAGACCATCATCTTCCACCTAGGTAGGTCACCCATTATAATGAGACCATCATTGTTTCTAGGTAGATCACCCATTAGAATGAGACCATTCTCTATTTTTTTGTTACTTGAGTAGGTGACCCATTATAATGAGGCCATTCTTCCCCCTGGGTAGGTCACCTATAAGAATGAGACCACTCTTCCCCTTTTCCACTTAGGTAGGTCACCCATCACAATGAGACCATCATTTTTTCTGGGTAGGTCACCCATTAGAATCAGACCGTTCTCCATCTTTTTTTACCTGGGTAGGTCACCCATTATAATGAGGTCATTCTTCTCCTAGGTAGGTTACCCATAAGAATGAGACCACTCTTCTTCTTTTCCACTTAGGTAGGTCACCCATCACAATGAGACCATCATTTTTTCTGGGTAGGTCACCCATTAGAATCAGACCGTTCTCCATCTTTTTTTACCTGGGTAGGTAACCCATTATAATGAGGTCATTCTTCCCCTGGGTAGGTCACCCATAAGAATGAGACCACTCTTCCCCTTTTCCACTTTGGTAGGTCACCCGATATTGAGACCATTTCATAGAAAAGCATGGAGTTTTCTAAGAATTTTAAGATGAGCCGGTCACTTGATATTGAGACCGTTTCTTAGAAAAGCATGGAGTTTTCTAAGAATCTTAAGATGGGCAGGTCACCCGATATTGAGACCATTCCTTAGAAAAGCGTGGAGTTTTCTAAGATTTTTAAGAGGGGCTAGTGACCTCATATTGAAATCATTTCTTAGAAAAGCGTGGAGTTTTCTAAGAATTTTAAGATGGGCCAGTCACCTGATATTAAGACCGTTTCTTAGAAACGCATGGAGTTTTCTAAGAATTTTAAGATGGGCAGGTCACTTGATATTGAGACCGTTTCTTAGAAAAGCATGGAGTTGTCTAAGAATTTTAGGATGGGCCGGTCACCTGATATTGAAACCGTTTCTTAGAAAAGCGTGGAGGTTTTTAAGAATTTTAAGATGAGCCGGTCACTTGATATTGAGATCATTTCTTAGAAAAGCGTGGAGTTTTCTAAGAATCTTAAGACGGGCAGGTGACCCGATATTGAGACCATTCCTTAGAAAAGCGTGGAGTTTTCTAAGAATTTTAAGAGGAGCCGGTTACTTGATATTGAAACCATTTCTTAGAAAAGCGTGGAGTTTTCTAAGAATCTTAAGATGGACCGGTCACCTGATATTGAGAATGTTTCTTAGAAAAGCGTGGAGTTTTCTAAGAATTTTAAGATAGGCAGGTCACCTGATATTGAGACTGTTTCTTAGAAAAGCGTGGAGTTTTCTAAGAATTTTAAGATAGGCAGGTCACCCAATATTGAGACCATTTCTTAGAAAAGTGTGGAGTTTTCTAAGAAATTTAAGAGGGTCCGGTCACTTGATATTGAAACTGTTTCTTAGAAAAGCATTGAGTTTTCTAAAAATATTAAAAGGGGCCAATCACCCGACATTGAGACCATTTCTTGGAAAAGCGTGGAGTTTTCTAAAAATTTTAAGGTGGGCAGGTCACCCGATATTGAGTCCATTTCTTAGTAAAGCGTGGAGTTTTCTAAGAATTTTAGGATGAGCAGGTCCCCCGATAATTGTACCATTTCTAAAAATAAAAAACGTGGAGTTTTTCTAGATAGGTAGGTCACTTGATAAGGAAACCATTGTTTAGGAAAAGCACTGAGTTTTAGCATAATCAGACAATGTATCTTTACAACACTTACTACGCGAAGCATTTGACAAGTTTTGCTTCGTAAGCATTGTAAAGAGAGGGCATCTGTTGTTACTCAATTTTGGACCCCATGTGCTGGAGATGATGTATACCTCTTTTGAACTGAGTGTAGGAGTTTAACTCATGTTTGCTGGAAGATTGACAAAAGCAGAGAAGGAAATATTTTTTTTCGAAACCTTGTTTGAACTGTTTTCTGCTCTCTTTTTATCCTTCCCCTTTGCTACCAAAATCGTCAAGTTTTCTTAGGTTGATCAAGAGTCTTCATAATGTTAAATTCGTTCCTTCTTTATCTGGTCTTTAAGATTGGATAAATCCCTCAAAATTTACACTAAAAAAATGGTCCTGCTGCTGTCGCAATTTTTTTTCCAACTTTGGCTCTGATTCTGACTTAGTTTCGTACGATATCTGACCATCCTAGCTATATTCTGTCACTTATGACACATTGAAAAATTGACCTACACCTTTATTAGGTCCTAGGGATCATTTTTCTTAGGACAGATTCTCAGTCAGATTTGGATGCTCAGCATTGTCAGATCAAGAACCTTTTTGATCAACTAGATTACTGCCAGATTCTACTCTAAAACAATTTTATCTCACTTCGACTCCTTCATCAAAGTTGTAGTCCTGGACGCATAGATAAATTTGGGCTTTTCAATCGCTTGATTTCGATATCATAAACTCAAGATATTCCCGTTTGAATATCTAACGTGAAGGCAGAGAATTCTGCTGCGGGAAGGATCTAGCCCAAGTTCGTGGGACTGATTCGAAGGAATTTTTTTTTTACCAAGGATTGAATCGAAAAGTGCTAAAATGAGGGATTGAATTGAAGAAGGATATTGAAAGCTGGAGAGGGGGGCTGGATCATCATAAATGACAGGATTTTTACCAACACCGAATAAGGAAAATAAGACTTTGCAGCATGCACCCTTACCCATCTGATTTCTTTCCTTTTTTTTCTCAGCAAATTCCTACTATTTTCCTTTATCATCACTCCTGATTTTTACAGCTGCAACCACGTTTTTATTGCCTCATTTCAAAGGGAGCAGCTAGCCTTATGGAAGGAAAGAAAGAAGCCACACCATCCTCTAAAAAACTGGAAAAAAATCAGACATCAGAATCAGAATATTTAAGTTTTCTTTTTGCATTTTTTTTACTGCAAATCAGTAGGGATTTGCATCCTAGAATTAATGCATTGAATCTTTCCTAAATAGAGATATATTTAGACTATATATAAGCTCTGCTAATGACCTAATAGAGAGAGAAAAGAAGAGCATAAAAGAAAAGAAAGAAACAGAGAAAAAAGAAAAGAAAAAAGCAAATAAAGAGAAGGAAAACGCAAGAGAGGCAGGGAGTAAAAAAAACGCAGGTAATAGGGGAACAGAGGGGTTTCTTTCTTTGATCCATAGAGCCTTTGGTTCCCATGCATCCTTTTGTCACTGTGAAAGAAAACAAAAGAGAGGAGAAAGGAGAGGCAGGCGACGGGCAAATCAGTAAAAGCAAGAGAAGAAGAACGTTCAATTCACCAGCACATCAGCTTCAGCATCTTTGTTTCTTCCGTCATCTACCAGTAGTTAAGGAGTCACACGTGAGTTGTCTTTCGATCTCTGGTCATATTTTGCTGCAAAAGGATCTGCAGGTATAGGCCCCAATCTCTTTTCCTTTGTTATTTTTTTATAGGCATTCGTTGGTCATTCGGTTGTGAAACTTTTTCTTCCCTTTGAATAATTGATTGCTATTTAGACAAAGCCAGCGCTTGTCCATTTCTTCCATGATGTTTGAGTTAGCTGCTGTCCATGTAAAAAGGGTTTGTCTTTCATGTTTAGGAACTTTTACATTTAGGAACTTTCCTTTTGTTTTCCTTACACCCGCTGGAGAAGAAATCAGTCGGCCATTGTTTTTGTTTTTTTTCTTAGTGATTTCTCTAGTTTTATTTTTGTTCTTGTTGTCTGCGTGGGATGAGTTGGCTTTGAATTTTTTTTAAAAAAAAATTGCTTTAAGCTTATTATAAATCTTAGAATATATATGACGGCTGGTTAGCTTTTATTGCGATTTTTTTGTGTTTAATTGTGATGCTTGTGTTTTGATAAAAAAAAAAATTTCTTATGTGTTGTATACGGTCAATACCCTAACATGTTTTGAACGCTTTTTTTTATACAAAAAAATATTGGAAGTTTTGAAAATGTGTTTTTGCATGGATTTCTTAATCACAAAAAAAAAATTTTATTTTCTTACATTTCTGGATTTTACAACATGTTTGTAAAACTCCAAAGGGTATTGCCCAATATTCCAAAAAAATATAAAAATCTTATCTTGGGGGAAATTCATTTATTATTCACCGTTAATGTTTGGATAAAGAAATCCTTAAAGAATGAATATCCAAAATATTATTGATAATAATTTATTGTTATTCACTGTTAGTATTTGGATAAAGAAACCCTGAGTGGTAAATATCCAAAATAATTTTCTAGGAATAATAAATCCTCACATCCTTGAAAGAAGCCTTGATTATAATCGAGGACATTTCAATTTTTTTTACTCCAAGGTTTACGAGCCGTGAGAGTATAAAACACTAAGGCAAAAATAGGCTTTTAAAGCGTCCTAGATTTCTAAACTTTTGTCCCTCCTCTTTGCAATTTACGAGTCGCAAGCTCTTGAAATACTAGGGGGAAAATGAGCTTTTGAAGCACATGGAATCTCCTTGGATTTCTATCTTAATCAATTTAGTTTGAATCAAACCTAGAAAAACAGATGGGATTAAAAAACAACAACACCATAGCAATTATAAGGCAAACCAAACACCAAGCAGCTTACCTTAGATAGGGCGTACTAGGGGTGCTAATATCTTCCCTTTACGTAACCAGTCCCTTGCCTTAGAATCTCTGAAAGACTAGTTAGGTTTCCTAGTGACCATAATACTAGGTGGCGACTCTCCTTTTACACAAAACAAATAACCCGAAATCAATCAAGGATCGTAGCGACGCCGCGCTTCGCCATGAGGGTGCAACAAATTTGTCAGTGATTTTGTCCGTAAAGAACAACAAGTAACAGTGCAATTGGAAAGTGAACAGTCCTAAAGCTCTCTGAAAAATACCGACGGAATTTTCCGTTGGTGATTCCCTTTGTAATTGACATGATGAACAGTGTTCATAGTTTACCAACGAATTTACCAATGGATTCCGTCGGTGATTCCCTTTGTAATTGACATGATGAACAGTGTTCGTAGTTTATCAACGAATTTACTGACGGATTTTACCGACAGAATAAATTCCGTTGGTAAAAATGACACGTCATCATTTTTTTTTGCTTTGTTTTAATTTTTTTCCTCGCTGTAATTCTCTCGGTATTTCCGTTTGTATTTATTAATTTTTTGATGGTGAATTTTCTTTAACTGTATCTTGATCTTAATAGAAAAATGTAACAAGAAAAAAATTGGAGAACTAATTCCCTCATTAATGAAATTCATGTCCTGCTTAATGGGTGATTTGAGAAACTAATTTCCTGGTTAATGAGATCAATGAGCGATTGAGGAAACTAAGTTTCTAGTAAATGAGATTAGTGTCGTGTTAATGTACAATTAAATAACCAATAATTTAGTAATAAAATGAATGCCTAATTTAGGTTAAAGATGACTTTTGTGTGTACTCAAAATTGTACTATTGACATTTGATAATTATGCTGCATAAATAAATATATCAAAGTACCTTTGTAAAGTTGATTGCATTTGATATTAAATAAATTCTTAAGTATCTCGTAACACTGAGTCATGTAATAGATTCATGAATTTGTATCTTTTTGTTTAATCAAGGAAGAATAAAAAAAAATTGTAATATAATTCACAACCAAAAAGAAAAAAAATGTATTTACATATCTAACTTAATTATGGACGATAAATCTGATGTAATTGTTTTTAAATCATATCTCTATAAGTTTGTTGTACTTCTTTTTTGATATACTTTTACTTTTAGAAATGAATACGTGTCTTGAATTATGATGCAACTAATTTAATTGTTTTTTTATTCGTAATATTCATCGAATGATATAATACTTGTTCTAAGTACTTTACTTTATAATGAACTTCAATGTAAAAACACTTGAAAAAATTATAGAAAAATTGCAAGCTTTTGGGCTAAAGAGATATATGGGGCTTATGTGTTTCACCCAATGAAAGAAGGCCTAGCACCCATGGCACTACTTGACCTAGCCCACTCTTATGACCCTCTTTTTTTCCTGAAAGGTTGATGAGATGTGAATCTTTTATTTTAAATATAAATCAGATTACGCGTTGTCTTCTTACTTGGATTCAATAGTGATTAATGGTTTGATGAAGGCCAGCTGTTAGGTTTTATAATAAAGGATTACTTGTGAAATAATTTTTGGGATTAAAAACTTGTATGAAATTATGGTATGATTATGATTCAAAATTTTTTAATTTAGAAATGAATTAAAATATTATTTTTTTATATTTTAAAAATTATTTTAATTTAATCTAAAACATCAAAATAATCTAAAAATATATTAAAAATATAAAGGCAGGCAGCTTTCAGGTCAACGTACAGAACAAAGATTAGAAATTGGTATCTCAGCTGTTCCTGGCATCCAACCAAAAAGCTGAAATTATAAAGAAAATAATGTTGTTTCCGTTCACTTGAGAGCTATGATTAAAATAACTGAATCAATCTGTCCTTTTCACTTAGTAGGGTATGATTTAAAAAACAAAAACGACCTAAAGTAGCATCGACAGTTTAATTTATTATTACCGTTTCCGTTCACTTGAGATCTGTCCATCTCTCTGGTCTAGGCTTAGAGCAAATAGTCACACACAAAAAAAACAATATTTTGACCCTTTTTTTCCCCTAGTTTTTCATGCTTAAAGAGAAAAGCTAAATAAAAAGCCATTATACTATTTCTTCCAAAACATGATTTATTGTAATAATTTTTTAACTAATTTTTTTTCTTTATTTTATTTAAAATATATGTTTTTTAAGTTTGTTTTTTTATTAGAATTCATGTTCTCATATTCATATTATGAATTTAACAAGTTCAATCGAGTTGTTTTTTTTTTTAATTTTATTTTTTAATATTAGGTTGAGTTAATTGAGAATTGCTAAATTATTTTTATACCTGTCAAATTAACCGAATTATATAAATTATTAAAATAATTATATATCAAATATATTAAAATACAATTGGATTTTCTAAATGAATTTTTAACATTAGAGTGCGTATAAACAAAAATTAAATCTCACTAAATTTGTTTTTTACAATTGATCCCTTTCTCCGAAAGAAAAAACAAGAAGCGATACAAATAAAGACATTGAACTTATCCCCAGTTTGTCTTCTTCCTGTTATCATCTCCCCTAGTTACGACTATATATAGGTGTAGCATCTTCTCTATATGAAGCAAGAGTTGGATTTAGGTTTGCTTTCACTAAGATAGAGCAAAGAACCCAACCTTAATAAATCAGACACAGCATGGCTTGGATATTAACCACTCTAGCCTTGATTGCGCTCGCTTTCTTCCTCCGAGCTTGGCTGTCGAAAAGAAAGATCAAGGATTGCAAGTTACCCCCTGGTCCAATAGGGTTTCCTATATTTG
>Ga0325404_1003238_pt1 | contig 17419 bp, 14 predicted proteins | sample PopdelMetagenome_18_FD_205664 | JGI IMG/M metagenome (GOLD analysis project Ga0325404, IMG submission 205664) | Populus deltoides microbial communities from Bellville, Georgia, United States - Xylem-Control-R1 | ecosystem: Host-associated > Plants > Phyllosphere > Stem > Wood/Secondary xylem... | reverse complement strand
GAGGGGACCATTCTGTACGTCAGGGTCCAGTTCGGAAAGACACCAGACATCGTCAGCTCTTTGATTGGCTGGGCCTGCATGGCTGCACACCTCCCCTCCTTATCCACCTACCGCAGGGGAGGACCACCCTCCTCCCCTTCCCTCCCTCCGCAACCTAAAGCCTAAAGCCTAAAAGACCGCTCGAGACAGCGGACAAAAAAAAAGGGGGTCATATCCTAACTGGTCCCCACCTTAGCTTCAACTCACAAGTATACCAATCTAGATGGTCTGATTCCTCTGGCTCGTTCTCCCATGTTGTCCCCACTTTTGTGGTCCATGAAACCTTGGTTTTACACGTGTCCTTCCTTAGAGCAGTCCGATTGTTGTTGTTGTAGCTGTCGACACAAAAACTACTGTGTAAAACTTGACTTCAAAATTCTAATACTTTATCGTATACGTGTCATCAAATCTGGCCGTTAAAACAACCCTCTGTAAAAGTCCACCCAAGAACAAGCCGTTGGCTATGGCCAGCCCTCATATTTCTCTATAGTTTCGGTTTAGTCTCCGTGTTTGGATTATTTCGAATCTACCACCTAACTTGAACCAATCTTTCAATTTGGGTCTCTTGTAGCTAACTAATTATCAACAGAATGTAGTAATGTTGTTTATAGGCTTAAGAATGTTCAAAGCACCATGAATGTGGAACTCTTTTTTATGTTTAATGTTTTATCAATTCCGTTGCACAAAATACGTTAAGAACAGGACCGTGATGAAGTATACTATCAATTCATGATAATCCACTATTATGGTTATATTTTTTCAATTCAAAAAATGAAATTTTAAGCTTAATTTATATAGAAAATTGAAAAAAATCAAACTTATACAATGCTTATAATTAATAAATTCTCATGGTTCATATTTGAGATTGATGGAGTATCATATTAATAGAATATAAGTGCAAGATACTTCTTTTTGTGCGCTTACAAACAATTGGTATTTCATAATTAATTAATTTTTATGATTAAGATCAATATTTTTTTTTATTTACTCTTCCCTGAACAAAGACAAATTATTCATGCCAAGAAAATTTTTAAAAATTCATGAGAATTGTACTTTTCGTGCATTTGAATCTAGATGGTTGAAGAGAGGTTAGGGGTCTTATTGGGTTAAGGTCATGACTGCGGGAACTGTTTAGAAAGATAAAGGACTAAGTTGTAGTTGACACCAAAAAAAACAAAAAGGCTTCCACTTTCTCCTCCATTTTCTTCTTCTTGTTCATGCTTTCACTCCACTTCATGTCCTCCTTCCATCAAAAAACACACACACACCCACTTTTCTTTCTTTCCCACATCTCCCTCTCCCTGTCTCTTCTGTCTTCGTTTTGAAATGAAAACCCACTTCTAATGGCTTTTGAAGACCACCACCATATACCACAAGAAATGGCTTTTCAGCTACAACACCACCACCTCTCAGCCTCGTCTTCCACCGGTCCCCCATGGCTAAGCAACGCGGTCCTCCGTAGGAACGGCGAATTTATAACCATCGAAAAAACCGAAAACACCACCAACAATGGAAGTGAAGAGGAGTTGGTAGATTCTGTTAGTGATAACTGGGAGAGAGCTAAATGCAAAGCTGAGATATTAGGGCATCCTTTTTATGAACAATTATTGGCTGCACACGTGGCTTGTTTAAGGATTGCAACGCCAGTTGACCAGTTGGCTAGGATTGATACACAGTTGGCTCGGTCTCAAGATGTTATTGCTAAGTATTCTGGTGTTGGTTGTGGCCATGTTGTTGACGAGAAAGAACTTGATCAGTTCATGGTAATTACTAGTATCTTTTTAATGTTTTCTTCATTATATGTCGTTTTTTTGTGTTCTTTAATCTTTTTCTCTCCTGTCTGCTTGGTTTTTGTTGAATTTGAGCGAGCTCAAGTTTGGATTTTTTGTATGAGATATTCATGTTTGTGCTTGATTGGTTAATTAACGATCCTTAATTTTTGAGATTTATCTTAAAGAAACCTTTTGTTTTATTTTTTGACGGATGCTTACTGTACTTGTTAAAATTCCATATATGAAATGACACCGAAACTTCCTTCTCTTCCCTTTTGCCTGTACCTTATTTTGTCCATTTGGGAGAGTGAGTTAAGAAGAAACACTTTTGATATATGTGAAAGTGAACAGGTTCTAAGTGGATAAATGGTACTTTTGATGTGAATCATGTACTGGTTTATAACTGTTTTTGCATCAGTGGAGGAACCAATTATGTTGTTTTGGAAGCACATGAAAATAATTGAAACTTTTGGAGTGCTATGGAGAATCTCTTTGGTGATGGTTTTGTATCACTTATCCACTCGTTCACAGGGATTAATCCTCCTTGCGTTATGGAATTTGTTCTGACATGAAGAAAGTTTCTGGCCAAGTGTCTATCTTATTGTTCTCCAAATTACATGCATTGATTTTAATCCGTCAATTTCATTGCCTGTTCATGTAACAAACAACCTTTTTCCTTTAGTATATGATTCTGTTATGTTGCTAAATGCATACTGACAATTGCTTGAGCTCCACTAAGGCGACAAGTGGAGATCAGTGTCTTGATAGATAGAGTGAGTTGACATATAGCAATAAGGCTGGGAATATCAAGTCACATTACGAATTACAAAACTAGCTAGTTGATCATCATGGGTTATTAAAAAATTCATTTTGTCAAGTAATGAGAAACTCCCAGAAATTTTGGATTGTTTTGGCATTGATTTCTTCTTTACCACATGAAACATCAAAGAAGTTCATGAGGATGAACAATATAACTGCTGATTATTGCTCAATCAACTTGATAATGCATTTATGTACCATAAAAAATTCTTATTAAAAAAGCTTTGGTGGTGTTCGGCGCTAAAATATTTAAGAGAGATAGGGATTCAAGGCTATTTTAGATTCGAATAAATTTTTAACTGGAGATTGATCTCTTGATAGATAGAGCGATTGACATGATTTATCTTTTTTTTTTCAAATAAAATAAAATAATAATAATGGATGCTCTTATAGTGAGGAGACATTTAGGCAATAAGGTTGGAGATAACAATTCAAGTTACAAACTTATGTTACAAAACTAGCTGTTCATGATAGATTACGGAATAATTCTTATCGTCAAGTAATATGTAATTTCCAGAAAACTTGGATTTTGGATTGCTTTGGCATTGATTTCTTCTTTACGATATAACTCATTTAAGAAGTTTGTGGGGATGGATGAGAAAACTGAGTGATGGTAGCTCAATCGGCGGGGGAATGCATTATTTCCCATAAAATACTCTCTTTGAAAAAGCTTATGATGGTGATTCATAGCTAAAATATTTAAGAAAAATAGAAAATCAAGAATATTTTAGATTGAATTTAATATTTTCTGAAGGGGTCATGTGATGATACAGGTGATTCACAATTGATAAAAGTTTTTCACTTTAGCTGTTCTTTACTGACGTGTATTAAATAAGGATTATATGAAAACTTTTAGCGTGGCTATTTGGTTTCCGCATGGGTATATGCATGTGAATTACAAGTGTGCATTTGCTGCAATCTGATAATTAATAAGACAGTTTTATTAATATTTAAATATTTACATTCATGATGTTATCAATTATATCATTTTCCTTTTCCTTTTTTCATTCCTTCTATCATATGTGTTGTGAGTTTTGTTTTCTTCCATCTGAATCTCCTTTTTTGCCCTTCTTTTTATTTGTACCTTGTGATGCAGACACATTACGCTCTACTTCTCTGTTCCTTCAAAGACCAATTGCAGCAACATGTCCGTGTTCATGCTATGGAGGCAGTAATGGCTTGCTGGGAACTTGAACAATCTCTACAAAGTTTGACTGGTATTTAGCCCTTCTATCAAAAGGAAAAGAAAACATAAAACATAGGGATTGCTGGTCTACATAGTGGAAAGTGAAATGATTTGTTAGTAATTCTTTGCATGTTCGGTAATCAAGCTGCTTCCTTCTTGCTGTTTTATCTTTTGTTCATTCATCTTGCAGATCCACAATCTGTGCTGTTAATTTTGTGTCACACAAGTTGTCTTACTTCTGTGTCAATGTTACCATACTTGATCCATGCTGTTTAACCTTTTCCTTTGCGAAGATAAATTTGGATGATTGATTTCTGAATACCCAAATATATTCATCTTGTTCTATTTTGAGAGTCCATTTTACTCGTTTGTTTTTAATGTTGGAGTTAAACACTTTCATCAATAAGAAATCAAAGTTAAACCATGGCCACTGTTAGCCAATCCCTGAGCCAACTGTGCCTTACCTGCTTAGAGAGCCCGAGGGTTTAACCATGGAGATAGCCTACCTCCCTTTCTGTATCCCCACTGTAACTGTCTAAATCTAAAACAGAGAACAAGGGAAAAATCCATTTAGTTTCGTACATAATTGCTGCAATTGAACTGCTACATAGTTACAACTGCATCATTGCTGCAACTAAAATGCTACATATAACATTCCATTAAAATTAAAGTTTGTTTATTGCCTAAATCATCATGTTAATTTTTGGTTTTAGTTGTGCTTAATTTCATGGCTACTTATGGCATTAGTTTAGAAATGTGCAGTATTAGTGGTTGCCTATGTAAAGAGAATGACCAATCATTCATACCTTTTCATTCAAAGGGCTCACTTGGCTTTTCCTTCTATTTCGATGATATTCTGCATTTACCCTAGTTAAAATTGGAATTCCTGCCTAAGCCTAGAACTAAACCACGGTGCATGACAGGCGTATCTCCTGGGGAAGGCACCGGTGCAACTATGTCTGATGACGAAGATGACCAAGCAGAAAGTGATACCAACTTTAATGATGGAAACCTTGATGGGTTGGATACCATGGGATTTGGTCCTCTAGTCCCCACTGAAACTGAGAGGTCCTTGATGGAGCGTGTAAGGCAAGAATTGAAGCACGAGTTCAAACAGGTAATGATGCTTAAAATTCAATGGTAAATTACGGGGTGAAAATGGTGGGCTAAGCAGCTTTATTCTGTGTAGGATTACAAAGAGAAAATTGTGGACATTAGAGAGGAAATTTTACGTAAGAGAAGAGCAGGGAAACTGCCAGGTGATACCACGTCCCACTTAAAAGCTTGGTGGCAAACACATTCCAAGTGGCCGTACCCATCTGTAAGCATGAGATGATTTCCTAACCATATGCTGTTAATATTTTGTTGCCAGATCCTCAAACTGTTTGCTCCAAATTACTTTTCAGGAGGAAGACAAAGCAAGATTGGTGCAGGAAACTGGGTTGCAGTTAAAGCAGATAAATAATTGGTTCATAAACCAAAGGAAAAGGAACTGGCACAGCAGCCCTTCAGGATCTACCTCGAAGAGCAAACGAAAGAAGTAAGCTGACTATTATATGTTTCTCTGTGAACATTGGCTTCTTCAAGAACATAAAGCATTTCATATAAATGGAAAGACTTGAAGGTAGACTGCTATTGTTGCCTTCGTGTACATACCTGGGAAGAGCATGAGAACACATTTGGGGCCATTGGAATCAACAAGAATTAAGGGTAGATATATTCTGTTTGGATATGCTCATACTGGAAAGCTCATCTTTTCTTTGAAAGTGGGTGCTATTCAATATGTAGAGAAGGGCTAAACTCATTTTCCAGTTGAGAAGTGTGCTATGATGGCATACTGCTACAATAGATGTCCTAGTTTATAAACATATGAGATTGGAAGTGTCAGTTTGGATAGCTTCCTTCTGTGCCATGGGCCTGTAATTTTGCAATTATTGGTTTATGTTCAATATTTGTGATAAGGTAATGTAATTATATCCTTTTCAGTGTACACATTCCAAACCATTCAATCACAACTTTTTCCTTACTCAAAAAACATGCAAGGGTTGCTGTTTGATCGTTGAAACTCGAACATCTAGTGAGTAAAGTCTGTCGTGCAAAAGGGATTTCTCACAATGTACTCCTACGTAATGTGGATAGTCTGTTTAAAACTCGACCAGGAAGGATTGCTTCCAATGGTTAAGAGCATAGTGACTGTAAGAAAACCATAACACGCTTTTGTGAAAACGGGGTAGAAAAGGTGGCCTGGAATATTTACTCAAGGGAGACAAGGATTGTTGCTGTAGCTCAAGGAATAAGGGGGATCGTAAATGAATAAGATAGACCAATTGCTCAAGGAAGAACAAAGAATTTTGAAAGAAAGAAACCAAAATCTATTAGGGTTTTCGAGCTTAGAACAATAGAAAGCAAGCCCCTGCTCTAACTTGGCCTATCATCTGGAAATGGTCAATAGAGCTCGCTAGCTACTTCATAGGTGGTAGGAAATATGGACGAGGGTGAGAAGCGTGGCTGGGAAGAAAGTGAGTGATGGAAACAGGAATGCGTAATCTTTTTTCATGTTTGGTAGAAAGGCAAAGTGAACAAGTAATCTCTGTCAATCTCTAGCAGGAAAAAAATCGATGGATTTGGAAAGAAAATCTGCGAGTTAATGTTCCTACCCAATTAGCCAAATTAATCTATTTCTTGAGATATTTAATCCTTCCTCCAAATTCATTGCATGCTGATTATTTTAAGAATAGTTAAAAAACTTGGTCTGACATGGTAGATCAATCAGGTGATTTAAACCTGTTCCAAGTTCAGTTTCATTTCGAACATGATTTTTTTAATTAAAACAACGGGCAATTCATTTTTTGTTTTGTTTTTTTTTTTAAAAAAACATACCAATATTGTTTTGATAAAATAAAATAGATTAAGCTGACAATCTGTTCTAGAAGGTCTGCTGGAATATCTAGTTTGATTGGTTCAGAACATCCTTTTTCTTCCTTTCATTTCTTAGCAATCCAGCCACGTCATATTTTATTTTGATTTAAAATTTTGTAGTCTTTAGTCTTATCTTTGACTGTAGTTTCCAAAATGACTGACTGCAAACCAGATCAGCGTCCAGTTTGTTGAATACAAAACAAGAGCACGCCCACAATCAAATAATCATAGAAATTAGTAGTAATGAAAAGAGGATTAATGGTAATGAAATGGAAAAATGGAGAATTTGAAGGAAACCAAGCACGTTGTGGGCAGTGAAAATTAACAACAAACACATGCTAGAAAACAAAAGGCTATACAGAGATGCCAGCGCCATGCCAATCATCAAATAATTCAAGAATCAAAACAACCTGTATATATTCCTTCACAACCCGTTTCGACGAGTCTCTTGATCTTCAGAAGAAGCAGCAGCAAACCTTGATGAGAAACCAGGAATCAAACAATCATCCTCTTCCCTATCAAAGTTAAGAGCATAGCTTTCAGCATCATATTGAGACCGATTATTCCTTTGTTTCTTCTTCTTGATATATGCGCTGATCTTTCTAATGAATGTCTTCCACTTTGGCCCTGCCAAAACCTCTGAAGCCTCCTTCACTTTCTTCAGTTTCCTCACCAACCATGGATCTCTAGAGTCACCATTCTGGTTCAAAACATCATATTCACGTTCATTGTTTCGCCGCGAGTTGAAATTGAAGAGTCCAAAACAACAGCAACCATTAGCTGAATAGGCCTCTTGTTCATAGTCATCAAGGCGATCGTATCCTTGTTGTTCATGTGACATTCTTGGTGAACCGATGGGGCTCATGAAAGTTACATGCGGTTTGGCCATGTGTGTATGTGCGTGTGTGTGAGAGAGAGAGATACAAAGAATAAAACGGACGGGGAGTCTGGATTGGGAAGAAGGGGGTCTTAATACGGAGAAGCCATGGAAGGAAGTTGAAGGGAAATGGGCAAGGAAGTGTCAAGGAAATGGAGAATTTAAGCTGATGATTTTTCTAAATGGAAAAGCCAGCAGGAATACGATGCTTGTTGGGAAAATGACATTTGACTAAGCTTACATGGCTCTCTATAATGGCGGCTATAAGCTGCTATAAGCGAAACACGGTTTCTTTAAACGAGTTAGCCACGCGCTTGCTAAACGATGGCAACATAGAACTTCCATGCAACAGTCAAGAAACACAGCCACAAAACTTGTCTTCTTTTTCTCGTCACTCGCATTCCAAATGTTTCTATATGGTAACATTTATTTACCAAAGAGGATGATTGGAAATAATGCCTTTGATTATTATAAAAACAATGCCTTTGATTCTCATAAAAATACAGGACCTATCAGAGCGTTGAATCACCTTCTTCAAGATTACAATTTCGAATATACTGAATAATTGCTCGAAAGAACATCAAAACGAGGATAATTATATTTAGGTGAATAATAGCGGAAAAAGGCACCGATCATCATCATATCCATGAAGTATAGGTTCTCAAGGTTCGTCCAAATCTTGCCAAAAAAAGAACCAAGCCTCCTTATCTTTGCAGAAGGGACATATAATTCCTTCAGTCGAATGGGGCGTCGCAGGCAGCAAACCTTTTTCATATAAGAATCCACGGACTCTCTACTACGAATCTATGACACGGCTACCCTGGATGTCTGTGTTGTTACATCATCTTTCAGTGCCATCACAGCAATTGTTTCTGCCGAAGGCCACTGAACTTTTTTCCCTTCAATTGGGAGATTGTAAAGTTTCAGGAAGATGCTATTGAAAGCTTGATGTACAAAATAGACGTATCAAGGTCCAACTATATACTACAGCTGATACTTCAACTCTCCATACACTTTAGTTTCATGCCCCTAGTTAAAAGATTCGTGTTGATTAAAAAGCTGGTGTTACGCCACAGAAAAAACAAGTCTTTCTAGACTGACTGGTAAGATTTCTGGGAAATGATATTGCATTATTGAAAGAAAGAAAGAATGCATGTATCAAGATCAGTGAAAGACATGCCGCAGAAAATCCAGCCTGCATTCTTGTGATGGTGGGTGGGAAAACGAAAAAATGAAAGGCATTACAAAAGTACAAATAAATTGCACCTCACTTGAATCAAAACTGCTATGAAATGTTAATAATAAACAAATTGAAAAAAAAAAAACGTAAAAACTAACTGGACAAATTCTAAAAACCGTGATTCAAAAAAGAAAGAAAGACCTTGCCTGTGCTACATTCAAGTAAAATACATGTCTTTCAACAAGTGAGGAAGCAACACATTCCCCAGGACACGAAGGAGAGACACGACAGAACAGCTTGCGTGAAATCATTTTTGAACCTGGTACTGTGTTGAAGGGGGCTGCTGTGATGGGTTTTGCCCTCTGGGAGGAATCTTTGCTACCATTGCACGCAAATCATTTGCAATTTCAGTGAAGTTTGGTCTGTCTGATGGCTCAGATGACCAGCATCTCTCCATCAATGATCTCCACTCTGGGTCACAAGTCTCTGGCACTGGTGGCCGCAAGGTATTGCTCACAATACCACCTGAATAGCATTTTGACGGGGCAATAATCAGTGAAACACATACTTGAGCCTATTTAAGTAAATGCCACATGACTATTTTTGGTACAACTAAAACCTCACCTATAATAGCCCCGTAGTGCAAGTCGGAGTATGGTTCTTCCCCAGTTAGAAGTTCCCACAACACGATACCAAATGAGAACACGTCGACCTATATTCAATAAGAGAATTGAATCGCAAGCTCATCTAGTGAGAAAAAAGAGAGACTATTTATATGCAAGATGGTATCAAATGACAAATGGAAGCACCTTCTCAGAGACAAGACTACTGCTTCCATTCAGAAGCTCCGGTGCCATCCATGGAAGCGTTCCCCGCACACCACCTGAGATAAGCGTTTGGCATTTCACCTTAGACAGGCCCAAATCACCAACCTGGTGCAGAAGCAGAAGTGAAAAGCCAATTCAATAAATTTGCTATTGAAAACAAAATACAGAATTCTCAAGTTCAACAGTATATGCAGGGACCTGCAGATTATATGCATCAATGCAATCATAGAACTTAAATTTGAAATCAAAAGTTTTTACTGATTGTCATACATGGAGGCTCAAAATTTAGTAAACTACAAGTGAGCATTTGGAAATGGAATTCTATTCCCAAAGGCAAATGCAAATTTCCTCTTCAGATATGGTTTTATAAGCATTTGAGTCTGTGATAACTTCTATCAATAACAAAAGCAGAGGCTTCTGGAATTCAGGACTAACAATAGAAACAATAATCATATCTGCCATAACTAATAATTAAAAGAATAACTTAGAAAACTAAACAGATCAAAAGAAAACTGACAAGGATGGAAAAAAAGGACGAGTACTATTTCCTATTTCACAAATTTGATCAACACTATGTGGGGTAACAAGATACAGACTGGGGAAATAAAATCCACTAATCCACTCAAGTTATGATAACAACCGGACAAAAGAGAGCTCAAATCAACTACATAGGCATTTCATTCACATCTCGCTTAAGAGAATATCAGCGTCAAATTCTGTTGACAAGATATCAGCATTCAGTACGCGCTTGAAAATATATATCAGCATCAAGTACTGTTGAGAAGATAACATTACCTCTCTTTTCACATGGTTATTAAGTACTGTAATAATTTCATTTGTAGTCAAATCTGACTTGAATCCATTTGAAAACACTCCCATAACCTCAAAGCCATATTCACCCCTAAACCATTCTATGGAATACCCCATAATTCAGAAGTATTCTGGCAACAGCTCTTAAGTGTTCCACCTAAAAGACTGGGTTAATTAGCCTGGAATATGGAAGGAGAACTTATTTTAGCCAGATACCCACATTTTGCCTTAGCAGGGTGAGATAAAACTCTAAATGCGACAACCAAATTTTCTAGACCAATTAGGCATGGAGAAGATTTCTCCAAATACTAAAATCATCAAAAGGAGGATGCCGACAGAAATAAACCCACAGTTGATATGCATATCAGAGAGTTCATTACTTGATGTAAGAATGAAGGGGAGGTAAAAGCCCCTCTTCCTCCAGATCGGGTCACTAACCTTGCATATTGGCCGGTGAGGATCTCGAAGATTAACAAGTAAATTGTCACTCTTCAGATCGAAGTGCACTACATTCTTTCCATGCAAGTATCCCATTCCAAAGGCCACATCCATGGCAATCAAGAGACGCTTACGCTTGTCAAGGTTCCTGCTAAAAAGAAATTATAAAATAAATTTCACTTTCAAAGTGGGGAATGAAATAAAATGGAGAGAGATACAGGTTCATGAAAAAGGAACTACAAAATAACCTCTCATTCTTCTGCAAAGCATTTCTTAAAGAACCATTAACCATGAACTCTGTCACTGTTGCCACAGAACCTCCAAGGCCATCAAGAACAACACCATAAAAAGCAACCACATTTGGATGGTGCAGATCAGCAAGCTTAATTGCCTCGTTCCAGAAGTCATCTCTCTGATTTGAACATATGGTGCAGACAGTTTGCAAGTCATCACACATGAACAACATCAACAAAATCAAAGTCTAACAGGTGAGATGGGACAATGAAAATGAGAAAAACATACCATGCGTTCTTGTTCAGAAGGTTTCCCAGCAAAACACCTTTCATTGATTCGTTTGATTGCTACATCAGTACCCCTCCACTTTCCATGATAAACAGTGCCAAAGGTGCCAGAACCCAATTCCTGCAGCTCTTCAAGGTCACTGTTCTTTATAACCTGCCAGACAACAACCAGAAGCGTGCTTAAAATTGACAAACACACATATATAATTACAGGAAGAAGAAAATAGTCAACTCTTTCAACCTGCAAGCGACCACGGCCTTCCGATACAGGAAAACCAAAATTCACCTTATCAGGCAGTTTGTTCTTCATGTCCTGAGTTAATAAAGTAAGAAAATATAGGGATAAAGGAACAGTCAGATAAATGCACCATAAACGGCGACATGAAAAAAGAAATGCCAATTGATAAACATGAATGTGCTCCCACACAAATGCAACGAAAACAGAATGGATTAAGCACCTCAAGTTTAGCTTTGTGCTGCATTTCTACCCTTTCATTTGAATCTTCTTTTTCTTGATTTGGTTCATAAGCAGGTTCATTTCTTTCTGACACGTTTTGTTCTGGATTAGAAGTATCTGACTGGAAAACAGAAGCAGCTACACCCTCAGCTACAGCCTTGAGTTCTTGCCTGATGAGTTCCTCTGCTGAACCTTCAACCATGAAACAAAAAATGCTAAGAAACTACATTCTCAACGTGAGAGAATATTTGATTTTATCCAGATAAACACAAACATAACAAATAATTATTGGAGTTATCCAGTTGTAAGCACGTGTAAGAACACAAAATAAGAAGCTTCTGACCTTTGGATGATTGAGCACCATCTAAATCCTTGTTTGAATTGCTAAGTGGCTTGGAAACTCCATCCTCCAACAGCACACCTGTGATTAAGTTCACCTCACCAGAATGGTTCTCAATGAAAGGGTCCCTAGTAGTAAAGGCTTCTTTTTTTGTTGCAATCTTGTTGGGTCTAGGTGGAGGAAACTGATTATCATGCCTTGATTTCCAAGGATCCTGGCTGCTGAAGAGTGAGTTTGAAAAGTCCTGAGCATTGCCAACTCCACCAGATGGCGATAGGGAAGATGGCATATTACCAGTTGATGATAAAGCTTCCACGTCGCTGGGGACAACCTTTGAATGCAGTTGTGAATCATTCTTCCAATCAGCAAAAGGTGGGATTCTGTCATTTACATAGGCAGGCTCAACACCAGAGAATGCAGGGATTCCATAACTAACTTCAGCAGAATCCAAGGCAGGAAGTCCAATCTTGGGCTGCGGGTGTGATGCTTTATTACCCAAAATAGGTGGTTGTGCAGCCTCATGTAACTCCATTGGTCGAGAAATATGCAAGTAAGAAACCTCTGTAGAAGCAGGCAACATTTCAAACTGCTTAATATGATTTGATTCGAGAACCACCTGAGGTTTGTTAAAAGTATTATCTAGAAGCACCTCCCTCCCAGCAATTTTCTGGGTTTTATGATCCAAGATTTCTTCCTTTTTAAATTTATCAACAGGCGACTTTTTCTGATAATTGTTAACATTAATTTCAGGAGGGCGTATATGGAGAGCTTCCATCATCCCATCAACTGTTCTCAGCTGCTCACAGGATATGTAAGAGTCTACAGCATCTTCTTGGGAAACAACACCAGGAAGCTTGCCATAGTATTCTTTTGGAGATTCTTGAACTAGGTGTTCAGAAGCTTGAATAGGTACAGCAACAGCATGAGGGGCATCACTGTTAGCAGGTTTACTCAGTAAAACCTGCGGTTGCATTGACACTGAATGCTGATGGATACAATCTTCCACGCGAGACTCAGGAATTCCACCTGTGAACATGCCATAAGGAGACTGTACATCACCTGGTAAACCTATCATGCCATAGGGAGCTGAAATCTTAGGTTGACCAGAATTGTCAGTTTTCAAGAAAGTTCTCTCATTTTCATGAGGTGCCTCAAGATTCTGAGAGGACACAATTGCTTCCGACTGCGGTGTTCCGATATGACTATGAACTGCAGGTTGGGCACCAGCACCTTGTTCCATAATGCGTTCTCCCAAGGCACCAGTTATCATAACCCTGTTCATAGGAGGGGCTTTCATAGTATCTTCTAAACGAAGACTATGATTAAGTGCGTTTGAACAGCTCATTCCAGATTCTCTTGAGCCCGGCACCAAAGGATCTGAATGTGCATGAGGCAGTGCTTTCTGACACAAATAACAGTCCTCCATTCTTGGAATTTTCTCAGGGAAAAGTACCTGTTGATGAGACACTGACCCATCAGAGTAGACAGCAGGCTCTGGCTGAGGAACTTGTGTCCAGCCATAGCCTCCAACAACTGCAGGAGGAAGTTGAGCCCGATATGCATTGTAGCCTGAGTCAACAGGAACCTGAACAATCCTTGTTCCAAATGCATTTTCTCCAGGATAGTGCTCCAAGCGAGTTTGTTGGGGTTGAACCACATTTGGCCTTATAGCCATATGAGAACCTGAGGGTGTCATAGTCATATGCACTGCAGGAACATATTGAAGTGAAGTAGCACCTGCATTACTCTCATGAAAATGCTGTTGGGTGAATATGGGCCCTGGAGTTCCAAGCACATGATTATTTGGAAAACCCATGAGGGGAGGAACATGCCTATAATCTGCCTGATTCATATTTTCTTGACGAGGATCTACATAAGCCTGCAATTGAGGTGCATGTGGTAGAATGCCTGACCCAACTTGCTGGAAATCATGGACCCTATGCTGCGGCTGTGCAGTGATAGGAACGGACCTCTCAAATTCAACCTCAGGCTGAGAACATGAAGTCTGCGGAGGACCAGACTTAGCCAATGGAATCCCCAATGGAACTGCAGATACACCTGCATAAGCTGAGGGGTTGGTATCTGCAAAGACTAGTTTTGGAGTAGAATCATGAGAAGCATCCAAATTATCCCCAGGGGATAACAGGCTGTTAGATGGTGACCAAGTCGCGTCCCCTTGACCAGGACCTGAGCTCTCAACAGCCTCAGTCCCACTAAAATCAGAGTTTTGCGTTGAAGTTACACTCGCCACACTCCCCTTCCTAGTGATACGACCACCACCATCCACAACCCCATTTACTGCATCAAAATATCTCTGCCCGCTATCATGTAAATCTCCAAATTGGACTGAACCAGAAGCATCAAGCTGTGAATCCGAAAACAAAAACACCCTTAACTTAGCTGACCCATCTGAAGACCTCTCAAGCAACTTCTCATATTCCTCCATCATATTATCAAGATCATCAGCACATGAAACAGACACCAATGCATCAAGGTCCTCATCAGGAAGCTGGTATTTAATAACAACAGGCTGCTGATATGTATCCATCATCTTCCGCTGCAGCTCATTAATGCTCACATCTCTCCTCACACTAATAATCCTTGTTTGCCCTCCAGCATATCTCAATGTACCATCACTTGGTCTTGGCAAAATCTTCCCCCCAAAACTACACAAAAACTTCACTTTCTTCCCCGACACTGAATCATCCCCGCCATCTTCACTCCCATGGTCAGCCCCACCACTAGCGTGACTCCCCAAATTGGTATTACAACCCAGCCCCGTATTTACTGCCTCAATGCTCCCATTAACATTAACCCGATTCCCAAAATTGGGTGAAGAACCAGATCCCAACACCAAATCATTTCCGGCACGATCAACAGCATTACCAACTATCCTGTTCCCCAAATTAGGATTATAACCAAACGGAACACCAGAACCATTTGCACCCACGTTCATACTCCCAACCGACACCGGAACCGGCATGAGTGGGGCCCCGGAATAAGCATTCCCATATCCTAAACCTACAAAACCAGCATCAGACACCGATGCCGGATAAATAACAGGAATAGAACCTTCTGGGCTGGCAAAAAACTCATGTTTTCTACCAGCTGTTGCTGGCGTAGTGACAGGACTACTTGTAGCACTAGCAATAGCAGCCACAATGCGGGGCTCTTCAGGTATGGTTCTAGCTATGTTTAATGGCCTTGTATCTTTTGGTGTTGGGGTCTGATCAAAAGCCATAAATAAACTTAAAATTGAAGAGATAAAAAATCAATCTTTATTCACAAACTTAGGGTTTCCCAAATGGGTTTTCCTCTACACATTCACTACTCTCATAAACCCGCACAAGATTTTGCAAAGACAGAGACAGACATAAATAACCCAAAGACAGAGTCAAACAAAGAGAAAGAGAGAGACCAAGTTACCATATTTGAACGGTGACTACCGAGGATAGATAAGAATAAGAAAAGATGACACATATAACAGCAGCTGAGTCGGTGCAGCGGCAGCGGCAGCAGCAGCAGAATTTGAAAAGAGCTTAGCCAAATTCAGGGCTTTGTTTGCAAGAGGGTGAATCGTATTATTTTATTTCTCTGTGTTTTGTTCTGTGCAATCGGTAATGGGACTGGTCGTTTTGGTTTCGATCTTGTTGTGTTTTCTTTATTATGACTTAGGTTTTAAGGAAGGAAGGAGAGGGAGAGAGGGATTTGGGGAACGAGGCACGTGGACCGTTTCATGCAGGTTGAGTTAGAGGTCAAATGTTTGTGTTCTGTACGTTTGTTTGCTTGCCTTTTTGAGTGGGAAATTGGAAAGTGACGAGATTGAGTGAGGGAGACTTGAGAGAGAGAGAGAGAGAGATTTCATGGGAAGGTGCGGGATGGCAGGATCTACCTATATTCTACTAAAAAAAAATATCATTTCTTTTTGCCTACGGAAAAAATAAATTCACATCTATAAAATAATAGAAAAGAAAACATATATATTTATTGTTGAGTCAATCTATTAAAACTATTGATTTGTCATAATATAATTTAGCAAGTAACATGTTAAAAGTTAACTATTGATTTGTCTTTTCAAAGGTGGTGGTGTTTCACATCATTGTATTGTAACATATATTAAAAAAAATTAGTATTTTAATGTGATTTATATTGTGCAGTTCATAGTAAAATACTGATACTTAAAAAAATTTAAAGTTGTTTTTTAGTTATTTTGTTATATATTTTGGGAATTTTTTTTGCTTCTTTCTTTGTTTTTTAACAAATTTTTTTTATTTAATTTAGTTTATTAATGTTAAATTTTTTTATTTAGTTATTAGACTTTCATGACAAGTTTTCTGGATTTAACGGGTTAATCTGGTTTGAAAAGTTAATCCAGAAATTTTTTTTCTTTTTAATTAATTTTTTTCGTTTAGTTTAGTTTGTTAATGTTAATATTTTTTTTTCTATTTAGTTATCAGACTTTCATGACATATATCCCAAGTTTCACGAGTTAACCTGGTTTCACGAGTGACCCAGTTAATTATGGGTTGACCCTTCAATTTTTTTTTTATTTTCATAAATTTTTTTTGTTTAATTTAGTTTGTTAATGTTAAATTTTTTTATTTAGTTATCAGACTTTCATGACACAAATCCTGGGTTTAACGGGTTAACATGGTTTGACGAGTTAACCCAGATTTTTTTTAATTAATTTTTTTTATTTAGTTTAATTTGTTAATTTTTATTTTTTTTATTTAGTTACCAGACATTCATGACACGGATCCCGGTTTTAACTGGTTAATCTGGTTTGACGAGTTAACCTGAAATTTTTTTTGTTGCTTTTTTTTCTTTTTAATTATTTTTTTCGTTTAGTTTAGTTTGATAATGTTAAATTTCTTTCTATTTAGTTTTTTTTTCTTCTTAGAGGTTTTTTTTCTTTTTAATTAATTTTATTTAATTAATTTAGTTTATTAATATTAAATTTTTTTCTAAGTAGTTATCGGCTAATGTCTTTAGTTTTTCTTTTTCTTTTTTTGTTTTTATGCCTTTCACTATGGATTGCACAGTGCAGTCCACAGTGAAAAGGCTGATGCCTTTTGTTTTTTAACTAATTTATTTAATTATCATACTTTTATGACACGACCTTGCAGTCAGACTCACGTCTAATATATTGGGTTTGGTATTGCAGTCCAGACACTTTTATGCTGAGGGTTAACCCAAGTTTAATGTTATTATTAATATTATAAATATTACTCTTG
>Ga0325404_1003237_pt1 | contig 17422 bp, 6 predicted proteins | sample PopdelMetagenome_18_FD_205664 | JGI IMG/M metagenome (GOLD analysis project Ga0325404, IMG submission 205664) | Populus deltoides microbial communities from Bellville, Georgia, United States - Xylem-Control-R1 | ecosystem: Host-associated > Plants > Phyllosphere > Stem > Wood/Secondary xylem... | reverse complement strand
AGGTAATTAAGTAGAGGTGTTGATTTTTAGTATAAACTCTACACAGCATAAGATCCTTAATGCCCACTGTAGCGATCATATAACACTAACAGTTAGCAAACTCCTCTTTAATTTAAAAATAAATTAAAAAAATATATTTTTGATATTAGTTTATTTAAAAAATTTAAAAATATAAAAAATAATCAACATTTCTAAAAACATCGTTTAAAACGACTGCTCATGCACATGTTTTGACAAACTGCTGAATCCAACCGGTCATTTCCTTCACAGGATTTTGTCGGCCAAGATTAAAGATTTGGGACCAAAAACAAAATTGTAATGTAAAGTTGAATGTCATTAATTAATGACTTGATTATCTTCTTCTTTATACTATATAGTATAAAGAAGGGAATGATTGGACTGCCCAATTGGAGAACGAGAACATTAAATTAAAAAAACAACAGTTTGGACCGTGAAGTTGGCGGGCCATCTCCAGACATTAATATTAACAAAATCCAATTGTACACCACGGGTACAAGTTCAAGTCGGTTTCATCTGGGGCCCGTATGAACGTAGAGATGGTTGAGGCCCCCACAGTCCTTCTGTGCTCTTGGAGTGATTGTGGGATTGTGGATGAATAATATATTAATTATGGCTTCTTGATTAATCATTACCATGTAAACTAATTATAACACATAAGTAGGGTTAATCACATGTCTGAACTGCCCTCCCTTGTAACAAAGGTAATGTACATTTTGGAAGGGTAGTACAGTCTCTTCACATGGATAACAAAGTTCATAAACCAGCATCATCGCTGCAAGCACTCTACTAAAATAAGTTCTTATCATTATTAACAACATGGGTTGGGTTGTTTGCAGAGAGAGTAATACTTTGATTTCGAAAAGATAGTTAAAATAAATAAAAATGGAATTTCCTGCTCAAATATAACATTTTTTAATCAATAAAATAGATTTATACTGAGATTGAAAAACATATTTTAGAGGTTATTCACGGTTTCTCTTTACTCATTTTTCTTTCAAATAAAGGGAGGATATTTTTTTTTAGTTCTCAATAAATAAACATACTTTTTAATTTTCTATTGAAAGGGAAAAACTAGAAAAGAAAAAGGAAACAACAAATGAAAAAAAATCCCAAATCCTATAGGGTTGTCAGAAATAGAGTAGTACTTTAATTTAAAAAAAAAACTAAAATCAAACGAAAAAAAAATGATACTTCATGCTCAATTTTATAATATTTTTTATTTTTTAAAATTTATTTTTAATACCAGTATATCAAAATAATTTTAAAAATATAAATTTTAATTTTAATAATTTTATCCGTATGCAACATTTTCCGTAACATGAATAGAAAGCCATGCAACAACTCGATAAGAATAACCCTCACCGATACAAGCAGATCCATTGTAACAAGTGAGTTCCTTGGCCATGATTGCACGCCTTCTTTTTGTCAAAAATCAGCAAGGCCGTCACTGTCTTGTATAGTTGCACCATCTTCATTGACTCATCAGAGTTTATACGCCACAAACAATGTTCTCTTATTAACAGAACGATTCTAACACATTTTTAAGTTTTTTTCAGATCAGTCATCCAAGGTTTTGTGGATAACTATAGTCACTCCCTCAGTAAACATCAAAAAGTAGGAAAGAGAACAAAATTGGTAAACATCATAGATTTAACAGCATGTCGACAAATCATGATCCCACAAGCGAAAGTCATGTAGCTTCATATCCTGAAGGGCTGGTCTGCAGACCTAGATCGGTCTATCTTGGCCTTCTTAACTTGGGTTTTCTTCGTGGCGAATGCTTGGAAAAGGTTTGGCCCGTCAAAGTTGTGCATAGATTGCCTTGGCTTCTTTCTCTTACCTCGGTCATAATCTTCGTCCCTGAGTAAAATAGAAGTTGCACCATGCAGAACAAGATTAAAATTACAGAAAGCAGGTCCAATAAGCAAAACTAATTGGCTTGGCAACTACCCCTTCTGTAAGGGTTATATTATTTTTCTTTTCATTCTAAAAAGGGAGAGTCAGGAATCCAAACTCACCACTCATCTGCTACATAACCAGTGCTGAGATTTTCTACCCCATTGGATTCCACAATCTGAGGTGGCATTGCTATTCCATCCCAAGGTGCAACTGTGATAAACAAAACAAGGCAAAAAAAAAAAAAAAAAAAACTTTCAGCAAGTCAAACTGTGAGTTAAATTTCCAAATCAAGAATTTAGTCATGACTGCATCCAAATAGATCTCATGCTCTTCTGCTTAGTTTGATGTGTCTTTACTTTGTAAGGAGTTAGTCAGCGAAGAAAAGATGACTGTCTGTGTTTAAGCTAAGAGGTGGAAATATGTCTAAGCAAGAGCTACAGTCTAGCTTTCTGGACCCTGCCACGAAAGCAAACTTTCAAGTCTCCATCGCATGAATTTCCATTCAAGGGATTATAATCATAAACCTATGAACATGAGTCCTTCACAAGTTTCTTCAGAATTAAGCATTTTGTTCTATAGCCTCAGCACTAAAGCGAAAAAAATGCCCCACCCCACCGAAGGCACGAACCTGGGCAGATTACTTTTATGCATGGAGGCACCTGCCAATGGCTTCATGAGACATCAGCCCTCCTTAAACAGACCAGGCACCCAAGAGTGGGAAAAGCTAAAGGCGGGATTGAATCCAATAATTGATAGGCCTATTATAGAGATCTCCACTATGAAGAAAGAATAAGAATCTATCTAGATTTCCAGATTTGTTCCACCATGATAAAGGGTGCCGTGCAAAAAAAGAAAAGAAAACAATCCAAAAAGCAATGACTAGGTGCATAAAGCAAACTACTGGATAACAAGTGTGCATGCTCAATTGCTGAAAATGATATGCCATAGATGGTCAGATTAGAGTTTCAGAACAGTGCTCACCAGTCTCCTCCACACCCCCAGTAATTATCCCCATCATCCTGTTCTGTGATGCATATCTTTTGCTATTTTCAGAGCAGTCAGGTTCTCTTGGATCTCCTTGGTTTACTTCAGAAATTGAGATAGAGATCTTTCGTCTTTGCTCATCCATTGCAAGCACTGCACTGCTTGGACTAATTCTCTCCACAGATTCTACATCTACCACACCCGTATCACTGCAGTTTCTTACATTATCTCCCTTTCTTGAACCAGATTTAGCCATCTTCCTCCGAGAATTCATTGACGCCAATAAAATTGTAGATGAGATTTTGGATGTAGATGGCCCCAATTCTGATGAAAAACCATCATTCTCTGGCTGCTCCTGCAAGTTTTCTTTAATGAGATTATTGGTCTTCGAAGCGTGGCAATTGCTCTTTTTGTGCTTTTCCCTCTTTTGAAGGCCCAAGGACACCTTGAATAAGTTTGTGCCAAGATGCATCCTACGCTTGAGAAGCTTATTCTTTAATTTCTTTTTAGGTAAGCGATCAGGAGCTTTGCTCTGCAAACATTCATTTTGAATGACAGATGGGACAGATGCTGTTGGGATTAAACCCTCAACCAACTGATGTACAATATATTGCCCACCTTCACCAGCCTTATCACTAGGTGTTTTCCAAGCAGCACTCTCAATGGGGATATCCCCACCCTGAGAATAGAGAAATAAATCAAAACCTGGCCAAACAATGATGTAAGCTGTAAGCATCCAGAGGAATGCATATACGTAATCACCTGATCACTTTCACAGCCTGGCTTATTAGGTGATTTCACAGTGTTTGATTTATCAAATGCCTTGCCAGTAGATCCCTCGGAAGGAGCCAATCTTGGAACCTCACTCACTGTTTTACCACAAGAATCCTCACATGGAGCTTGGCTTGAAACCCCCACATTTTGGTCAACATTAATCTGGATTGATCAATGAATTCACAGTTAGAAACAAAGTGAAAATGCCACCCAAGTGAGGGAACAAGGGAACAGGCTCATGATGGGCATGAAACATCTATTTACCTTTTGTGAGGTCTCCCTTGTGACAAGTTTGTCAATAGCAGAACTTTGGGGGCCGCTGCTGCTGCTACATGGCTCCTTACAGTCACTGGTTTTGGCCTCAGTAATAATAGAAGCATTTTCAAGTTTAGGAGCAACATTATTGCTGTTCAGAGATGCAGTTGAAGGTGGCAAGCATTCTCTTAGCTGAGAATTTGCCAATTTTGATGTGTCTGTTGACAATGGTGCACTTGAAGTTTCTAAAGAAGAATCCACTTTCAGCAATGTTTGCCTATTGCTTTGCTGAAATGATGTGTCTTTTGGATGGATCTCTGATGATGTAACAACACTTGATGCATCTTTTTTATTCATAGCAGCAGGAGAGTTAGTAGCCTCCAATCTATTCCCAATCAAACCACCACCCACACATTCCTTCGAGAATTGCTTGGCGACCAGATCCGCAAAGTTATTGCCAAAGGTTGCTTTCATACTTTCTTTTTGAACAACATCAACAGGTTTTCTTGAAACAATAGTTTTTCTATCACGAACGTAGAACAGCATATAAGCCTTCTGCTCTAAAACAGCCTTCTCGCTAACTTGACGAACCTGTTAGATCAAGATAGCCAAAACTCATAAAAGATCGGATCACAGAAACCAGTAATACGAATAAAATTGCACCTAGCTTGCAGCTCTACATGCAGCAGATTTTCTAATACTGACTTCTTATGTCCACCATACCTGATTGTCATTGAGGAGGTGCCACGTACCACTTGATGTCCGAACAAAACAGACATAATGACCAGAGTGGGTATTGTGACCATAATGTACCAGAACACCATAAAGACTGTACTTTAAATCCCCCTCCTGCCAAGAATAAAGAACTCAATAAATAATGTAAAAAAAAAAAGAGCACGTGACTAAAGATAACAAAAAAAACAATCATTTACTAGCATACAATGCTAAGAAAAATACAAAGTGCCAAGTATCTTCCATTTGAACCAGTATTAACCTTTTGGCGCTGGTATTCTATTGCTTACCTATTTAAACTCATTTACACCAAACTAAGGGTGTACTAATGAGAAATATTAACACAGAAAAGAGATCCGGAAAACGTTTAGCAAGTCCACGCAACACATAGGATAAAGAAAATAGATAAACAGCACTATTCTTTTTTGCCCTAAAAACCAGCTTTGTCTAATATTTTCCACCTACACTAGTGAGCATTAATCATTGAATATTTGAACTCCACACTCTCATTAGTTTTTTGAACAACTTTCTTGCCTATTATTTTACAAACAAAAAACATCTTTCGGAGAAGCATATACCATCTCGGTCATAACATCATACACAACAAAAAAAAAAAAACACACACACACACACCGTAACAAAGTTCACCTTGCCAAAAACATAGAACAGGCTACACCAGTTAAAAATGAGCCAGAAGATTTGGAATGCTATTAAATGAAACTCCTCTAAGTTTAAGAATTCTAGAACAGATATTTGATCAAGTCTAGAAGAATAAATCATAATTTGGAATGTTATCAAATGCCACAAATTTTGAAGTTGGATTCTAAAATTGGTTTAAGAACCTGAAAGCTTAAATATGCTAGAAAAGATATTTCATCAAGTCTAGAATAATGATAGTTTACAACAAGAATGTGCATACTCACATAGGAACCACTGACAAATGGTTTCATGTCCAATGAACGATCAAATATAACTTTCCTGTCAACCTTCCGTCCAGGATCATGTGCATGAAACCGTTTTAGATGTATTGTAAGCACATGCGGTGCCTTGTGAACTGTAAGCCATTTCTTAGCCCTAACTTTCTGCTTACATCGCTGGCATTGATAATGCTTCTCTCCTCCATCTAACATCTCTGCAGCAGTGAAATTCCGAAGTAAAGCTGGCAAGGTATCTGCTTTGGCTATTTCAAGGCTTAAATCTAAAAATGGATCAAATTTGTTGGAGCTGTAGGAACATTGTTGGCATTCCACCTGAAAACATACTGAGAGAAACATTTAGTGTTTTGAGAAATTCAAGAGAACTTCGAACAAAGCAATATTCTGAAAGAACATTTATTGAGAATGGGAAAAGATTGCAAATAACAATGGAACATTCAAATCACAAAATACAAAAAATTCCATGCAAAACCATTTCTAAATGGCTGTATTTATTACTATCTAATCACTTCCCTGGAACTAATTCAACATCGTGACCACCCACCCATGAACACATATTTATTCACAGAGGAGCTTCCACAAGAGGACTTCATTCCTCAGAAAATTGTCAATGAATCCACCATAAAACAGTAAAAGTTTACCTGACTACAAAGGCTGCCACCAAAGATTTTGTGTACCAAACTTGTCTCATAAGCAGCAGGGGATTCACTTGGCACTCCTGAAGGTAAGCAGCATTTATGCATTGATTCCAGCAAATTAACCATATATTCATGTGCATCCTCCTGTCTTGCATTTCGGAAGTTCCTAGATATGCCTTATATGTGGTCAAGAAATACAAATACCGAATCATGTGAACAGCAAGCAAAACCCTTGCCTGGTATAAACATTGGAGGACTCCATCAGTCACTATATTGATGACACAAGCCCTCTAAAGCAGTACAACTATCTAAAAAACAAAAAAAATAACTTGTACATCTATTTTTAGATCCATAATTTATAAATGAAGAAAATCTAGCTCCAGTGGCATAGCTGCCCCCCCCCCGTCTCAAGTTGGAACTTCTCCTTAGTACCAAAGAAAAAAAACACTAGTTGTCGGAAAAATTACTAAAAGATCATAAATGTGTAATATAAGGTGTAGCGACCATAATAGTTTTTCTCCTCCTTAGGTCACCAAGATAATAAATAATCATCAAGGATAAAATAATCATATTTGGCCAACAAAACAAAAAATTACCATAGACCAAAAATCAAGAAATTAAAGGACATAAAGCATCAGAAGGATACGGCGCAAATTTGAGACAAGATCCTTGGGCACTAGTGACCTCCCACTTGATTGTAGAGCACGGCTCACATGTTTTTGGATGGCACACAAGGCACAAAATCCAGCAACATGACCTTCATAAATAAATCCAACATAAAAATAGGAAAAAACAAAGCACCACTTCATTTAGAGCAGTTACAAAGTACGAGAATTGGTGAAAGGACATCAGAAACTGATTACAACCATCAAGTAAATTAACCAGTCCCTTGAGAAACGTGCCAAAATTAGTGTTAAAAACTGGTAAAACCATGACAACAATCCACACCAGCCATGAAGAAATGTTGTTGACAGTTTCGAAAAACTGAGTAAAATCAAAGTAACAAATCCCCATTTATGCAAAGATTGTTCAAAAAGACAAATTAATCAATGAACTATTAGCTTGCGGTAATTGACCCTCAGCAGCACCAGATACATTCAACAGTCCAGTCCGAGATTATGCAAGAAAACCATGATAAAACCATTTTTTACCCAGAGTTAACTAATCAGTATATAGATTATTGAGAAACACTAAGAGCCAGTGATGGACAGCATGCCTGTAGAGAGAAAGTGTAGGAGAGTCACTCACATGAATTTTGATTCTTGCCACTATTTAAGTATGCTGTGAAAGTCTCAGTATATGTCCGACCACTACTGAATAGAGAAAACAACCATTCCCCAAATTTTGCAGACTCAAGCAATTAGTTTTTTTCAAATGGTAAGTCCAATAGGAGGATAGTTCATGGCCGTACAGAACAGAAGAAAGTAAGAAACTAGTCACTTCCACCAAGTCAAAAGCAGGTACTTGTGAAGTAATATATGAAAATACAACTATTAAAAACTGGTGAAACCAGTTTCACGAAATCAATGCACACCAGCACGGAGCAAAGGTGTCGACCGGTTAAAAAAGTAATTTATTACCCCATTGTACAGAAAAATTGTTAAGAAGATGAATTAGTTGATGAAATAGTATGACGGGGGTAATTAACCTTCAACACCACTAAGAACAGTCCAGTCCAGATATGGAAAATAAAGCAGGAAATCTAGGGTGGCAACCATAATTAAGTAAAAAATTATCAAGCACATAGAGGACCAGACATCCAGTAATATAGATCATGCTTTCTCAAAAGAAAGTGTAGAAGAATCACTCACACGAATTTTGATGCTTTCCACTTTGCAAATATGCTGCTAAAGGCTCAGTGTATGTCAGACATTGCACCACCGAATTGAGAAAACAAGTGTTCCCAAGATTTTCAAGGCCAGCACCCTAAAAATAATCCATGTGATCCACCAAGTTAAGCTGCTGGCCAAGTTTGAGTACAAACTAAAGTTCCTCAAAGTGGTAACCAGTGGCTAAATTAGAGTAAAATTGTTGGGGGACAAGTTAGATATAATGGGACCTTAAATAAATAAATAAATAAAAACAATAATTTTATGGAGAGGCTAAATTAGAGTTTCCGAAGGCAATATGAAAAATACCAAATTACAGGGATAATAATGAATTTTGGAAAATTTTGTGCCCCACTTGGCCATGGCTTACATGCCACCCCTGATGGTAACCACAAAGCAATCATAAATTGGAAAATGGAAAGAAAACAGTTTTTTTTCAGATTATATCGTTTCTACATTTTACCCCCTAAAATGATGTGAAGTAAATGAAATCACACTCAATAGAAAGGCCAAAATGAAATCTTTTAGCTAAAATCAAAATCGCATTTTACCCACTAGTAGAAACAAAATTCACCAAGTAGAAAGCACACTGAAACTAGATAAAACAGAACTACTATAACAAATAAAAAAAATAAATAGAATATCATTTACAAGTTTCAAAAATAATAAAATGTATTTTTAACAAGAATCAGTTTGCAGCAGATCCCATATCTTAAGTTCCATCTTCCCAGCCAAACCGAAATTATAATCAAGCCAATTAGCAAAATTAAAACAAAAAGCTTGAGAAATCATGAGCAAAAACAAAAAAAAAAACAAAAAAAGTTGAAAAGCATCCATAAAGCATGGGGAATGCCAAAATTGTGCCACGAAGAAAAGTCAATAAACATAGATAAATGAAAAAAATTAAAAATAAAACCAAAATATAATATATATATATATAGTTTAATTTTCAGTAGTTCAAAAGTTAAGGATGTTATTTGATTGAAGTTATTTTATTTATTTTTAATTTCAATTTAGTATTTAGAATTCAACAATACACAGCAGCAGATTCCACGGACAGTAAATTCCTTCATAATTGAAACCATAATTTCAAATTAAGAACTAAAAATGAAAAAAGAAAGAAATAACTTCAACAAAACAACATCCTCAACATTTAAAATATACTAAAAAATCAAGCTATTAAGTCCATAGTCAGAGCTAAATATAAAGATCAAAAAGTTTTTTTATTGGCTTTACAGTTGAAAGCAAACTAAACAAAATAAAAGCCTAAAAACACATGGAAAAATCCTCTAAATTAAACCCTAAAACAAGCAAAAAAAATAATTAACTTTACGTAAATAAAAACTCACAATTCTCCTGAAAGTGATCCCAAAACAAAGCTCCGGATCAAGCCCATTTTCGACAAAATCGGACCCGTCAACTCTCTTCCCGGAATGACCCGGATGGTGATGGTCAAACCCGAAGGGTCTCTTTCTCGAATTATTATCAGGATTTAAAGTCTCAATCTTAAAATCAGCAGTGCTGTTATTGAAACCACTGTAATGTTTAGTCGCCAGCTGAAACTTTGCACTTCGTTTCAAAGTAGAATCGACCTTGGATCCGTTTTCAATGTCCACACCCGATTCGATTTTCATCTCCGTTTCACTACTACTTATCAATATATCTTCCATGCTGCCGCTAAAAATTAATAATAGAAATTATAAAAATCGAATCGATGATTAAACAATAGTGATTCTCTAGAGAGAGAGAGAGAGAGAGAGAGAGAGGTCGGTTCTTGTTGATCGGTGGATTTTCTTTGTTTGGTGATTTGGAGTGGAAAGAAGCTGTTAGTTACGGCTTCTGCTCTGCTAGGAAGCGAAAGACACTAAACCCTACATAAGAGTTAAGACTTAAGAGTTAAGACCCCTCTTTTTTTTTCTTTTCTTTTTTTAATCATTTATGATAATGTCTTATTGGAATATGATGATTTTGATATTTATGTGCATTTTTTACATGAAAACATAATTGAATTAAATTATATAGTTAAGGGACTGGATTGTAATTTTAGCCTCTCGTTTATGCCAAGTGGAGGCGGCGAGATGGCGGGGTTTAAGAGCTAATGGTATACTGACATGTAAATCCCAATACAGTTGTGTGCTTTTTATTGGTTTGGGTGGAGGGATATTTTCGGTGTTTGCCCTTTACGCGGTGGGACTTGGGCCCTTTACGAAGTGAGCTACACTGGTATTAGTGGGCCCAGCATGGAAAGTTGGATGGCCAGGAGTTATTTTGGTCAATTTTATAATTAGCTTAGCTTTATTTTATTTTCCCATATATATATATATGAACTCTAAAAAATGCTAGTTTGTACATAATAAAATTACAAAATAATAGAACATGATTTAATAAATGATGCTCTGTATATTACAATACACATGAACAATTAACTACTGCTAAGGACAATGACATAGTAATTGATAATTTCGATAACTAATTTTGTTGTAAATGGTTGGTAAACGAGCTTATCAATCACAAAGGTAAATTAGAGTGACTTTCAGCTTTAGGATTTTTTTTTTTTAAGAAATGGAGTTTTTGTTTTTAGATGTTTTTTAAAAGTATGTTTGTTTTAAAAAGATATCAAATTGATGTGTTTTTTTTTCCGATGATTTTAATATGTTGATGTTAAAAATAAAAGAAAATCTAGGAAAAAATTATTTTAATGTATTTTCAAGTAAAAAATACTTTTAAAAAACACATTGCATCACAATACTAAATATATACTAAGATTCTCGAGCTATAAATAATAGCTTGAAGACAATTGAAATGATAATTATGATAATAATAGAGTTTCATTATTTTCTGATTAGTAATGCACTTTTTGCTATTTCACAACAACACAAGCTATATCAATGTTCTAATTTATAATGTTTTCCTACTCAATAATTTAGTTTTTGAATTGGAGTTTCCAGCAAGTTTTTGTTATTCCACTCCTTTTCTTTTTTAATTTACTCATGGTTTAAACATTGCAAAATGTACTAAGAATATAATTAATGGCATGTGGAGTACTTAGTAAGTTAATGTTGAGGCGCAAGCTATATAAAAAAAAAACTGAAAAAAATCTGAAAAATCCTTATGTTTTGGAAACATTGAAACGTGTTTTATATCCAATATGACACCAAATTCTTTAATTATCCAACATCTACCCACAAACTATGTGTATAGTTCCAAATGATCTTAAATGAATGCATGTGTCCCTTGCTAGATAATGATTTTGCATAATAATAGGTTAAAAATCAAACATAATCCAAAACACAAAACTAAAATGGCATTTAAATGAAATGGAATCTCAAGTTGAAAAAATAATTCTCGAGTTTTTAGGTAAATAATTAAAAATAAGACCATAGAAAAACAAACAACATGAGTAGACAATAGAAAAAGAATAGAGGTGAGAATATGCTTGCAGACATATATATGTGGTGTCATCTTCATCAGCAATGTTATACGAATAATACTTTCTATATGATTTCAATATAAACAAAGAAATCAAGTAATACAAAATTTAAAAACATAGGTAGTAGAGATTGTGTATGTCCATTTGAGTAGAAATAAATTGTCATGTTCTTGTTTATATTTGTGCAAGCATTCTAACAATACAAATTAAACTGTTCCTTTAGTCAAATTAAACCATTCCTATAGCAATTTTGGTGGCTATATTTATTTTTTCAAGGAGAATCAATCCCTGTACAAATTAAACCATTCCTTTAGTCAAAAACTAAAAAAAGCAAGACGAGTTAGCGATTCATAACTAACGATATCCCAAAACCCAGAATACTTATGTAACAGGTTATTTAGTTTGTAGGTAATGGTTAATTAAGATGTGGTAAACAATTGTCTGCTCATTGGCTCAGGAAACACCAAATTAATGGTCAATGCTTAATTACCTGCGAAAACAATACCAATCGGGGGAACTTAAAGACTCTCTAATGATAAAGTCAATAACTTTATGAAAAAGACAATAATGACTTAAAGGAGCCTTAAATTCCAAGAACAAGTAATGTTTGTTCTTGTATTTTAGGGTAATTAATACTCGAAAATATATGTAAGTTTTTAAAAAATAAAAAAGTTATGAACCCTTACCTAGATGGTTGAAGGGGTATTTTTATCCCCTGAACCTTATCATTTTCAGAGAAGGGAAGGATTAAAAAGTCCTTTGCTTTCGGTGATATTATTGAGAGACAAATATCCTTTACATATTATTAATGAAATGCTAAGTGTGGTTGGTCCCTTAAAAGACCTTTTATACATATATTAGTGTAAGGAAATTATTATCTCTGACATAAATAATTCATATAATTTTTCTAGAGGTAAGATTTCTTAATCCTAGATACTCAAGACCTGATATGTAACCCAACCTAGGTTAAAGGGCATGATGGTTTATCCAACCCATAACATTTTAGTTTAGATGCTCATCTAGGACTTGACATATTGCATTAGGTTTAGCTGATTGCTGAACCTCAGTATATTAGATTTGATATCTCATTAGACTTATGTTATCTTAGGTTCAATTAATAGCTGAACCCAAATATGTTGAATCTGACATCTTGCTAGACTCTTATTGCTTTGGGTTTAGCTAATGGTTGAACTCAACTATATTGAGTCTGACATCTCACTATGCCCATGTTACCTTAGGTTCAACTGATGGCTGAACATAAGTATATTGTGTCTGCATCTCACCAGACTCATGTTTTATTAGGCTCAGCTGATGGCTGAACCCAAGTAAATTGGGTTTAGCATCTCGCGAGACTCATGTTTTTTTAGGTTTGACTGATCATTGAACCTAAAAATAATTACATTATCAATAACGAAATCTATGTCAATGACTTGAAGTCCTAACAATTCCCTTTTTTTAGGGGGACTTTAACTAAAATAAGCATATTAGATAAGAAATTAAATGTCATGAACATAATTTTAAGACTTTAAAAATCACGCCAAGACAAGACCTATTAATTTTGCTCTTAAATTGGTAATCAGAGTTTGATAGTGTAAAAAATAAAATAAAATGGGTCCATTAAAAAAAAAGAATGCTTACCAGACCTGGCGTCCCTAGTTTAAGCTACACGCTAAGCCCAACTACATATGGGCCTAGCAAGCTGCCACATCCAACATCCTTGAGTAGCTACGTACTAAGTCTAAATAGACATGGGTCTAATAAGCTACCAGATCCAATGTTCTTGGTTCAGCTACACACTAAGCCCATATGGACTTGGGTTTAGCAAGCTGTGAGACCCAATATCCTTAGGTTCAACTTGTAAGACCTAACATCCTTGAGTTTAGCTATACATTAAGCTCAAGTGCACATGATTATGGCAAACTACCAGATCCAACATCCTTGGATCAATTACATGCTGAGCTCAAGTGGACATGAGTTTAGCAAGCTGACAGACTTATCATTCGTGGGCTTGGCATCGTGCCAAGTAAAAGTAGGTATAGGCTTGACGATCATTATGTGCCTCATATTGGGCCACAAAGCTTTATTTGTTTATTTCTTATGACTTTTAACATAAAATATTAGTGCTAAGAATACTTGTATCTCTATATCCTTAAGTGTATAAAAGTCTTATAAGGGTCCACCTGTAACATTCTCAAATTATAATGTCATGAAATCTCAAACATTTCATTACGAATGTCAAGTATTGAATAATATGTCTAAGATTATGGAGTTATTTTTTAAAAAACAATCGGCAGAGTTTCCTCTATTTTTTGTGGTATCAAGTTAACGACAACACTTATATTATATGTCATTACAACTTCCATCTTGATCCAATCATCCTGGATCACATCTCATTCATCAATCAATCTCTCAATACTTATACTTATCAATATATTCAAGTCTTATAATGTCAATTAATAACAATCAATCTCTCAATACGTATACTTATCAATATATTCAAGTCTTATAATGTCAATTAATAAATCAACATAAAAGAATTACTAAAACAAATTGAAAAATAAATATTTTCATCACTAAAGAGTAAGAAATGCTAACTAACTACGTATATGCATTTAGACTAAATAAATACAATATTAAGATTAAGAGTCATATTGTCTTAAAACATCTAATGTATTCTACTTATAATTCTGAAAATGATTTAGTCATACTAACATCTATATATATATATATATATATATATATATATATATTACATCCATTACATACTACAAATCTTCTATTTGATTTTTACAGCACAAAGGTTTCGAAAGAAAATAAAGACATATAAATCTTACATTCCAAAATGATAATTCATAAATAGAAAAATCTTACATCTAATGATCTGCATCACCTCGCGGTGTATCTATTTCAACAATAACCATATTAATTAATTTACTCAATATCTTAGTCATATATTAATTATTTTACTCTTAACCTTTGAAATTTAATACTTCTAACTTCAATAAATTAATTCACATAATCTTTTCAAAACTTAAATATCCAGTTAACTCATTTTGATTGCCAATAATTCTAGTACTTTTATATAATTACCCACAAATTCAGTTAACTTTTCTTGGTTACCAATAAATCCGGTAATTCCATATGAATTACCCCATATCCGGTTAATCTCTTTTTTAACCAATAAACCTGGTAATTCTTTTAATTACCAAAGAAATCTGGCTAACCCATTTTGGTTGCCCAAAATCAATCCAATAATTCCATATGAATTACTCAGCATCCGGCTAACATCTTTTGTTAACCAAATAATAATTCTGGTAATTTCACATAAATTACTAATAATTTTCATTTGTAATAATCATTCAATTTATTTATTTGCTTCATTCTTTTAAAATCAATTAAATAAACAACATAGATATTAAGGAAAACTAATAATTACAAAATAAGGTAACAAATCACTTACCTTTTGCTCGTGATGACCCAGCTTCTCCTGTCTGATAACCAGCTATAGACACAACTCCTGAATCAATCAAATATCATTATATCATTAGTCCATCAATATTTTTCTTATGTGCCGAAACGCAAAGCACTTAATTTTTTTTAATTCGTTTTGATAAAAATTCATTCTCAAATATAACATTATCATTTCACATACAACTACATATTTAAATCAAGTTACTTCTTTTCATGCTTTATGTTCATAATTCCTCTATCAAATAATCCTTTTATTCTTTATGCCTTCACATCATATTATTTATTTTATCTAAACATATGTAAGAACTATATTCAAACACAATCTAAACATCTTGTCTTCATGCTTTCTTTTTAACTAGTTCAATTCACTTTTAAATTGAATTTACTTATTTTTCTCAACTTTAATGGTATTTCTTCATTTAGTCTTTCTTACATATTTCAAATATCATGATTAAACATAGTTTTGAACCATGTTCTAGTATCTATCAAACACCCAATCACCTTAGAATGCTAATTTTGAACCATGAGTTAACGTTTTGAACAAAATTTTATTATGGTTGAATTTTTGTGTTTGTTGATTTTGTTTGGATGTTGGTTTATTATTTTCTATATGTTTATGTGAATTATTTGTGCATTATATTGAATTTTATGTGTGTATGAATAAATTTATACAAATATAATTTGGGTACGTATGATTTTAGTTGTGTGATTGTTGATTTGTGTGCAAATATAATATGCTGTGTGTGGCAATAATTTTGTGAGAAGATGATTTTGTGTGGTAATTAGATTGTTTAGGTACGAATATTTAATTTTTGAGCAATTACATTTTATTCCTTGTCGTGATGAGTAAATCGGGTAGGGCCAACGTGACCTCGTGTAGGCCTAAATAGTATGAGTGGTGCCTTTTTGGTCGTTTTAAATGTATGCAAAGAATTGGGTTGAAAGCCCCATACAGGTTTAATGCTCGTTTTAAAATCCAAATCGATGAAATCTCATTTTTAGAGACTAACATCAATATTTTTAAAATTAATGGACAAGTATCCTTCTTTTTAAGGGATTGATATCAAAATTTTCCAACTTTTATGAATTTTTTATTTTCAGGGATCGACGCCATTTTTTGACAAGTCTTCTCTTTTTAAGATTGATGTCATTTTGGGTGTGTCTTTTATTATTAGGGACTATTATTAGAGACTAATGTCAAGTTTAAAGTAAATCATAAATAAGCTAAGAAAATTGAATAATTTGAGGAAAACACATACAACAGTAACCTTTCATCTGAAACGATATAGTAAGGGTATTTTGTTTACATTCCTTTAAGCATAACTATGTATCCAATCTCTGAATGAACTAGTGTCTATTTTAGGATTTCTAGTTTTCTTAATTACTAGGTAGCAACTCCAAAACAATCAATTTCTTCATTGCTGATATGTCACGGTGTAACAATGGTGGCAATGCTATCGTAGCTCACCTTGCAAGGGTGGTTAGGCTAATCATTGTGTGGTTAGGCTAATCATTGTTAAAGATTCTTTATTTGTGAAAACAAAAAGGTGAACTTCATTGGATATAAAGAAGGTCGTTTGGTAGGCCTTTTTGTTATCCAATAAAGAGTGTGGGTTTTGGAATATTTTTATTTGACTTTATGAGTATTTTAATAAAAATTATAGGTATTTGTGTAAAAAAATAGAGGGGAGAGAAAAATCATAAAGAGAAAAAAGATCGGGTTAGGCCTAGACAAACCTGGGCTAACCTGCCTTGGCCTGGCATAGACGAGTAGAATCATTTGTTCAATGTTTTTTTTTAGTTGGTATATAAATTGCTCCTCAATTTGATTTTTAACATTTACACATGTTATAAATTGACTTAAAAAATTCAAAGTGTCCTAGAAATAATAATAATATAACTTTTCAATACAATTCACTTTTAATAAGACAATATCCAATCATACACCTTGTCATCATAATCATTTTGTGTTTGGTATTGTGGTAGCTTTTGTGGTTTGAAAAAAATTATTTTATAAAAAATATTTTTGATTGAGGTTGGTTTGGTATTTATATATGTTTGATTAAAATTGTGGTTAAAATTGAGATTGAATAAAAAGTAGTTTAATGTGTTTAGTTAAGCATGCTTTTCAAATTGAGGTTATAAAATAACTAAAAAAGATATATATTAATATTGATGATTTTTAATTTAAATATTATAGATTTAACTACCATTATTACATCATTAAATAAATAATATTTTATATCAAATATTTTTTGTTGTTCACATAAACAGTGACCCGTTAATTAATTCACCTGGCACTGTTCACGCGAACAGTGCCAAGTGAATTAATCCACTTGGCAATGTTCACTTCTTGAAGTGAACACTATACGGAGTGAATTAATTCACTCTGCACATATGGCAATAGACGGTCAATGAAAAGTGAAAAGCAACAATTTTTTGCTTCACCAAAAC
>Ga0325404_1003234_pt1 | contig 17431 bp, 10 predicted proteins | sample PopdelMetagenome_18_FD_205664 | JGI IMG/M metagenome (GOLD analysis project Ga0325404, IMG submission 205664) | Populus deltoides microbial communities from Bellville, Georgia, United States - Xylem-Control-R1 | ecosystem: Host-associated > Plants > Phyllosphere > Stem > Wood/Secondary xylem... | reverse complement strand
CTCCAACGCCACTAGCAGTGACCACCCCTTACATTAGGTAATTTTCCTTCCTTAATAACCTATATTTTGCTTTTCTTTTTATGATACATGCAGGACGTGAATTAATTCACGTCCTGCTACCTCTCTTTGCCAGAAAAGAGAGATGGGTAGACCCTCAGCCTAGCCCATCTTTTTTATACATTGAAAAAATTATCAGGCCTTCAGTCATCCTAACCTAATCGGATTGGGCTTGGGCATTGAGCCCAGCCAGCCCTGCCCTTAAGATAAGAGCGTTTTGCTAAACATACCCTAGTGCCTTTCTCCTAGTTTTTAATTTTTCTTTATATTAAATGATGTGAACCTTGTGATCACACAACTCACACGTAAAGACATTAATTCCTGAAAAGTCAAGTAAATCAAGTTCGATAGGAGTGTGACATAAAGATAACTTGTACCTAGACACTATCACTATTGGAAACGAAAAGCCCCCACCCAACAAATATTGATTCGCGAATGAGAAGTATAAGGATGATGCCACGAAGCTAGTTGTTCTTCGATATGTCATTTTCAGTTCTTTAGAGAAGTAAGGAAGGGAGATTATCCCCCCAACACACAACAAGTGCAGCAAAAGAAGTTTATTGATTTGAAAATTATGTAACCTTACATGTCTGGTTATGCTCTTATTTATACTGACTCCAAACTAAAATCAACCCTAATGGACCCCCCTTAGGTGGACTTATATGAGGCCCACTTACAATTGACCCAAATAAGTAATTATAACCCAAACACTAAGAAGAACATAATAAAAATCTGAAAATTACTATCCTAAATATGCTAAAATCAGATTTGTCACCCTTAAGAAGTTCCAAATAAACTAGGAAATCTGATCTGAACGTAGAATTAATTCTAAAGTCTTCTTTCCTTGTTGTAACTAGGATGAATAAGGAATCCTTGTAAGAAAAAGATTATGAAACATTTATGAATCCTTGCCACACTTGGAAACTATATTGTAGCCCATTAAAGATTCTTGTAGCTCTAGGAGATTCATAAAACAAGCTGTTATATCCTTGTAGGAAAAGAATTCTAACCAAATAGGAAGTCCACAAGTCAAAAGGAAATAAATAACAAAATTCGTACAGCCTCTGTTGATTGTGATGCCTTCCTGAACTCTGATTTACCTGAAATTTTAACCCAAGGTAGAACAGCCTGTCTGGAAAGTCCACGTACAGTTTTAGCCTGATCCAACGATCAGATTAGGGAATTATAAATATTGCCGTGAAATTGGATAGTTATGCATTTTATGTCAGAATCCGAATGTAATTGTTTTTTCATTGCCTGGATCGTATCATTAAATCTTAGCCAAATAAAGCTTTTAAAAATCCAGAAAGTTCTAAAAATTTTCAAGGACTATTTTGAAATTATTATTAGGTCCTTCGCGTGTTTTGTCGACATTTTACCTAATATCTAGTTGTAGACTTCTACTAAAAGATATAGACCCGATATAGACTTCTATGAGGTTAGATAAAGAGTGGATGGTAAGGCGTGCTTATTTAAAATTATTATCAGCTACTACTTTCATACAATATTGTTGGAGGCAAGTGCTTGCAAGAAAAGAACTCTAAAGGCTTCAACAAGAGGCTAAGTAATTGTCCATTTAACCTGTTATGATTTGAGGATGAATCATCTTGAAGAGAGAAGGAATGATACGATCAAAACAATGTCAAATTTAGATTTTGGCGTAAAATTTCCTACCGTCTAGTTTTACGCTATTGATCATAACATCAAATCTAACCGTTGGATCAAATTGAAACTTTACTAGAAGATTCCAGAAGTATTTGTCTATGTTGGGGTAAATTTTCAAGTGAATCAGAGTTCAGGAAGGACTTGTGATACAAGTTAGAACAAACTATATGAATTTCATTATTTACTTTCTTTTTCACTTGTGGACTTCCTTATATGACAATGAGCATTTTCTTATAAGGATGATACAACTTGTTTTTGGAAGTTTTCTAGCTTTAGAAGGATCTTTAATGGGCTATAACGTAATTTTTAAGTGTGGTAAGGATTCATTAATGTTCCAAAATTCTTTTCTTACAAGGATTCCTTATCATCCTAGCTACACAAGAAAAGAAGGATTGATGGTATTCAATGACAGATTGGTTTCTAGGGTAATTGAACATCATTGTAGGCTATAAATAAGCCTTATATCAGACTTGTATTGTTTTCTTTTTTTTCTTCTCTTCTCACAGAAGCATAGGGGATTGATTTATGAGTTTTATTTTTATTATCTTAGATATAACCCTAGGCTTGTTTAAGCTTAATTAATACTTTGTTTTTAGTTAGGATCCAAAACTTGTTTGGACCAGGGTTTGGACTTACTAATAAAGGTTTTGAGTTAGTTTTTGTAAATGAGTCAATTCAGCCCACAAAGATAGATCTATTAAGGTTAATTTCTCAGAACTATTTAAATGCATGTGAAACCTAAATTTCATAACCTTTGATGAATAATACTTTTGAACTTTTCAGTTTAATGTGTGAGAGAGATTCTTGCATTTTTTTTGTTCTTGAACAAACTGAATCTGACTTATCAAAGATTAACTGGCTCCGTGACGTTATTCGATTTCATTTCAACAATGTTGATGCATTGAGACAAGTTTTTATTGTGTTATATTCCTATCAGATCTCTTTTGGCTTTCTAAGATCAAATCTCAATCTTAATTGTGGGTTGCATGACTACATGATCACAAGATTCACATCAATACATCAATGAGGTATATTTTTAAAATCATTTTAAAAAATAATTTTAATTAATATATAAACTAATAAAAAGATATATTTTCTATCAAATAATAAAATAATTTAATGAACACTTACATCTAAAATGTCTAAAATTTTGAGCTGCTGTTTAGTAATTGAAAATGAAATTTCAAAATAAATAATAAAGTCATCTTCTAAAGGTCTCTTTTAGATTGTGGTAGCGGTGACGGTTTAAAGTAATTTTCGCTTAGAAATACATTAAAATAAAATTTTTTATTTTTTAAAAATTATTTTTAACATCAATACATCAAAACCATATAAAAATATATTAAGAACTTTTAAATTTTTAAAAACATGATTTGCATTACATTTCCAAATACTCTTATAAGTTGTAATGGTAGAGAAAAGTAAAAAAAAAGCATACATATGATGAGATAAGAGTTAAGTGAGATTTGAAAAAAAAAAAAAAAAAAGAACGAAAAAAAAGAAGAAGAGAAGAAGTAAGTGAATCTGGTGGGCTTTGAGCTGTGATTTAGTTATCCTTTGCACGTCTCCAAAATCCCTAGAAAGTATCTCTCTCTCATACACACAACATTTTATGTCTAAGATCTCCAACTGCATAAGATTTGCTTCAAAACCCCATTTTCTTCTAGCAACACTTGGGTGAGGGAAGTAGAGAGGTGGTGAGAAAGAAGAGTATATCAGATGTCTCACGTGAGATGAAGAATAAGACCCCCTTTCCTATTCATCTCTCCCTTGTCATTGCCTTTTTTCTAGGCACAGTTGTATGCCTCTCTGTTGCTCAACAAACACCAACTATCTCGAGCTATGGACGAGGCCTCAGTGATGCTGAAGCTATGTACATCAACAAGCGGCAGCTTCTTTACTACAAAGATGAATTTGGTGACAGAGGAGAGAGAGTCACAGTAGACCCATCTCTAGTTTTTGAGAATCCAAGACTTAAAAATGCTTACATGGCATTACAAGCTTGGAAACAAGCCATTTTCTCAGACCCTCTAAATCTAACAGCCAATTGGGTTGGGTCTCAAGTTTGCAACTATGAGGGGGTTTTCTGTTCTCAAGCTCCATACAACCAAACAATCCGTACAGTTGCCGGCATTGATCTCAACCATGGTGATATTGCCGGCTACTTGCCAGAGGAGCTTGGCTTCCTGGTGGATCTTGCATTGTTTCACATCAACTCCAACAGGTTTTGTGGGACTATACCTCACAAGTTCAAGAAACTGAGGTTACTCTTTGAACTGGATCTTAGCAACAACCGGTTTACTGGGAAATTCCCACAAGTTGTGCTCAAGCTACCTTCACTCAAATTCTTGGATCTGAGATTCAACGAATTTGAGGGCACTGTACCGAAAGAGCTATTTGATAAGGACTTGGATGCAATCTTTATCAATCACAATAGGTTCGTTTTCGATCTGCCTGTAAACTTTGGCAACTCCCCAGTATCAGTCATTGTTTTGGCAAACAACAAGTTCCACGGATGTGTGCCATCAAGCTTAGGTAACATGTCAAATCTCAATGAAATCATCCTCATGAACAATGGATTTAGATCTTGCTTGCCAGCAGAGATAGGTTTGCTTAAAAACCTGACAGTGTTCGATGTTAGCTTCAATCAATTGATAGGTCCATTACCTGATACAGTTGGCGGGATGGTGAGTCTTGAACAGCTCAATGTAGCTCACAACATGCTCTCTGGGAAGATTCCGGCAAGCATTTGTCAGTTGCCGAATTTGGAGAACTTCACCTTCTCTTATAACTTCTTCACTGGAGAGCCACCAGTTTGCTTGAGTCTGCCGGATTTCAGTGACAGGAGAAATTGTTTGCCAGGAAGACCAGAACAGAGATCTGCAGCACAATGTAAGGCTTTTTTGTCTATGCCTGTTGATTGTAGCTCGTTTAGATGTGCTCCTTTTGTTCCATCGTTGCCTGCTCCTCCTCCGCCTTCACCTCCAGTGCCAGTACTTTCACCTCCACCACCGGTTGTTATTCCAAAGTTACCACCAGCTCCTCCACCAACAGTTTACTCACCGCCACCACCTTCACATCCACCACCACCAGTATACTCTCCGCCTCCACTACCGCCAGTGTATTCACCACCACCACCGCCTCCTCCCCCACCTTGTATAGAACCGCCTCCACCATCACCGCCTCCGCCAATACATTATAGCCCACCACCACCACGTCCAGTTCATTACCGTTCACCTCCCCCACCATCACTGCTTCCACCAGTCAACTACCATTCGCCCCCACCACCATCGCTTCCACCGCCAATTCCATGCGAAAACCCTCCACCACCCCCACCACCACCCCCACCCCCACCGATAATCTATGGAAGTCCGCCCCCTCCGACTCCAGTGTATGAGGGACCATTACCACCAGTCACTGGGGTGTCATACGCTTCACCTCCACCACCACCCTTCTATTGATTCTTTTGAGAATTTACCTCTAACCTTCCATCAAACCAAACAAGGAAAGCAACACTATGGAATTCGTCATCAGGGTTTCTTTTTTCCTGGCAATTCTCGTCGCTCATTAAGAGAAAATTGAGAAAGGGTCTGTGCAGTTTTCCGCTTTTGATTGAATCATTGGTCTCTCAGTGGGATTTTATTGCATCATTGTTATTGATTATTGAAGCAGAGAAGAGGATAAAGAGAGGTAAGAGGAGACGTTCTCTCCATATTTATTTGAATTTGTAATGAAATATTTGAGTTGCGAAATAAAAATGGCAGAGAAAGATCAGTAGGCTGCAGAGAAAGTTGAATGCATCGGGGATGAAACGGAGGCCCAAATCAGGGCTAGCTTAGCTAGCATTGCTGCTGGTTTGTGGGGTTTTTTTTTTTTTTTTTTATCGTACTTATTTCCTTATTTTTCTTTTCTATATATAGTATAATCACGAACATTTCACTTGTACCATGTTGTAATTTCGTTTTTGTTGTGGGAATGAAAATTACATTTGCCCAAATTGTCAGTCAATTCATGCCCATTTTGTTTGATCACTCTTGCCTAATTTCTCTCTCATAGTAAGATTTTGCTATCAATAAACAGAATTTAGAAGCAGTTTAACTAAGTAGCTAAATGATCTTGATGAATTTCTTTCTGGGAATCCATGCGTTTCAGTTTCAGTGATCATATCCTCCTCTTCATTCATCAAGAAATGCCAGTTGCCATGTACATAATACATATTTGTGGGACATTTGACAACTATTTTCCAGCTTATGCAGAGAAAAAAACAATTCCGGACTTCGATTCCAGTATGTGGGTGTTCTTTTTAAAGTGAATTAGGGGGGCGGGCATCTGTGTTGTGTCGTTTTCGATCGGGACGAGCTGCAGGTTCTTATTAATCCCAATCCAGTCCCCTTGATAGGTGCTGGATTTTACTCTTTTGATTTCCTTTTCTTTTTTTCATTAGATTAAATAGCGTGCTTGCAGTCAAAACATCATTTTGTCAAAAAATTATTTATTTATTTGTACTTCAAATTAATTTTATTTATTATTTTTAAATTGATTAAATATATTGATATAAAAAATAAGTTTTAAAAAATAAAAAAATATTATTTAAGATATTTTTAAATTAATTTTTTTAAAAAATAATAGCTATTTGAAACTACAGTCCAATCGCCCGTTTGCATTCCGTTCCCTTTATGTGACTTCGAAATTTTGAATTTAAAACCTTTGAAATTATTAACCTCATCACTTGATGGTTTCAAACTTGGGCTATTGGACTCTGGGATGTTGATCTTTTACGGTAGTATATGCTCATGAAAAGTTGAGTCAAATTGGAAATCTCTCTTTACCGTTAATACTTTTAGGTGTGCATCGTTATGTATCATATGGCATGTTGGTCAGTGGTGTCCGCTCCTAAATTCCCTCCCTTGCACGCGTTTCCTTTGAAAAGGTGCAAAAAACTCCTCCATCCATTCTTGTTTCCCGCCGCTTGAATGAGATCGCTATTGGATCATTTCCGTTATCATCTTTTCTCAACATGGATCATCTGAGCTGTCTCTACCTCTACTGTTTCACACGAGTTGAGATAAGATGGAATTGCAACAACCATCACCACTGGCCAATCCACTAGCCCAACTGCTGTCTTTATCCTCTCATTTGTGTGGCAACATTAGCTCTGGTAGCACAAAAATTGAGTGAAGTTGAGTGAAGCCCATATTCGCATGTAGGCAACTTCAAAGCACAATTTAGCATCTCTCCTCTTAGATGGAGAAAAGCAGAGAAAGTGTCACGTTATCAGATCCCTACTGGAACAACTTTATTTGTATTGGTGGGGCAATTTAAAGGCTCTTACTGATGTACTGATGTGGATGAGCCTAAAAATATCATCAGTAACACAACATTTGTTCCAAATAGTCCAATAATTCGGTCTAAGACAAATATATTAAAAGAGACATTAAATACATTGGTTTTGAAGGTTTCAACCAAGTTAAAAATGAAATATCCATAAGAGTATCAAGAGAAGGCCTTGGTATATCTTATCCATGTGCAAGAGGGCCCCAATACAACCTTATTTGGACCATTAAGTGAGGATAACAAATAAAACAAAAGAATCTTACTATAACTTAGAAATAACATAGATGACTATCTTTTTCTTTTGTTTCTACGATTAATGGGCTGCATAGAAGGCTATAAATATGCCTTGAATCAGTTGTGTAATATTTTATTTCCTTTTCTTCTTCTCATGGAAGAACATGGATTTAATATTAGAGGCTTTATTTTATTTTGTTAGCTACAGTCCAAGGCTTGTTTGGGCTTAATTAAGACTTTGTTTTCAACTAGGATCCAAGGCTTGTTTGGATCAGGTTATGGGCTTTTCAGTTTAGGGTTTTTGAGTTAGTTTTGAGTAGACCTCATTTAAGTCCACATAAGGGGTCCATTAAGGTTAATTTTTCAAGAACTATTTAAACTCATATAACCAAAATTTTAGGAGCCATTGATGAATATTACTTCTGATTTTTTCAGTTTTAACGTGTGAAAGTGATTTTTGTATTCTTCAGTTCTTGAACGAACTGATTTTGACTTATCAAAGATTAATTGGCTTTGTGGCGTCATTCTACTTCATTTTAATAGTGTCGATGCCTTGAGGCAGGTTTCCAATATGCCACACTCCTGACTTTTTTTCGGCTTTCCAAGATCAAGTCTCAGTCTTGATTGTGGGTTGCATGACCACGTGGTCACGAGATTTGCATCAGTTGATATCAGAGCTAGGCTCCAAAACAAGATCATATCCTTCTGTTATTTTCATTTTTTAGTGTTCCTTTAAGTTTTTTAGTGTTTGTGTTGTTTATCTTCTTGTTCTTTGTGTCCGCGTCATCTAAGCAAAAGAAAAAATGGTTATATTTCATATTGTTACTATCTCTAATCATATCAGTAACATATATAAGAGATATTAGTTGAAATTTGAAGATTTGAAGGATGATTCAATTTTGCCGCAAAAACACAACTCTTAGTGAACTATAAACAAACCACATCATAATCGATTGAAAATTCATATTCCATCTATTTGGGGTGAGATCAAATCATATGTCAAATTTAGATGCATTCTGATATCGTTTGCTTAAGGTTTTAATTCGAGGTTCAATTCTATCGCAGAAACACAACTCTTAGTGAAATATAAGCAAATGACCTCATAATAAATTCAAACTTCATATTCTATCTATTAGTGGTGAGATCGCAACATATGTAAAATTTAAGCTTATTTTGATGTCGTTTGCTTGAGGTTTTAATTCTAGGTTCAATTCTGCCGTAGAAACACTACTCTTAGTGAACCATAAGCAAACCATCTTATAATCAATTGAAACTTCAAATTCTATGTATTGGGAGTGATATCATACCATATATTAAATTTGGGCTTATTTTAAAATTGGCTTCTGGAGGTTTTAATTGGAGGTTCAATTCTGCCGCAAACTGATCATACAAAGGGTTTGGGTACCTAGACATAAGACAATGACCTATAAATTGTTTTTTTGGTATTTGTAGTATTATAATACTAAATATTGAATTTTAGGTCATTTCAAGATTTTTTGGTCTGGGTTTCAATTTTGTTATGTAAAAATTGTGTAACACGTTAGATTTGTGTCAAGTTTCAAAATGTGATCCTTACTGTTTGGTTTTGTCCAAATCTTTTTGTTTCTATTATATTTGGCTTATCTAGGAGTCAAGTAATTTTTTTGCTAATATTCGCTTCTGTTTTGTTTTATTTCGTGTCTTCATTTCGTCCACAATATGTATGAATTTGCATTGCTACTCGCGGAATCGTAAGCATAATTTTTTTTTCTTCGTTTTCAGTATATTTAGTAATTCTTGAGTCTAAAAAATTAATTAGAGTGCACTGGGAAGGCTATTAGACTTTGATTTGTTAATTTCACTTCCGAAAGAACCAAAAGAAAACAAGTTGTGAGGTAAAAAGTGTAGTGAACTTATTAGAGTGAAAAGCCTTGATTTTTTTATGTGATACACGAGAGGTGTGAGGATATATTTTGTGCTATTAACCAAATTTTACAGATTCAAAGAATGTCTGAAAACATGAATCAGCGACACAAAACGCTGACGTAGCTTTCCAATTGCGAGTCATAGGCCAACAACTGGAGCTGCTGTCTAAGACGTACAAGGATCTAAAAGATGAGGTGAATTTGGTAAAGCAACAGAATAGTGGCCATTGGGGGTGCCGTTACTCCACTTATCTTAAAGTTGATACCATGTGTATTTTAAAAATGAGATGAGTGATGTGTGAAGGTCTTAGATCCATATCCAATATATATGCATGATAAACATGAATAACTATGCATGCTAAAGCAGTAAAAAAAGCAAAAAATAAAACTTGATAAACTCAAACAACACAACAACAAAAACACAGTACGACAAACATTGTTAGCAATAAAAAGACAAAAAGCAAAGCTTAGTCTTAAGAAGTTTCTAGTGGAGTCGTCATTCTTTCACACCCTGGACATCATGACGACCGATTAAAATTTAAAATCAATGGAAAAATGACAGATATTTGGCATCTTGTTCTTTGGGGGGAAATGTCTAATTCAACAAGTCGTCACCTAGTACTATGGTAACATGAACCCTAACTGCTTAACATGGATTCTATAGAATGGGATTGGTTACGCGAAGGGAAAGATGCTATCACCCCTTTAACATCTTACCTAAGGCAGACTGCATTGCTGGTTTTGTATAAAATTGCTAAGAGTTTGTTGTATTATGCTTTTCATGGTCCGCCTAGGATATTCCTGACTCTAGCGTCAGTGAATAACCAACTACAAATATTTTCAACTCTGGTGTTTGTAAATATTGCACAAGCCAGAAAGTGCGGTATTCCTGACTCTGACGCTAGTGAATAAATCCATAAAATTATGTATTAAACAAAATAGAAACTCTTTTTTTTTAATCTTTTTTGGACTGGATCTAGCCTAGTCACACGGGCTGGACTGAATCCAGCTAAGCCCAACCTGGTTACTGGCCCAAATAAGTAATCGGTTTTGCCACTATTGCATGCATGCGCGAATAATTCACGTACGTATGCAACAGTAACAATGTAATTAAATTATCAAAATAAGGAAAGAAGAACTTACCTGAGGCTGTTATGTAAAAATTGTTGACGGTCTAGTTTGTTGTTCACAGTGGAGATAGCATTGGTGGAGTGAAGGAGGGCTTCTAGATGTTGCTTTAATGGAAAACATGAGGAGCATAGTGAACCTTTCCATGCTATTTGCTATTGTTGCTGCACTGCGACACTAATGTTGCAACAAGTGCTGGACCGAAATGAAAGTTGCTATTAGACTTGTAGGGTGTGCAGCTGACACCGATGGCTACTGCTTTAGAAGGGGAGGAAAGGACAAAAAGGTTCTTTCTGCTGGGTTTGTGAGATGAAGGAGATGAAATGTGGTCTTTTCTTTTTTGTGTTTTGCTCCATCTGGGTTACGGGGATGAGCCGAGGGGGAAAACAAATGAGTTGAGAGCTGTTTCTGAAGGCCGGGGAAAAAGAAAAGGAAAAGGCTGAGGAGGGGGGAGACAGTGGCTAGTATAGGGTTCGCTGCCCCCTCCTATCTTCTTTTTTATGTTTCTCTCTTTTAGAGTTTCTGATAATGGGCATCCCTCTAGGGTTTCTTGTGATTGTCTCCTCTTCTTTATGCACTGAGATTTATATTTATAGTGCAAGAGTCCCATCACGTGTGAGAAACAAAGTTTCAACCAAATTCATTCTCTCCTTTGAAGTTTGAATTTGATTAAGAATCAAATTCGAAAGCAGATAACTATCATTATCTTGAAGATAAAGATATAATGATAAAAGCACATTGTAGTCCTTAATTTTCACGCAAGCTGACAAATCACACTTTTCATCGAAATAAGTCTTTGATATTTTATATTTACAGTTTACCCCCATAAAATTAAAATAAGAGCTAATGAGCCAAAATTGTATAACACCTTCAGTAGCACAAAAATGTTCCCCCAGCCAAGTTGAGTGAAGCCCATATTCGCATGTAGACAACTTTAAAGCACAATTTAGCATCTCTCCTTTTAGATTGGGAAAAACAGATGTCCAGAGAAAGTGTCACATTATCAGATTGCTGTTGGAACAACATTATTTGTATTGATAGGGCAATTTAACCCATTACATTTTCCAAATGGTCCAATAACTCGGTGCAAGACAAAGGCCAATATTGAAAGAGGCATTGAATGCATTAGTTTTGAAGGTTTGGACCAAGTCAGAAATGAATGGTCCATTGAATTATCAAGAGGAAGCCTTAGTACATCTTATACATGTGCAAGAGGGGTCCAATACAACCTTATTTGGGCCATGAGGTGAGGACAACAAAATAATCCTACCTTTTCCTTTTGTTTCTAGTATTAATAGGCTGCATGAAAGGCTATAAATAAGCCTTGAATTAGTTCTGTAATATTTTATTTCCTTCTCTTCTTCTTATGGTAAAACATGGATTTAATATTATGGGCTTTATTTTATTTTATTAACTACAATCCGAGGCTTGTTTGGGCTTAATTAAGACTTTATTTTTAGCTAGGATCCAAAACTTGTTTGGATCATGTTATGGACAACCCTAGGTATGAAAGCTTCAGGAAAGCCACCAGCTTTGCAGGTTGTAATGCCTCCTCTTACTCTGTTAAGTAATTCTTATGAAAAGCAATAGTGTTAGTTAGCCAAGGAAGGAAATAAGTCTATTAGCCAGCAAAAGACAACTCAGCTAGAACCCCATTATTCGGTGGATAATTGTATGCCAGCTGAACCTTTCCCACCTATTAATTCATTAGACAACAACATTCAGCATGACACTACTTATGTCCACCACTCTTAACAGTGGAAATTTAAACTTTCTAAAGGCTGTTAAGGGTGTAGTAAAAATTGACGTTATTAAGAGCCTAAATAGAAGCTTGCAAATACTCACCCCTGACTCTAGAATATGGACGTGTCATAGTAAATCCTCCTTAGGACATGTTTGAAGTAGGCTGTAAACTTTGGCAATCAAACCTTGTTGGACACTTTTATGATGAGGATCAGCCCCACACCAAGCGTAATTATGCCAATGACCCATTGGAGGTGTCAATTGGGCTAATTATAAGAGCTAGGGAAAAGAAGCTTAAAGAAACATTAAATGAGCTTGTTCAGAACATGTGGAGGAAGATAGACCTAGAGGGGTTGGGACATTTAAGGAGCATGAAGGACACAACCTTTAATTCATTTAATTCAGGTCCAAGAAGAGCCCAATTCGTGTGGAACAAGGGGCTGATGTGTCCAGCCCCATACCGGCCTTGTTAAGCTTGTTTTTTTCCTAATGTTACAAGGATAGAAAGTCAGCAATTTATTCTCCTAATTAAGTAAGGAAGTTCCTAAAGAGGGGAGGATTATTTAATGTTTTTCCTAACCTAGGAAGGAAAGTAATTAAATCAGCAATAAATGAGGAAATTTGTTTTCTTATTTGTCCAAGTTAAATAATGAAATCCAAGCTAATCGAGGACATCAAATGGGGCAACAACACAAAATTTTCAAATAAGATTTCTCCTAGTTTATTTGGGACTTCTTAAGGGTGACAAATCTAACTCTAGCATATTTAGGATGGTAACTTTTGGATTTTTATTATTTTCTTCTTAGTCTTTGGGTTATTATTACTTATTTGGTCAATTATAAGTGGGCTTTATATAAGTCCACCTAAGGGGGGTCCATTAGGGTTTCTTTAAGTCTAGAGTCAGTATAAATAAAGGCATAACCAAATTTGAAGGGTTACACAATTCATATTAATAAAACTTCTTATTTGCCGCACTTGTTGTGTGTTGGTGGGATAATCTCCCTTTCTTGGTTCTCTAAAGAACTGAAAACGACTTATCAAATGACAACTGGCTTCGTGGCATCATCCTTATACTTCTTGTTCGCTAATCAATATTCATTGGGTGAGAGTTTTCTGTTTCCTATAGTGCTGGCGCTTAGGTATAAGTTATGTTTGTGTCACTCTTATCAAACTTGATTTACTTATCTTTCTGGGAATTGGTGTCTTTGTGTGTGGGTTGGGTGAGTTCCATTGCTAGTGCTATAGGGATCCCTCTTCACACTGGCCTCACAACCCTAATGTGCCAAAGGCTGACTTACACAAGAGTATGTATTAAGATAAATGCTTCAAAGATGATATGTGAAATGGAAGAAAATTTGATCTTCTCTTTCCAAATGGTATGCTAATTGCTATTTCAATCGAGTATGAGTGGCTTCCATGCAAGTGTAGTGGTTGCAATTTTTTGGCAATACTCTAGTAACTTGTCCCAATAATAACAGACTAAGGGTACTAGTTCAACACATGGCAGGCCAATTCAGTTTAAATGGCAAGAAATTGTGAAATGGAAGAAAGATTTTAAAGAGAATGGTGAGGGTATGGTGTTGCGGTTCCTAGTGGTGATCGAGTGAAAGGGCGCGAGACTTTAGGTGATGAGTTGAATAATAATTCTTTTGACCTATTTGTAAAACCATTCTCGAGATTCCTTTTCAGACTCCCTTGATCGTACATGATGTACATAGAGTCTGAGAGGAGCTAGGCGCTCCACCTGCGACAACTGATTCTACTGAAAAGTGCAGTGATCAGGAGTTTTCAGAGGCGATGAGTCCATTGTTTCAAACTCCATCAAACTTGATCATTAATGAAGAGGCTATAGACTCTCTGGAGAAAAAAGAAAAAGAGTTCGCCAGGTTCAAAGCAAAAGAAAAGGAAGTCTAGGACGAGGGGGTAAATAGAGGTGATTGTATGTTTTTTGTTTCCACCTTCCTTTTTTTTTCCAGTGAATATTGGATGTTGTAATATTAGAGGGTTGAATGATCCCTTAAAGCATTTAGAACTGCGTCGCCTTTTTTGGGTTGGTTGAAACTCGGGTTAGAGAATCAAATAAAGATAATGTGGTACGGTTCAGCTTTGTGATACAACCCAAGCAAGGTCAGATTCGGATTTTGGCGTAACAGTTTCTACCATTCAGTTTCATGCTATTAAGCATAACTTCAAAACAAACCATTGGATCGAGTTGAAACTTTACCATAAGATTCCAGAGGTATTTATTTATGTTGGGGTACATTTTCAAGTGAATCCACGTTCAAAAAGGACTTGCGATATAGGTCAGAACAGGTTATATGAATTATGTTATTTACAGACTTGTGGACTTCCTATTTGGCAAGGATCCTTTTCCTACAAGGATGCGGGAGCTTGTTTTTGGTAATTTTCTAGTTCCACAAGAATCTTTAATGACCTGCAATATAATCTCCAAGTCTGGCAATGATTTATTAATGTTTCAGAATTGTTTTCTTATAAGGATTCCTTATCCATCATAGCTACACAAGGAAAGAAGGGCTGGTGGTATTTAATGACAAATCAGTTATTTTTATTATTTTCTTTCATGTTTCGGCTTATAGAACTTTGTTTTAAGCTAGGATCCAAGGCTTGTTTGGATCAGGCTATAGGCTTTACAGTTTAGGGTTTTTGGGTTAGTTTTGTATGTGAGTCAATTCAGCCCACAAGGGCAGATCCATTAGGGTTACTTTTAAGAACTATTTAAACACATGTAACCTAAGTTTCGACAGCCTTTGATGATTATTACTTCTTAATTTTTTAGTTTTAACGTGTGAGAGTCATTCTTGCATTCTTCAGTTCTTGAACAAACTGAATTTGACTTATCGAAAATTAACTGGCTTCGTGACGTCATTCTACTCATTCTAATAGTGTTGGTGCCTTGGGACACGTTTCCATTGTGTCACACTCCTATCAGACCTATTTTGGCTTTTCAGGATCAGATCTCAATCTTGATTGTGGGTTGTGTGACCATGTGATCACGAGTTTTACATCATAATGTTCTAGACTTTTTTTTTAATATCTTGTCTTATTTGCATAATTATCAATTTGCTAATGGTGGTTGAATCTGAATTTATTGGGATCCAAATGAGGTTAAGGTTGATATTTTGGGTAGTTCGGATCACATTGCTCATGTTGGTGTTTTTATAGTGGGTACCAGTTCGATCTTCAATGCTTTCATTATTTACAAAGATAACAGGCCTTCTAAATAGGAGGCTTTATGGTTTGATATTGTTAGGCAAAGCGATGTTTGGGGGTCATCCATGCTATCCGCTCATTCGACGAGAAGAGAGGTGGTGTTATATCGTGGTTGGTGTGGCAGAATGATCTGAATCACTATCTTACCTAATCAGATTTGAATGACCTTAGATTCACGGGTTTCAAATTCACATGAAGTAATCAGCAACGTAACAATCCTATACTAAAAGAAGCTTGATCGAGTACTTGTCAATATGAAGTAGGAATGTGAGTTTGCGGGTTCAGAAGCTCATTTCCTACCGTTTGGTGTTTGCGGGTTCATGTTTGATTTGTTCGAATGTTCTCCCTAAGATTAATAACGTAGATCTACCACAATTATTAAACTCGGTTGCTTCATAAGTTATATATACCACAACTCCGGTTTTGATAGCAAACTTAACAATAGATTGTTCACAATAATAACTTAGAGCGGAATTTAGCAATTAAAATAACCAATCATAGGAAATAAGAATAGGAGAACAAATATATTCATTCATCATATAAACTAAAAAGAAAAGGTAAAATAAATCTTATAGTTCTTAAAATCCGAATGTTTCTGTGTCCTTGCAACTAAGAAAAAAAGTTTAGCCTTGCATGTATATTGAACAACTAATCAAAAAGAAGGAGGAACGTATGATTTTAGGTTTCTTAGAGGAAAGGTGCATTTTTTCTCTCTTGGCTGGCCGCCCCCTCTTTCCTTTCTCTCTTTCTTTTTATATCATAGGAAACCCTAATCCCTTTTCTACAAAATAGTCCTTTCTTAAGTAGACAATTTATACTTAAGTGTTTCAATAACTATTTTCCTAAAAAAGGAGAAATAGTCTTGCATAAAATCTTCAAGCTTTGACTTTTGACTTAAAGGAGCTAAACTACTGAAATAAAGACTTATATGTCAATTTGGATGCTTTGAAAAGTATTTTGAACTTGTTTCTTCACAAAACCTGCCTGTTGGCAAATTTCATATGTCATTTTAGAAATAGCTCAAGATATTCAAGTCGGAATGGACAAAGGTCAACATTGGCAGAATGCGAGATTTGTCTTTGAAGGCTGCAATTTCCATGCTCTCTCTTTTTTTTTTTTCCCATATATATAGAGAAAGATATGGATGTTAGCTTTCTAATACCACTGGAATCACTTCGTTTCAACCTCTCGAACTCAAGCTCTACACAAAATATTAACGGAAGGTCAAATATACTAATTATCTCCAATTTACTTCGTTTTGAATCTTTCATCCATAAGTACCTTCAAAACATAAAACAAAAATATCAAAGCGTTTTATGTATAAAACATAGGTAAAACACTAGGTAAATATAGGTAAAACTATCGAATAATATGGTTGCTTCATCAGCTTTCTTTGAGAATTGAAAATTAGTAACAATATCCTTTTATCCCAAAAGCTTCTTCACAATCACAATCATCAAGGGGGCCCTCAAAGGTTTTTTTTAAAGGTGCTTTTATCCAAAGGCTTATGATTCAGTAAGGTGGGACTTCTTATTGGTAATCTTTAGTACGATTGGTTTTCCTTCAAGTATGGTTAATTAGTATTTCCACTACTTGATTTTCAGCATCCATCAATAGAGAGCTCCATGGTTTCTTTGCTGGTACTAGATCCAATGTCTCCTTACTTGTTTGTCCTTGTCATGGAAGTTTTTTCGGGTCTGATGGGCAATCTGGTTCAAAACAATGACTTCAAGCTTCATTGACATTGTGAAAGGATTCATCTCACTCATTTGTGCTTCGCGGATGATTTAATGACCTTTTACCAAGTTGAGGTAGGTACGATTTCAGTCATTAAATCATTTCTTGATCAATTTCAAAAGCTCTCTAGACTGATGCCAAATCAAGATAAGAGTTGCATGTTTAGTTGCATGTTTATTTATGGTGTAGAGTTCAAAAATAAAGAATTGCTTCTTGATGTTCTTAATTATAAGGAAGGCAAACTTCCAGTCAAATACCCTGGCATTCCACTCATTACTACACAGCATATATCTTCAGATTGTGTTATCCTTGTAGATTGTATTATGGCAAAGGTTAGGAGTTGCATGCATTGCTCTCTTTCTTATGCGTGTAGACTTCAACTTATCAAGTCCATCCTT
>Ga0325404_1003231_pt1 | contig 17439 bp, 8 predicted proteins | sample PopdelMetagenome_18_FD_205664 | JGI IMG/M metagenome (GOLD analysis project Ga0325404, IMG submission 205664) | Populus deltoides microbial communities from Bellville, Georgia, United States - Xylem-Control-R1 | ecosystem: Host-associated > Plants > Phyllosphere > Stem > Wood/Secondary xylem... | reverse complement strand
AATAAGGTTCATATCATAGCAGTCCCATTGCACTGTCTTTTTAAATCCCAGCTAGCACAGAAACCGTATATCATTACAACTACAGTACATGGCCTCGCACACGAGAAATTATTACATGGACTAAATTTAGCTCGTGAGAGCACTCGCCCTCCTGACTTCAAACAAAGGGTTAACGAGGGCACCAGCACACGTAGTCTGATCAATCGAATACCAGATGTATTATTTCCCCATGAAGCAAAGAGCGAGGGTTATAAAAACAAAAACAAGAAGAAGAAAAAAATACTTGTTACACCCATTCACGATTGTTCCCCGAATGGTTCAAGCCCGTGTCTCATAAATCGAATCCTATTCAATCTGGAAAATAGGGATTACAAGATAACAAACACAAACAAGAAACTATCAGCAAAGAAACTGATTCAACACTCAAGTTCAGTGTTTCCCAAAATGACTGCCGGCGGCATGTTATGCCTTTGACTGCGATTCACCATATGTGACAGCAGGTGCACCCTTTGGTTCCACACGTTTTGTCAGCACAGCCTCGAGTGTCTGGTAAAACTCTGCAGGGAGAGGACCAGGTATATGCCTTGGGACATGCTTAGGAATGGGAGCATCATTCTCTATAATTTCGCATTCATGGTCATCAGGAACACCCCAAGGATCCCACTCTGTTCACGGAACAAAATCATGTCAGTTGTTAAAGGGATTCTAATGCAAATGAAAGTTTAAAATCCATATGCATACTTCTTTTTCTCTTTTCTCTTTTTGCTTTCTTTTGCCGGAAAGATACTCCAAGAAAATCTTCCATGCATACAAATTGGTAAACTCTGTAGGCTTAGAGTGATTTACATTAAAGTGGTAGAAAAAGGAATCTAAAAAGCTCACAAAAATGTGCAATCAGAACAAACTGAGGAAATTATCCATCAGAGTTACCAACTGGTTAGGAACTTAACGCAGCCAACTTGAGTGACACATTAACAATCTTCACGAAAAAGCACTTCCTGCTAATAACACACAACCCTATTCTCTTAATTTATTATTACTGACAAGATACCTGCAGAATCAAACTTCATTTCACATTAAACTTACCTTGACACTGCAGTTAAAACTACAAAAAATGTAGAGCATTGAACCAAACTTCACGCATTTCAGAAATAGTACCTTAGCCAACAAGCATCAAACTAACAAATTAGTAATGATTAAGCAACTATAACCTCAAGTATTCCAATACACTCCATGAGTCCCGGAAATTGGTTGACTGGCAGAGCAGAAAGGAGCAAACTTTAAGTGGTAAAACACGACTTAGTATCATAAAAGCCTCCCACAAAGCCCCAGTATCTAACATGCCTTTATTTAGACAGCTTACGCTTAAGCCTATATCTGTGAGAACCAGTTTAGCTCAAAGCTCGTAATATCACCCATTAGCAACACCAACTAGTGCGGAATGATGAATTTGTTAAGTTGATCACAAATTACCAAGCTAAATTACAAATACACTTACCTATTAATAACAAGCAACTCTAATCTCCTAAAACATCATTGACAAAATCCCAATAGAATCAAATTTCATTTCACACTAAAATCCCAATTCTCTTAATGCATCCTTCCGATTATTGGAAAAACACGAAACTCGGAAAAAACAATCCATCAATCAATATTCAACTCGACGCTATTTAACACAACATGATTATGATAAAAATGCACACTCAATCCTCTATTGTACAAGATAATATTCTAAATCAAGATGCTCCAACTCAGCAAATTACAATACTTTTTCAAGCTCATTTATCAGCTAAACAAATTAAATTTAACCCTAAATAATCTCTTGCTACAAGCTCAAACAGCTACATTTATTTTTTAAACGTAAAATACACAATTGGTCAATGATTTCGGTTAATCACTATCGCTCTTGTACTTACAATTCTTGGTCATATTTGCGCTTATTGCTTCAATGTTTGGTCATATTTACCCTTACAGCTTCAGATTTTGGTGACATTAAGGTTTTCTACATATTTTAAAAGTACAATAAGAACCACCGTTTTAAAACTGACGTGACGTGGGAGAGCCAGACCAAATTTCTAACAAAAATAAGAATAGAAATTACCTGTTGTAATCAATCAAAAACTTGGGTTGAATAGCATTTCGGTCAAGAGGAAAACCTGGTCAAAATATCTTAATTTTAAAAAAAATTCAGAATGATATTATTTTTATTTTTTATAAAACAAAAAATAAATTAACCCGAGTTGACGGGTTAGCATATAACTCCTAACATGTCATGGATCAGATTTAAAAACTATGATATCGAAACAAAATCATAAAGGTAAATATGAACCAAAACTCAACCAATAATGTGTTTCACCCTATTTTTCACACAAAATATTTAAAATATATATATAATGATAAAATCTGGAAGATGTACGGACCGATCATTTTTCCGATGAGCTTGAGTTCATCCTGAGCTTCTTCGATAAGCTCTTCGACCTGACCACAGCCAATCCGTTCTTCAATCTTCTCCCATTCTTCTTCTTCTTCACAGACTGTAAGTCTGTGTTTCGTGAAAGTCTCCACTGCTTTACGGTATCCTTCATCTTCCGGCACTGCTTTGATCTCTTTTAGGGTTTTGGTGTATAGATTGATCAGAACTGCTCTCGCATTCGGTACCACGTCCAATCCAACGATCCCCGTCGTTTGCTTCACTCTGGACAGCAATGGCCGTCCGATTGCCCGCAGGAACATCGCTGTCGCACTGGATCACGACTGCTTCTGGCTTAATCAGTGTTGGTTTGGTCGTTTTGGGTTTTGGAGAGAAATCGGGACCGTTGATTGATTTTTTATTCTGTGTAAGTGTGATGGAGATAGTGACTGAGTCTTGACCGTTTATTAGAGGTTTATATGTGGGTCCTGGAGCTGAACGGTTAAGATGTAATGGGAGAAAGATTTGAGTTTAGATCGGGCTGAAGGGTCCATGGATTGAGGATTATGAGCCCATGCTGACCTGTGAGGGAAATTGTTTGGGCTATTTATCAAGACTGGCCCGTTAGTAAGATTCTGGCCCAACAAAACCTTTTGATTTCATCTATGCAGTCTAGGAGAGTGATGATTTATAACACCAATCACAAATTACAGATGGGAGATGATGGTAATTTGCAATTTTGTGTCAGTACCAAGGGGTCAAAGGAGTAAAAATATGGGTCTTGAAAATTGAAGGATGTAATAGGAGAAAGATGGCTTTATATTGGGCTAAAAGTAAGAGGGATGAGAAAATGAGGGCCATATTGTTCTCTGTAGAGACAATCAAATATAAAGGTACACTTTATTTAATACACTTGCTTTTTAAGGTTTTTAATAATTTAAATATTTATTTAAATATATAAACCCTTTTTTTCTTATTGTAGTTGCATAAGAAAATCGAAAGTAAATTAAAGATAAAAAGAGAGAGTTGCATAGTTATATTAAGCAAATAATTACTTTTCAAACATCTTTCATTATAATTAACGTTATTCACAAAATATATATAAACCCACCAAGTCTTCCTTTGAATTGAAACTTCATGTGCTAAAAAGACATAATAAGTCTATCTATATATATATATATCTGTGTTTAATTAAAAAAGAATTAGGTAGAACAATAATTTTAAAATAAGAAGAAGATTAAAGTTGTTGGCCTCAAATTTCCATGCTAAACTAAAAGAAAAAAGAAAAAAAAGAAGAAAAAAAAAGACTCGATGCAAACAATCCTCTTTGACCAAGTCTTGTGTTTAGATTTTCTTGGAGCAAATCATGTGCAAGCAACAAGTGATCACACATGATTCTCTCCATGGGTAAGAGTTTCTTTGGCTGTGCTAGATTGATAATGACATGGTAAAAATAGATAAATAATCAAATTAGACTATATATAGTGTTAATAATCGCACCATGTAAATAAAAATATCATCTAGAGTTTAGTACATGTCTTTAGAATTATCAATGAATAAATATTTTTTGATGAATATCATTTTTCAAATTTCTTTTTTATTCAACACCACATGTAACTAAACAATTTTTTAATTTATATTTTTTTATATAAGTTTTTTCTTATAAATCCTTTTTTTTTTTTCAAAGCATGACCGTGAAAGCTATTATAATACTAAATATGTATGGTTTTAGGTTGAAATTTTGTTGTTAAGTATAATTACATATATCTATGTTTAATTAGTTTTATTAATTTATAGAATCACTTTAAACTTAATTTGAATTCAATATAAATGCAATCAAGAAGTGTATAAATGTGAAAGACTTGATCTTTTCTGCTTGGAGCATGACACCTCCCCTCATTTCTATATAAAAAAGACCTTAATTTTCAATCCCTTTTTGCCTAAAAAAAAATCCCACTTGATACATGCTAGGAAGAACAACTTGCATCATTATTTATCATCATGAGAATCTTGAACCACCCCATGGATGATGTTATAGCTAGCGATCGAGGTTGCCCATTTAATAATTATATATTATATATCTACCAAGAACTTAGATTCTTAACTAGATTTATTTCTCCCTCAATGAGTAAATATCATGCAAAATAAATAAATCAAGAAGAACATGTGTTTGACCTATTCGTATGGACTCCAGGAAGGATTATAAAAATGATTTGGCCGTAAACCTCATCAAAGAGAATGTGAACAGGCACGAAAAGGGATCGTGAGCTTGTCTTGTGATCATAAAGGGTGCTGAAAATCTGAGTTCTGTCACGGTTTGTGTAGTCTTCGTTACATCCATGGAAGGCTGGCACCAACAACTTGCATGCACCAACTTGACAAAAGGTTCAGTTTTGCTTTATTCGAATTTACATAATTATAAACAACAACAAGAGATTTTTAATTAGAAGATTTGTGCGTGTTTTATTAGTTTTCATATGTTAAGATTAAAAACTTTATAAATGTGTTTCGGTGTTATAAAATGTTAAAGGATTAATTGAATAACTTGTTAGCCTGAAATCCAATTTAGGTTAAATTACATATTGAATTGAATGATAATTGATATAATCAGGGTCGGGTGACCCAATAGATCAAACTGCAACCCGATCGACTCAATTAAAATTTAAATAAGATTTAATTTAATTTTAAAAAGATTAAAATGATATTATTTTAATTTTAAAATAAATCTTGAAATAATATCATTTTGAATTGACTCTAATTAACTCGTCCAGCTAATAACTCAGGTTTTTAATTAGATCATGAGCTTATTTGAGTTTTATAATTATAAAAATAGAATTTTTTTTTATTTTTTAAAGTTGTAACCTGTTAACAAGTTTAGATTTGTGAGTAAGTTCTAACATGTGAAAACTTGACATCTTCATCAATCAAGATCTAAGTAATTAGTTACCCACATCTTTTCTTTTCTTTTTTTCTTTCTATTTTTTTTTTTTTACATTTTCTCCTTAATTTTGAACTTAACCCAATACCTTAAAAAACTTGTGAATTAGGGCAGAACATAGATAATTAATATGATTAAGCAAATTATTTGAATCTCTTGACGTACGGCACATTCAATTTGCATCGAGCAGCACATAGGATGCTTGTTTATTGTTGTTTGATTGAACAGTACATTCCACTAAGCTAAAATAATTGCATGATCATAAAAGCTAAATTTCCCGTAATTATAGAGTGGATGTAAGGGAGCTTCATATGGACAATCACCATCTTTTCGATTGGTAAGCAGTTCTTTCTCTTTTAAAATGGATCGATGGTCACAAAAAATAATAATTATCTTGTTTTATTGGTACAGAATAATTATCATTGCTATCTCTAATGTAATTATTATTAATCAAAAAGCGAGAAATAACAAGGACATGTTTTTCTGATGGGGTGAATTTTCATTTTTTATGGTTTCACCATCCATCTAACATGACATGATACAAGGATTGTGTTTTTTTATATCTAGGGATAGAAAAACAATATAAAAGAGATAAAAATATATTCAACCAAAGAAAAAAAAATATAAAATAAATTTGTTTTTGGAATGGTTTTGGAGTAAATTTCTATGTTTTCGAAATAAAAATTACAAAAAAATATGTTAACGCAATGAATAGAGAGAATAAAAATTAGGGTTCTCAAGTCCTGAAGTTACAACCCTAAATACCATAGAGAGATAGAGAAAATATCAATATTTTATAATAAAAATGTTTGAATGATAATACGATGTTTAAAACAGCACCATAAATTGATGAGTTTGGACTTTTTCATAATTTTTTATTTCAATTTTGATCTTATCTCTATCTGGTCCATAAACGTGTTTACAATACATCTCATATCATTCGTCCTCTTAATTTTTATTGTTTACTTCTTTTATACCCGGAGATAATAACTAAATATTATCATATAAATTATTTAAATTATAGGATAAGCAAGACTTAGACTTCAAATTTAGAGGTGCTCTTACCATAGATTCACTTTTCAAATGAATGTTATTTTTGGAAAAAATAAATAAATAAAATCCTCCTCGATGGTGCATCATTAATCCTTGAAAAAAGTCATCGAAGCCTTGCTTTTATAGACATCATCATATATAAATTATTTTACATTTTTGTTGAGTCTATGGAATTAAGCTCTAAATATAATCTTAAAATTCATTCACTGATCGAAGGTTAAATTCTAGTTTATTGTAAACTTTATCAATCCAAGAGACTTTTGTCAGATTCCTTGGTTATCCACATTTTTTCTATGATCATCCTGTTAAGAACTTCCAAAATAGAAAGTATATATTAAATGACTTTAAAGAAAATGGGAAGAAAATTTCGGTCCACTATGATTTAAAAATTGGTCTATGATTTGACAATTAAATCATTTACAATGGTTATTATGATACTTCTCAATTTCACACATTTAACTATCATGATATATATTTAATATTTTTTAAATACATTAATTTAAATATAACAAAATGTTGTGATCAACTTGTATTTTTAAGTTGAATGTGGTTAGAATAATGAATAAATACAAAGAGATAGAAATCTATTTAGTTGAAAAAGTAAAAACATAAAATGAATTTATTTTATAACTGTTTTAGAAATTTTTATAAATTTAAAATAAAAAAGTATAATAAGATTTTATTTTTTTTTTCTCTTGAAGCAGTAGGTGAGACAGAAATAAATACGTTCATTTAAATATTATCAAAAAAAAAAAAAAGTTCGAAAGACAAAAAGGAACCATATATAGTTGAAGAGGGAAAAGATTGTTTCTACCTCCTTCTGCTTCAATCTTGGTGGGGAAAGAAAAGTTTCCATCAAATCCAATTTCTACCCTTTTTCGTACAACACCAATTTCTTAAAAAAAAAAAAAAAAAACTTCCAGCAACTTCATTAGCAGCGGCCACCACCAGTGAATCTGGCAGCTGTGGTGGCAGAGCTAGAAGAGGAAAGATTATCTCCAAAAGCTAGCTGGACTATTTACTCGAACCACCACCACCGCCTTCACTAGCACCGACAAGCTCTTGAAACCCCTTAATGAAATCTTCATTCAAGGCCATATTTGGGATCAAAAGATCATCGTCACAATCATCATTAATGTCATTATCACAATCATCGTCACTTCCCATCAATCCATGCCCGCCTTCCAAATTCTCTATTTTGGTTTCTTGATCATTTCCTGCTGTCTCAGCATGGTCAATGGGAGCTGAAAGTGGGGTTCTTGGAGACAAACTAGTAGCTGAAAGTGGAGAAGAACACAAGCCCTTGTCTGCTGAAATATTGGGTTGCTCGGATTCTTTTTCTTCAGGCTTTTGAACTGCTTGTTGAACCTTGTTTCTTGTACTACCGGCAAGTGAGTTCCGGTGAGTCGGACGTGGGTGTGTGTGATCGCCTGTGTAGCTAACAATAAACATGTTTGGATCTGTGTTGCTCCTCTCCACTTGCTTTCTTGCTGCACACCCTTTTGAGCTGCTGCATCTGTAGTAGTTCCTGTACAAGAAAAGGAATCGAATTTCAGCCATGTTTAGTGAGAAGAATCAAGATATTTTTAAAGAAAAGAAGGAAAAAATGAGAATTGGAATAAAGTTTTAACCTTGGATATGGAGAGCCTTTGATGGGTTTTTGACCATATTTTCTCCAAGCCCACACATCATTAGAGAGATTCTCTGCTGTTACATGCAATACTAGCCTCTTCTGGTTACTTTTTCTGCCAAACAAGAAAAAAGTTGGAAAATCTAAGCATAAATATTCTGTAAGGTTTTGTCATTTATGAGTAATAATTAAGCATTTAACAAGAAATGAAGAATTAATCAATTAATCTACTTACTTCTTTCTTGATCTTGGGGTCTGAGATTGTGTAGCTCTTAAAGGAAACATAGAAGAAGTGCTGGTCACTAGCTGGTGCAATTGTCTCCTTTGATTTTGTTGTTGCTGTAGAATATGCTGTGGTAGCTGTTGGCTATTGTTGAACCTGGGGCTGATGGAAACACTTGTGGATGGTGGTGGTGGAGATTGTTGTTGTTGGTGTTGGTGATGGTGGTGGTGGTGGTGGTGGTGGTCATGATTCTGCTGCTGCTGCTGCTGATGTGCAAGTTGTGGTGGATGTTGGCCACTAAAAATGACCCCAAAATCAGAGATGGAGGAGGAGCTAGGAATATTATCATTATTACCTTGAAGTCCACTGGCGGTGTAGCTAGGCAAAAAGGGCTTGTACGAATCTTGCAATTCCTGCAAACCATCGTTGTTTGTAGGCTGAACAGCGAGATTTGGGAAAGAAAAAGGGTTAAATTCTTGATCATCATCATCATCAAAAGTCAAAGAAGCCAAGCACTCAAAAGGGTTCTCAAGATTCTCACTAGTGTTGCTGCTACCGTTTCTGTTTGTAGAAGCAGAGGTGCAACTCCTCACTATTGCATACAAATCCCAGTCCTGACCCTCTGCCATTGAAGACTCAATCTACCTAGAAATGCTAACCCACCTCCTGTATGTTTTTGCTGATTCCAATGGCAATAAAAGAGCGAGTGCAAGGCATAAAGGACTGCGCTGACTTTTGGGATTGCGAGGGGGAGAGAGGAAATGATGATGGTGGAGCACTTGACTTGGTAAATGTTAATTATTATTTATACAAAGAGAGGTGGGTGTTGGAGTTTTTGCTTTTTCTTTGACTTTGTGAAAATGTCAAAAGGGGAGGGAGGGAGGGTGGGGGGGGGCAGACAGAGCAGAGCAAGATGGCAATGTAAGAGGAGGAGGTGGGTTCCTATGCTTATAGAATTGCCCACTTGCTTGAAACTATGCTGGTGAGTACTTGAATTCTGATTGGATAAAGGGGAAGGTATTGGGTTTTCAATGGCATGTCATGTCTAGCAACTAGGGCACAATCCATCTCCGATGAGAGTGGGGGCTATATAGCCACCTAGCAGCCAGAATAAAGTGGACATGCCCTAAGAATCATTTAGATTTTAGGATGAGGTGTGGACACCCAACTCTATTATTAGGATGGTGAGAAACAAAAACAAAAAAAAAACAAAAATCTATGTGGTTAGAAATTGTTTTTCACGTCAACGAAAATGATGATTTTGATATAAATATAATAAAAAAGTTTTAAAAAACCAATGCTTTTTTTTTTCCTTTCAAAAATGCACTTTTCTAGAAGCTTGTCAAAACCTATGAAAATAGGAGAGTTTATTTATTTTTTAATTTAAGTTTTTTTTTTATTGAGTTTTGTTGTAGATTATTCATATTTAGTCTCATGCATCTACAAAAATAAAATTATCAAACCATTGTTGCAATTTGCTAGCTAGGAATATTTTCTATATTAACCTATTATCAATTCCTTGTTGGTTGAAGTTCTATACTTAGTTTATATAGGCACGCCCTAAATTCATTGGATTGAGAAAAAGAAAAAGAAAAAGAAAAGGAAAAAATAACGACATGCATATTGATAATTACTATATTTAGCATTTTCTTTTTTGGTTAATAGGAAGGTTTGTAGATATAGTTACCACTCAAATTACATTTTTAGTCAATTTCTGCATATAGGTTGAGCCTTTCCTTCCATAAATAACTATAATTAATTTTCATGCACTAGCCTAATCTAGATAGTAACTATAGCTTTCACAACTTTATTTAAGATGTTTCGAGATTTTACGAAACAAATTAACATCAATTAATTAATTAAGAAGAGAAATTCATTGTTAGATTTTCTCACAAAGTACTATTACTTGAATATTGTTTTTTTTTTAGATTTATTTTTTTTAATTTTATGTTTCAAAGGGTTTATTTATATTAGTCTCATAATCCAGATCGTGAATTTGACTAGATAATTTGGGTTTTTTTTTTTGCTTTTTTCTTAAGATTTAGTTTTTTTTTCAATTTTATTTTTTAATTGGTTTGCTTAATCTGATCTCATGAACCAGATTGCGAGTTTGGAATGATTAACTTATGTTCATTTTATTCTTTTTTTAGTAGAATTTCTTTCCTCCAGTTTTATCCTTCAATATTTAGTTGATTTGGAATAAGGCTTCATGGTATTTTTCGGTTTGTTTTCTATGAGGTTATCTCCATCTCATTATCTGGGTCACTGAATTGACAGATTAACTCAGGTTAACTTGGAAAATTTCTTATGTCTTTTGTTTGATTTTTTTTCAATCTCATCCTTTAATATTGGGTTGATTGGGAATTGAGTTTTATAATTTATTTTGATTTTCATTCTATGGGTTTATCTTGATCCTACGATTCAGTTCATGGATATGACAAGTTAACCTACATCGATTCAATATATTTTCGTCTCAATTTGTTTTTTTTTAAATATGTTGTCTTGAAATTTTCTTTAGTCAAACTATATTTTTAATGGTCATCCGAATTATCTTTGAACTCGTCAAGTTTACTGGGTCATATCGAGTCAACCCCCACACGATTTAAACTTTTTCTACTAAAAAACACGTTAGCAATACCTAAATATTTTTTATATTAAAAAAACTTGATCTAACCCATGATAAAGAATGAGCCCATGACATAGTTTTAAAAATACTATCCAACAACATTTCAAATGAAGCAATTATAGATGAATTACCTTTGTGCCAAGCAAATCCTATATGTTATAATGTAAGTATCTAGAGAATAAACTAGATGGGTAGGTTGCACCACACCACGAGTCAAATCAAATTTTTTTCTAACATATTAAAAATATCCAGGCAATGTAGCATTTTTAAAAGAGTAGGAAGAGTCTGGGAATCAGATCATTAATTCGAATGAGTTCAATAATCTTTGTTAATTTAATAACATGATTAAAAAAATAAAGAAAATCCCAACAAAAAACACAAATGACCATTTAAAAACAAATAAACACTTGTCAATAATATGAAAAGATACCCTCTAAATATTTTGAAAAAAAACTTAACAATCTCATTTAACAACGAAGCAAAAAAATTAAATGAGAATGGGATAACCTCACAAAAGTGTGTGTGTGTGTGTGTTACCTCATAGTTAATAGTAAATGAAATCTTTTTAGGACAAATTGAAAATAAAATCAATTTTAATAAAGGATAAAAAAAACTTGGCTCGAGTCAGCATACCAAATCCGTGGTCCGACCATAAAACTAGGATAAATCTAAATAGAAAAAATTAAATAAAACAATCTAAGTCAACTCTCAAGTAAATTAAATGATGAAAAGTGAAACTGGAAAAAAAAAACATCAATTAGAAAAATATCTAGAAAACAATTGAGTGAACTTAATTTAACTTTACTAACCCACGATCCTAGATATGAAATTAGAATAACCCCACTAAAAGGAAAGAGAAAAAAATCATAGAGCACTCAAGGCTTAATAACCTAATTTTAAATGATAAAATTAAAAATAAAATCAATTAAAAATAATGTAAAAAAAAACTCATGTCAAATTGAAAATAAATTAATAATCTAAATTAATTTCTAGATTTACTTTATAATTAAATTTTAATTTATAATCATGAATATATAATAATGATGATGATGATGATAATTAATTGAGAGCATATCATAATATATTAGTGTCCTTTAGTATTCTTATAAAATATTTCTATATGATGCACCAAATATTACATGATGTAAGTTAGGTCATTAATATGTTTTCATTTAAAATATATGATATAAAATTATTTAACAAATAATAAGTATATAATTAAGCACTATATATATTATTTTTAAACATGAAAGATACATTAAATGATAAATATATACAACCATATTAATTAATATTAATTTACTACTTAGTATAAATCACTAATAAATTTAATGATATAATTTTATATTTTTAAATAACATATAATATTAATTTTAAAATATAATAGAGAAAAAATAAGATTATTGATTAAATAAACCAAATTCTTTACTAGGACGTGATTTTTACGAGGTGTTATAAAAATTTTAAATAGATAATTTTTTTAAAAAATTAAAAATTAGGTTAGTTCAAGTACTCGGTGATTAATTTGATGGATTAAGATATTGTTTAGGAGTAGATAGGATGATGTTTTTTCAAATTCTTGAAATTTGTTTTTTTTTAATTTTTTATTATTTAAATGTGCTGATAAAAAAATATAAAAATAAAATATTATTTTAATATATTTAAAAAAAATATCTTAAACCATAATTTCAAATTTTACGAGGATCCTTCGTCCAACCCAGCGTCACTAGAGGTATTGGGTCCACATGTCCCACTAAACAAGCGTTGTCTCTCTCTTCAAAAATCAATCCTGGACATTGGTAGATACTCGATCCCACGATTGTAATGATGTAACAATATTGACCGCATGGATCAACATTTACGTGGATGGAGATCACTTGATTGTGTGGGCTCCATATCCTCCACCGAAGAGACATGCAAGACACACTTGTGTGGAAAAAGAAATGTTCTCATGTGACCTGGCTTATATACCTGTCTTTTGGTGAAGAATCTTGAGCCGTTAAAAAATATATGATTAGGTTCGTTGTTATTTTTATTGATTGATGCTTTCCTTACGTGGGAATCTTTGCTTTTTTAACGGTGGGTGATTTTGTGAGGTAGGGTTAGGGTAAATTGGTCAGCATTTTACATGGTTTTGTTAAGAAAAAAAAGGTTAAGTTTTGATTGAAGTTGAAAAATAATTTTTTATTCATAGAATATTCTTAGATGAATAATGAGATTTTAAAATAAAATTTATATTAATTTTTAATATATTTATATTAAAATTATTTTAATATTTAAATTCATGATTATTTAATTATTAAAGCTTTTATATAATATTAAAAGATGAACTTAACTCAAAAGTTTCAAGTTTCATGTTATTGTTTATATTAATTTTTAATAAATTAAAATATCAAATAATTAAATTAAACATTTAAAAAAGAACTCACTACCAGAAAACCTATAAATACAAACGAAAATATCAAGGGAATATTTCCGTCCGTAAATTTTCGAGGGATTTTACGGACGGAAATATTCCCTCGGTATATACCGAGGGAATTATGGTGGGACAAAAAAATTAAAACAAAGCAAAAAAAATGATGACGTGTCAGGATTTACCAACGAAATAAATTCCGTCAATAAATTCCATCGGTAAATCTGTCGGTAAACTTGTCTACACTGTTCATCATGTTAATTACAAAGGAAATCACCGATGGACAAAATTCGTCGGTATGTTCCAGAGAGCTCCAGAACTATTCACTTTCCAATTGCACTGTTAATTGTTATTCTTTACGGACAAAATCACCGACGGAATGAAAAGTCATCGGTGTTATTTGGCGGTTTTCTGAAAAAATTCAATTGATTTATAATTTTCATTTAAATATTACAGAAGGAATCACCGACGGACTGAAAAATCGTTGGTAATTGTTGGCGGTTTCTGAAAACTTTTTACGAAATTGAAAATTTAAATTAAATATTACCGACGGAATAATTAAAAAATATTAATATTCAATTATCCGTCGGTAAATCCGTCACTAACGCGCCCCAATAAAAAGCCTGGGTTCCTTTATTTCACAAGAGACAGAATTATTTCTTCTTCTTCTTATTCTATTTCTACTTCTTCTTCTTCACTATATGTAAAAAACATCAATATCTATTTCTTTCTCTTCTTTTCTCTCCTCATCTTCTTTTCTTTTCCTCGATGCTCGGGTATGTCTTCTTCTTCTTTCTTCTTTTATCCTCTTAGTTTTTTTTAATTAATATGCTTTACGAAAAAAAAATTTCTCTCCTTAGCTTCACTTTCAACTACATTAAGGTAAGATTTTTCTTCTTTTTTCATGATTTTTTTCACTATATTTGTTTTTTATTTTATTTTTAATTGTTTTGTTCTTAATAATTGTATAAATGTTGTTGTGAGATTTGTTTTTTCACATGAGATCAATTTTTAGTTGATTTATTTATAAGATTTTTAAATTTTTAGCAATTGCAACTTCATTTTTTTCATATGAATTTTTTTAGTTGAATTTATTTTTTCGGTTTATTTATTTGTTGTAAATTTGTTTGAGTTGATTTTCTTATTTTTTTTCAAGCATTTTGAGTATATATTATACAGTGTTGATTTATGTTAATTTAATTATTTTATAATTTTATAAAATGAATTTTTTTTAAAATGATTTTAAATAATTACCGATGAAATTGCCAATGGAATTTCCATCCGTAATTCCGTCGGTAAAGCCATTGGTAATAAAAAAATTATTACTGAGGGATATACTGACGAAATGAAGCGGGTAATTTTAATTTTTTATTTCCGACAGATTTACCGACGGACAAAAATTACCTATGAACGATTCACTGATGGAGCATTTCTGTCAGTAGATTAATTACCGACGAAATATGTGTCTTACGCCGACGGAAAAATTTCGTCTGTAAAACTGTTAAATTTTGTAGTGACTATTTGGAACTCGTTCTCCATTAACATAGTAAAAAAAGGGAAAATAATATTATATTTCCAAGAAAATAATTAAGGATAATTAATTAGGCTAATCCCTAGCGGGGTTATGTGTATTGAGAGAAGAATTACCCCTTTCTAGAGGCCAAAATTAATGATATTGCATGGTCCATAACGAATCTTGAGGGAAGGAGTGAGTCCTATGAGATGTCCACAAGTTAGGGCTGCCTTATTTTTTCCAAAGCAAATCTAATTTTGTCAAAGTATTTATACATTTTTTTATTATTTGTGTTTGATAATGTAATATAAGATGTTTTTTAAAAGTATTTTTAATTAGAAATGTATTAAAATGATATTTTTTATATTATATTTTAAAAAAACTATATCAGTATTTTAAAACTATTTAAAAATAGATAAAATAGTATTAATTTAATATTTTTTAAGGTATAAAACACTTTTAAAAAATAGGTTTAACCACGAGATATAAACACCCAATTAATTAAGTTAGGTTGCGACGGAGGGGGGTATGAGTTTTTTTTTTTTTTTTCGTTGGAAAATATAGGTGCCAATGACCATGGGCCACATAACTTTAATTTTTCTCTTCCATCTAATAACTCATATTATTTTTCATTTATTTGAAGATAAAAGGTAGGGATAATTGTATATAAAAAAAACCTTATATACTTTGATTTTTTTTTATTCATCTAAAATTTTTAAAATTATAGTTTTTCTCCATAGTTAATTGAAAAAATTAAATTAGATAAAAAATATTTTATGTATAATAAATGTAAATTTGTAAAATCTTCTTATAAATCCCGTTTCTTTCTTTCTTTCTTTCAAAAATATGATTTCTCTCTTTAATCTCTGTCTTGACACGTTATATTCACACAAAAACATCAAATCTAAAGCAAGATCTTTGTTTTTTTTATATTTAATCTCTTCGTGCTGTCCTGAAAGCCTCGAGAATCTGGAGCAGCAAGTGAACAGTAGTTCAAGTGGAGAGATACCGACAATATAGGAAATTGCAACAGCTTGGTTTGGTTAGAATTGAATGGCAAGAAGCTCGCCGGTGAAATCCCACCTCGACTTGGTAGGCCGCCGGGGGCAAATTACTTCCTTTCAGGGTGCTTAGAATTGATTTTGCATGATCGGATTTCTTTGGAATTTCTTGAAATCTATTCTAAATGTTTTTTTTTTTTTTTGTTCATGGACGGGGAGAAGAAAACAAAGGGTCCCCGTACGTGGATGAACAAAAAGTCAATGGGATATATGGTGCGGCTAGAACACTAGGGTGGTATTCATGGAAGAGATCGAGTACATGTTCATCTTTTGCTGATCTGTCTCATACTTCTGTAGATTTTATTTTTGAAAAGGCAAAAAATTGAAAATGAAATGGTGAAAAAGTCGGTGGGATTCTATTTTATATGGCTTGCTGTGGAAATTGAGTCTTAAAGCCATTTGGAGGACATATATAAATGATAAAACTGAGAGTAATTTCACAAGACATAAATGAAATGAATCCTTTGGTTCCTTTCTTTTCAAATACTGTTGGGAAAAAAACACCGATGATGATGATGCCCAGAAATTATTTTATGAAATGCCTAAAAAGAATTTGTGTTAATGAAATTATGGATGGTATTATTATAATTATAAATCATGAATGGCAATACCAATGCTATTCTACCGATGATTTTTAGTTATTAAAATGAATGTAATAACAAACTTGTAAATAATTAGATATTTTTATTGATTTTTTTAAAATGTTAAATGCTAGCGCGTGTATAAATTTTATAAGGAAAATCGTAATTTCTCATACTTTAGAAAAAAAACAAGAAAGGGATCAAAGTATAGGAGGTTTTTTGTAATTATCCCTATAATTAATGTATTGTTAAACCAATTTATATGTTAATTGAAATTATTAAAAAAAAAAGAGTCTTCATTAACATGTTTTCCGTATCAATTTAGTGTATTAAAAATAAAATAAATTCCATAAATGTCAGCAAAAAATAGAACCTGTAAATTTAAAAAAAGTGAACATACCTATCTCTTGGAATTTCATAATGTTTTGTTGATGTAAACTTCGTTAAGATATATAGGTCAGTATGTTTTTTTTTTTTCCTTTTTTCACATGTAAATTGGACCACCTTAATTACACATCAAGAAATACTAATTCTCTTTTTTAAATAATCTTAATTAATGATGCATTCCTTAATTATAGCTATCTTAACCTCCAATTAAGCATAACTTATCATTATGTTAATAATGGGTTAATTTTTATAACTATCAAATTATTTTAAATCATATGTTTTCTTACAATCAAGAATATTTTCAAACTTTACGTACGTAGAAGTATTAAATCCCCTCTTCGGTGTATCGAAGGCATATTATCCATGTCAAGATTAAAAAATTCATGAGAATTCTTCTTTCTATAACTTGTCCGAGGTTTAAACCTTAAAAGTTAATGAATAATTAAGCATATATTATAATTGATATTTGCTCAAATTCATATGTTTATAAAAATCCATTTTTCATGGCTTCCTTTTAAATGTGAACACAAAATAACATTAAAGAAATAAATAATAATAAAGAAAGCAAATGATTATAAAACAACTTATGGTAAAAAAAAAAAAA
>Ga0325404_1003229_pt1 | contig 17444 bp, 8 predicted proteins | sample PopdelMetagenome_18_FD_205664 | JGI IMG/M metagenome (GOLD analysis project Ga0325404, IMG submission 205664) | Populus deltoides microbial communities from Bellville, Georgia, United States - Xylem-Control-R1 | ecosystem: Host-associated > Plants > Phyllosphere > Stem > Wood/Secondary xylem... | reverse complement strand
ACTTTGCCCAAAAAAAGAAAAACGAAAGGAGGTAAATTACCAAGCGAACGAGCACGTCTCCATGATCATCCCTTCCTCATGCCACCAAGAAACTATGTATAGAGACGGAGAGAAGATATTCAGGCATCAGGACTGCTCTGTAATGAATTCCAGGCAGTTGTTACGCCTTGCCATAATTTCAGGTACAGGTTATAATTTCTGCTATAATAAGACTAAGCGTATACCATCTTTCTAACAGAGGTCTCTACCAAGGCCACCAAAAGATTATTTCTATGAAAAAGATTCAGAACAAAAACTAAAAGCCTTTCACCAGACAGTAAATCACGATGTGAAAGTCGCTTCTGAGGGCAAATAAGAGTTCGGATACCACAAGTTTTGGGTCGACGAATTTTCATGATCAGCTCCCTACCACAAGCCAATGGCCTTCCACCAAACTCCTCCAACCCCAAGCCAGATAATAATGTTGACAACAGATATGAGGAACCCATAGCCCCACCATTTGGCCAGAGGTACATAGTTGGCACCATAGAAAATAGGTGCGGATCCAATTCCATAGTGTGTAAGGCCGCCCATGAGGTTAGAAAGGAAGGCAAGAACGATGGCTCCAAAATATGGAGGAGTACCCAGAGCACTGGCAACAGACAGGAATGCTGTAAACATGGCACCAATGTGAGCTGCTCCACTGGCAAAGAAGTAGTGGGAGTAGAAGTATAGAAGGACCAAAATGCCAAAAGATAGCTGCCACGATAGACCAAGTCCACCAACGAACTGTAACAAGTGCAAATAGTTAACAGCGAGTACTTCATGGTCCACATACTTAATTCTAGTGTTTGTTGCAATTCACAAGTTCACAAATGCATTCATTTTTCAGAAAAAAGTTGCTTAAAATTCATTTTTTGCCTTCTGTGGGAGTCAACATGCAGGAGGGCACTGAAATATATGATAAATATAATCTCACTGATAATTGGAAATAACCATGCGCAAAGAAAAACCAGTAAACAGGAAAACACAACCTTAACTACAGTTTGGCTGAACCAGGAGATGAGACCATATTTGTTGAGATACCCAGCCATGGCAATGAGGGCCGCAAACCATGTCAGGGTATCCCAGGCAACAGATTCAGCTAAGCACTCCTTCCATGTCACTACACCAGTGATAAGGAGGACAGACAATCCAAGAATAGCAGCAGTAACAGCATCCACATTCAGCATCCCTCCGAAAATCCAAAGTCCCACCTAAATTGAGAAGAAATAAAGAAATCTTTATTATTGGAGGCAGAATGCAGGATCAACTCACAAAGCAGTGTATAGAATTCAAGACAGCACAAAAACAAGTACACCAGCTAAATTATGAGTGTGGCGTAAAAAAAATGCTCTATAGCACAGACTTATAGTAATCATAGTAGTGATTAGATTAGCATAGAGCAAAAGAGAAAAAAAAAAAGGGTAATTCACATGATATGGCGCTCGCTCAATTGCCAAAGTTTTGTTGTGAGAGCATCAAATTTGGATGAAAACACTTAAAATCCAAGATATTTAAATAAAAGATTATTTAGTATTTGGGATAGTGGTTAATCAATATGTTCACGTGCTTGGACTTCTTCTCAATCTAAGAAACTCCAGGCTTACAATAGAAGTTTTGAATATCTGCAAAAAAAGTCCCAATCGAGGAGATTTAAAAATCCTCCGATGATAAAGTCTGTATCAATATGTTTACTGCTGACATATTAGTTTCTACCCAAACAATGGCCACAGAACTAGTAACATCACTACATTTAAACCAAGAAACAAACTCAACTATCCATAAGCATCAACAGAAGTTGGATTACACTTGTGGTAGAAATGTGCTACACGCACAACACCAGTAAAAGCAAAAACTATGCCATTTAACAACAACATTATCAATCAGATCCTACAATATTTATCATAGTCATATTTATTCAAACGTAATAAAATTAAGAAGGCAGATTTAAAAACAAAATACAAGCAGATTTGAACACGAAAGGCAAACCATACTGTGAGAAGCAAGGTGCCAGCCATAATAATCTCATTTTCCAAGATAGCAACCCATCTGAACTCTTAAGTTCAAATGTAAGACTCATGAAAATGCTGATATGCCTCTAAATGAAGCTCAATTGTTGAAAACTCACCCAAGCTCTAAGGAAAGAACAAGCAAGTGCTAAGAAAATCTCCCTGAGCCCTGAATTGGCTATCAAGTTGTATAGATTTACAACTCCAAAACACAGATGTCCGTTCCTCCAAAAAAAAATAGAAATCCTCAACCATCTGTTACCTTTGGAGCCTTTTGCATCTAACAAATGAGGTGATATGAGAACCCAAAACCAGAATTGTTGTGTTACTTTAGCAGCTAAGAACAGAATTCCTTTACATCTAAGACACAAAATAACTTCTCTGAAAGCAAACTAGCAGGACTAGACTGATGCGACATAAGATTTTATCATCAATAATGCAGACAAAATATAGCTAAAAATTCTCCAGTCTCTAAAAAAACATCATTCCCCTAAACGTTATTGCATACTACCAAGAATGACCCAATACAAGCAAAGATAATTCAATGACCCAATTGCCATGTCTTGTAGCTCAAACGATTCTCCAAAATGTCCAAAGAACAATACGACTCAGCTAAAAATAAATGAAAGCAGAGAAGAATGATCGCTAACTAACAACTGATGATCCAACCAGCTATTCCTAAAAAACAGAGTACAATGAGCATCAGCATCAACAAATTGGATTTGAGGAGGCATGCAATATATACCATTGCACCAAATTCAGCAGAATGAAATAAGAAAAAGACAGATAAAAAACAGAAACGCAAACCATACCGTGAGAAACAGAGTGCCAGCCATAATAATCTCATTAGTAGTCATAGGTCCCATCTTCTCCAACTTCTTCCTAGCCAATTTAGGAGCATCAGGACTGGACTTCACGGTTGGCGGATAAATTAAATACAAAATCAACGGAACAACAATCAATGAAATCAACCCAGGCACAATTGCAGCCTTAGCCCAGTCCGTCCACCCAATAGTCTGCTGAATCGTATTGAATGTCAAAGTAGCACTCAAAGGGTTCGCAGCCATAGCTGTCAAAAACATGGAAGACGAAATCACTGATGTCTGGAAACAAGTTAACATTAACCATGAACCAAGCTTATGCTCTGTTCCATCACCAACATTGCTTCCACAAGCAACACAAAGCGACTTCACCAACGGCAAAAAAATCCCTCCTGCTCGTGCAGAAACAGAAGGAATCGCCGGTGCTAATAAAGCTTCACTAAAAACAAGACTATAACCTAACCCTAACGAAGAAGACCCGAACAGAGACACGAATTGATACGCAATTCGGTTACCAAGCCCGGTTTTGATAAATCCACGCGCGAAAAAGAACGCGAGTGCGATTAACCAAGGGATTGGATCACCAAATGCGGAAAAAGCCGCGGAGAAAGGGAGGGTTTTTGTTAGAACTGAAGCGCCTAAACCCATCAGAGCTACCGCGCCGAGCGGTAAAGGTTGCGTGATGATTCCGACTATCGTAGCAAGAAAAATTGCGAGTAGTTGCCAGGCTGGTTTCGTAACTCCAGAAGGGACCGGAACGAACCAGAGAATGACACCTGTCGCGATTGATGCTAGTAACGGTTTCATTGCAGCTCCTTTCCATGGCGGTGAGGCTGGTGTAATTGATGTAGGTGCGGACGATGCTGACGAGGCTTTTACTGCGAAGTTAGAGATTCTCCGCGTCGTCGATGTGACGCTAGATTTGGATAATATTGGAAGTAAGGGAGAGACAGCAGAGAGTTTAGGGAGATTTGGACGAGAAGGGAGGGGGTTTTGTGAGGTGGACCTTAGGTGGGAGAGAGAGCGGGATTTGAGACAAGGGAGGGAACTGAAAGAAAGAGAAGATGATGTGAGAGCAAACGACGCCATTTTGCGTATCTATGGCTTTCGAGAGAGAAAGGGAAGTGAATTGGGTTTTCAGTCTTCCCTTCTGTACAGTACAGTGGTTTTGAAGGGACGAGAAGTTCAGTTCTGGGGAGTGAGCTTCGTTAGTATCGGCCTGAAGTTGAAGTGTCCGTCTGAGATCTCCTGGTCCACCGGCCCCCTTTTTTTTTTTTAATATTCGTTGTGAGAGTAGTTGCTAACATGCACCGGGGAACTAGAGTTGCTCGGTGCTGCGTGGTAGATTATGAGTGGATTGGGTTTCCGAAGGAGCAATGCTTTTTGGTGATGTGTACCAATGAAGTGACTGAGCTTACGCGTGGCTGTTTATAGTTGGATGACATGGCTTCAATCAGCAATTTTGGCTTGAAACCAATATTTCCACGCTGAAAGGGATTGAATGGCCAAGTGCCTAGAAAACCAGAGGCCTGATGAGTGAAAGAGTGACCACAGGAATGCACGTGCAAAGATTGTAAACAAGACAAGTTGGATCTGGGGTAGCAGCCGCGGGGAGAGAGTACCGACAGCAGGTTTAATTTTTATAGTAATATTTTTTATTTAGAAATATATTAAAATAATTTTTTTATTTTTTAAATTCTATATTAAAATAATTTAATTTTTAAAAAATTATTTTTATTTGAAATGTGAAAACAAAAGAGAAGGACACCGAATATAAAGTCAGAAACAGTACAAGGACGAACGTGAGTACAGACAGATGCCTTTGGGGATGATGTTTGCTGATTGATGACAGCAATGGAAGAAAATTCTGACTTCTTTTTGGAGCCTAGAGGTGAATTTTCATCGTATTATCAAAAGACGCCTCAGCTAAGCACCGGTGGGATTTTTTTTTTCTTTTTATTAACTTAGATTTTAGGGTGAGCTTTCACCATTTAATTAATTTTACAAATTTTAAAATTAAAAATCATATAAATTTTCAGTGGCTATTATATTAGCAATTACATGACTCGAACATGAAATCACATGAAAAGCAAATCCTTTAATTTTAATTTATTATCACTAGAACACCTTCTAGATAAATTCGGGGAAAAAAGAAATCCACAATGTTCATCTTTCATCTCCTATTTAAAATTATTTAATTGGATCCTTTTAAAAAAATGTGACTGGCTAAAATTCAGAGAGTTAAAACTTTTATTATTTGGATGAGCTTAGTTTGCTAATTGAATTCATGGATCATCCAATCGTTATATGTTAATGTGGAATTGAGGAAGTTTCACTAAGAAGCCATGTTGATTGTTTTCAAAGAAACCATTAACAACCATGGTTATTAAAAAAAAAAAGATTTTTTATTAACATGCAAGAGAAAATTGTTTTCATTTTTTGATATAGCTAAATAAGCTTTATGATTTTTTAAACTATAGTTATCATTTGATTTCATTAAAATTAATGATATGGTTAAATAGGATGCTCTAATTTTTATTTTTTTTTATTTTTGTAACGGATTGATTTCTAATCTCAAGTGATAAAATCAGATTTATATGATAATTTATCCATCAATTACCTCTCGACACAAATATCCTTTAATATAGCCAAATTATTATTATCTTTTGCATAGAAAATGAAGTTCGGTTGTCACAAACATGTTTTTAAAAAGAAAACAAATATGTGGGCCAGGCTATAGATGTGATTGAGTTGAATAAGTTAATTTTATTTTAATTAGAAAAAAAACAATAATAGATGGATCAAATTTAAAAAGAAACGTGATTAGGATAACTTAAAGAAAAAAATATTTTTTTTTAAAAGAGAACAAACAATACAAGTCAATTCACAACCTATTAAATACAAATAAACAAAATGGAGTAAAAAATAACATAAGAAAATTGGCTCTAATCGATCCGAGTTAGCATGACAAACATACAACTCAAGTAATTAAGGTTGAATTGTAAACCCCCGATTATAATTTTTCTTGGCTATTAAAATATGAGAAATGTAACTAATAGTAAAATAGGTTAAATTAAATTAAAGAAACTTAAATGAAGATAAAAATTGTGAAATTAATGAAATGAAAATTGAATATAGTACTAAATTGTTAGAAAAAAAATTGTGGAGAAAAAATGAATACGTTAAATCAAGAGGAGTCAATGTTCAAATAACAAAAGGTTAGGGGTTTATGTAAAAATGATAAAAAATGGTAGGGGTAAAGGTGCAATTAATAAGAAGATAACATTATAAATACCATTTTATTTTCTCTCTTGCGGTGGCTTGCAAGAGCAAGAGAGGTGTTAGGGTTCTTTGATTTTTTCTTCTCATTCCTTGATGAAATCTACACCAAAATGTTAACCAGTCAATAAGAGATAAAAGAGAGATATTTGGGTAGTTTAAAGAGTATAGAGAGAGGCTTGAGAGAAAATATATTGATGGCAGAAACTCCAATAACTATAACTCCACCTTACATCATTGGATCAAAATGATATTTAGATATGTTGTTCTCCTTTCTGTCTTGTACATTGTCACCAAAAGGATCTTCTATATTAGGCTCTATTTGAGAGATATCGCAAGAGGAAACGTTTTGGGAAAATACACTTCTGGACAGTCTCAGTCGTCGACCATTTTCTCCATCGTCCAACGTTGAATTGGGCTATAATTGGGATATGTTGTTCGACCTGATGCTATCTAGATTTTAAACAGTGGAGATTATAAATACACACTCCAAACCGAAGTTATGCTTCTTTCACAGTAAGTTTGCAAGGTTTAGGTCAGTTCAGTTAAACCCAAGTTTCTGAAACTTTCACCGTTGGATGAAGTTTATATTTGAATATATTATACTTATAATAATTACTTACAACATGACCGTATCGATTGTTTGGAATATTATTATTTTGTGATTTATGGTTGATTGCAACGGTTGTCAAAATTGATTTTGTGTGAACTGAAACAACTTCAAAATTAAAAGGAAATTGAGCATTAGAGAAACTTAATTTTTAGGAGACTTTGGGTTGTTGTGACAGCTCTGAAATTCTATGTTTAAGGGGGTAAATACCTCTTAAAAAAAACAGGGACTAGAGTGACAACATTAAGTGTAAAGTTGTTAGGGATCAAAAGTGTCTCCAAGAAACTAAAGCAAAGCTACTGTGACAGCCCTACCAATAGGTGTTAAGGGGCTGATTTGGACAACCCCAAGAACAAAAAATAATGAGAAATTAAAGTCCCATATAAAGTGATTAAAGTGAGGTAAGTTTGAGCTAAGAAATTAGCTTGGAAAAGTCTGCATGGTTCGGGTTAACGAGTGGCTATGTGAACGTGAAATAATGATTTAATTTAGATATGAAAATCTTGCATGAAATCATATAATGATGCTTGCTAGTTGATAAGAAAACATTGAAAAATAGAATGAACGATATTAAATGATGGTCTTGTGTGGAGCAGGAGAGGCATCGACTACGGGACCTTAAGTTAGCAGAACGAGACCACTGAAAGAAACAAGTAGGTGTTTACCACCTCATCTCTTTATATTTTGAAGAGTTTAATACATTTTGAAATTTTATTTGTTTATGTTGTATGTTAATTTACGATAGTAAAGAATGAGAAATTTGAGAGTGGAAACAGGATTAAACATGACAGCTGGTGTCATGAGTGATGCCGGGAAAAAAATTGTATAAGGTTATTGTGCTTGTTATCCTAATTTCTAAGGACACTCGGATTGATATAAAAGTCGGCCATATAAGTGGGGGTAAGGAAAGTTAGCCAGTCATATGAAGAACAAAGAGAAAAAGGGAGAAATTATGGTTTTTCTTATTGAATTCATTATAATATGTTGCTTTTTTTTATGTCAATGTGTGTGTGAATTGAATGAAATTAGCATAAAAGAAATGAGGAAACTCCTGGTTCCCTAAGGCCATGCTTTCAGCCAGTTATGCATCAAAGGTGGGAGGATGTTTAATTTAACATATTAACTAACTAAGAAAATTGGTCTTACTCAATTTGGAGCTATAGAACTCCAGTTTTGGGTCACCAACCGAGACTAGGTCATGATAGACCATATAGGGTAGTAGATCTGATTTGTTGATGAATAATTTCAAGTATCTTAGGGGCAGAATTGGATTCTCCTCCCTTCAGGGGATTTGTAGCCCCATATCTTATCTTTCAAATGAGACCAATCTTGCTTAAAATGAAGCCCTAGAACTCCGTATATAGTAAAAAAAAAATCTAAGAAGAGAGCGAAATGCGACCTCTGCTGGCAATTTTAGAAAGTTGTTAAAGCAATTATTTAAACGTGTTAAGGGTGAAAATTGGGTCCTTTCCCTTCAGGGAACATGTGATATTACATCTTAACTTCCAAAAGAAACGAGTCATGTTCGAAATGGAAATTTGTAATGATAACTATGGTCGGACAAAGAATGATGATATTAATGGGTGAAATTGGCATGGACAAGCATACATTTAGTGTATGTTAGGATTTCGAATAAGGGGATCACCATGTATCAATGCCTATGGGGCATGGACTAGCATACATTTAGTGTATGTTAGGATCCCGGGTAAGGGGATAACCATACATCGACTAGCATACATTTAGTGTATATTAAGGTCCGGGGTAAGGGGATTGCTATGCATGGATGCCTACGAGGTGATGATGATACCAGTGAAATTAGTATCGACTATGTGTTAGGCGGAAATAGTTGTGGTTGATCTTATGAAATCTTGAATGAAAGTTGAAAATGGAAGATGAAACGATTTTAGTAGTTGAATAAGAAAGAGTTTCAATGGAAACAAAAAGAGAGAAGTGAATGGAATATGAATACATGTTTGCCTTTTTAAATTGTTGGATATTTGTGTTACTATGCTTATTGTGATATTCATGTTTTAATAATATGTATTTTATTTCAGAATCATCGCATGCACGACAGGAGTAGATCCTAGCTTTTGTTCACCTTTTGTTATCTAATTCTAGGGAGTATATCCTTGTATTTTAAAATATTAAAACATTTATATAACTTAATTTGTAAACTGATGTTTAAACTTAAATAGATGAACTTAACTCTAAAACTCATATAATCATGTTCCCTGTATGCATGTTTATCTTATTTATTTCTCTATAATGATATTTGTTGTTCAGTGTATGTTATAAATATTATGGATGTGATTATGGTAATGTTTGTGGGATTGAGATCCAAGATGATTGGGTCATGATTGAGTTATGAGATGTGAGATATTAGAAGTATAAATATGGTATATGTCGATAACTTGGGACCTCCTGGTATAGGGGAGGCTTAGCCGAAATTTCAGTAGACTTTTATATGAGAACTATATAAAAAAATTATCCGTATTTTTATATACCAAATCATAAGAAAGTAATTATAAATGCATATGAAAGTGTGGGGGCGTTACATGAATTAACCCGGAATATCCCGCCCAATTGATGGCCTAGATCATGAGATTGGAATACCTCAATATAAAAAACTAGTTATTTGACCCGTGCTCCTCTGCGGGTTAGATTTTTTTTGGTATATAAAAAAGTGTATATGCATGTTTTCCAACACGTATTTGTACATAAAAAATTCTAAGTGTAAATAAAAAAGTTAATGCATACATGTAATCAAATAAATCGAGAACTATGTTAATAAATAAAAAAAAATCATTAATGATAAATTAACCATAATTAAAATAGAAAAATCAAGAGACATATATAGATCAAGGTATTTGATCTTGCAATACAAGCTCTTGACCTAGTTGTATTTAATGGTTTTGCTTATTAAAATCAAATTTTTATTTGATCAAATGATAATAGAAATGAACACAAATGAAATTGGTTCAATAAAATAAAAGAAATATTATGTAAGGTTGCATATATTATAAATATCATCTAGAAATAAATATTTTTAAAAAATTATTTGTGCTAATAAAATTCATCTAGTAACTTTGTTTCTTAGAATAAATTTTTTGTTTAATAAAACTATTATTTGTGCCAATAAAAGGTAAAAAAAAATCATTAATGAAAGTGAATTAAATAAAATTATGAAATCTAAACTATCAAACAATTCAATGTTGAATGACAAAACTGAAAAAATAATAATTTAAAAAAAGGAACAAAAGATCAGGGTTAGCCTGTAAACCCTGCTATCATGAGCACAATATTAATGGGATAGCCCCACGAGAAGGAAAGTGGAAAAAAAAAGCACGAAGATCAATTATATATAAAAAAATTAATGTTAAAGAAAGAAATTGAAAAAAAATTAATTTTATGAAAGGACATAAAAAATATCAAAGTTAACCGTGTTAATTTTCGAAACCTATGACCTTGGTCATGAGGTTAGATCTAATCTTATAGATGACAAAAAAAAAAAGAAGAGAACATCTAATAAAAAAATATTGAGGGATAAAATTAAAAAAAAATATAATAAAAATTACCAAAAAATTAGGGACCAAATTCAATATAAAAAATAAATTAAAATTAAATATTGTGCAATAAAATTGAAAACAAAATTTAATTAGTAAAATATTTTAAAAAATTAAAAGAATGAGAACCAAATTTGATATAAAAATCAAATTAAAACAAATCATAGGGGTGAAATTGAAAAAAAAAAGTAAAAAAATGAAAAAAATGAAAATAAAAAAGTGGGCTAAATTGAATATAAAACTTTAATAATAGAACACCTTTATAATTTGCCAAAGAAAGAAGAGAGAAGAGAGAAGAGAGGGAATAGAAGAAAAAAGTCAACTGGAGCCCAACTATTATGTCATCGTCCACATGCACCACATCACAGTGTAAAGGATGTCAACATATTTCCAACACCACAACGGAAGGTGGTTTTTGACAGCCGAACACCAATGATGCTCATTTGTTGGTGCGTGTCACGTACACGCCACCATTTTTTTTCTTTTAATCTTTACTAAAAGACTAAATCACCCCTTATTCAACATGAGTATTACAAAAAAAATCCAAGCGAAAAAATACCAAAACACATGGATGTTTTAAATTTTTTTCAATCCAAATACATTTAAATAATTTCATTGTGCATAAAAGCCACCTTCTCTTTTTATTAATATTTCATCTTTACTAAAAGACCAAATCACCTCATTCAACTTGATTATAATAAAAAGAAAATGAATAAAACAAAAAACAAAAACACTGGAAGGATGTTTTGATATTTTTTATTTTGAGGGTAGTTAAATAATTTACTTTGCTTATAAAATGAAAATGTCAATAAAGCCTCTAGAAACCAATTCTTTTATTTTTTTTCTCTCAAGGTTATTTTAGTCATTACACTATCCTAAAATAATATGAAAAGACCATTCTAACCCCACTCAATTAGGTAATGACAAGTGTGTCCTTATAAAAAAAAACTATTTCACTCTCAATAGCAGTTAAGTTGATAGTTTCTTTAAGTGTAAAGTGAGGTTTTCACCATGGATTGTTACAATGAAAGCCTCACATCTTTTATTGTTTTTTTTAATAAAGAGAATTACAAAATTCATGACTCGGGTTATTAGATTCGAAACACCCTGTCTAAAAAAACCATGTAGTTCAATTCCCCAAACATAATTTTAATTATATGGAAGGATTAAAAAAATAAAGATTAAAAAAATAAAGATCAAAATTGAAATAAAAAAATAAATTTTATATTGGATTTAATGGTGAAATTGAAAAGAAAAATCAATTTAGCAAAATGACAAAAAAAATCAAAAGAATGAGCATCAAAATTGGCATAAAAAATAAAAATAAAATTTTGATTGAAGGGTGAAATTAAAAATAAAAATCACCTTAACAAAATGAGAAAAAAAAACAATGAGGACCAAATTGGTAAAAATAATATACCATAAATTTAGATTGAAGGATAAAATTAAAAATAAATTAAACTTTTACAAAAAGGCCAAGAAAAGAATTAGAAATCAAAACAATGAGGACCAATTTGAAAAATATAATACAATAAATTTGAATTGGAGGATGAAATTGAAAACCAATAAAATTTTACAAAAAGATCAAGGAAAAAAATAATAATCAAAAGAATAAGGACCAACTTGGAAAAAACAATATATGTCAAATTGGAATTGATGGATGAAATTGAAAACAAAAAACTTCTATAAAAGGGCTAGGAACAAAATTAAAAATCAAAATAATAAGGATTGAAGTTGAAATAATAATAACAAAGAGGATCAAGTTGTACTTTTTCAAGAAAGAATAGAGAAAAGAAGAAAAAAAAGGTCTACCAACAACAAACCAGACCACCATCCTTGACATGAGCCACTCCGCTAGGAAGAGGACGTGTAGTGCTTCTAGTGATGACATGACAGAATGATATTTTTTGACGTGGAGAGGTGCCACACGCATTACTTAAAAGGTACGGACACCTCCCATGCGTCGGGGAGGGCACTTTACACACCTCAACTTTTTTATATTTTTAGTCAAATATCAAATTGCTCCTAAATAGACTTAATAATAAAAAAATCATTGTAAAAAGACTAAAAAGCCTCTAACTCCAGGTATAAATTTTTTGCTATTAATGGCATTTTAATCGATTCAAATTCAAGTGTTCTTTTTAATTGTTTATTATTATTTATAATTGATTCAAGTGTTTTTTTTAATTGTTTATTATTATTTATATTTGTTGCAATACCAAATTGATCATAAGTTGATATTATAATAACAAAAAAATCATTGTTAAAATATAAAAAGCCTTTCTGAGGCTAGTTTTAATTAATTTTTTTGCGTCTAGTAGTATTTTAGTTATTTCATTGTGTAAAAGAATTTATTTATTCTTGATTAATTTAATAATGATTAACTAATCATACAAAAATTACTTTAATGTCCTAGTGTTAAATTAATAAGGAGATGGGAAAATGTATTTGTAAGTTTCTTGATAGATATTTTATTTGACCAATTATTTATGGAGAAGTAAGTAGAAAAAGGAAGGCGTGAAAAGGAGAGCCGAGTGGTCAAGGCGTGTGCCTGCTCGAGTACATGGGGTCTCTCAAGCGAGGATTATTTTTGCTGTTTAGTTTTTGCATGCTCCTTCTAGCAAATGTGGACTAGCCCATGTATCTCAGAGTTCGCCCATTCCAGCCCAATGAGGAGAAGGTTACTGTCATAGCTTTAAAGGAGCCTTATTTTATCTGCCTTGAAAAAAAGAAAGAGAAGGTTACTGTCACCCAAGGCTACACCACCATTTCTTTCATCTTTGAAATCGGATTTATCTCATCATGAGGTGAAACATGCCGCATTATACACACACTAGAGGCACATATATGCACGACAAATGCCATTGAAAAGTTAGGTGCTGGAGGCAAACTATCTGGGATATAATGTCGTCATTTACAGACAAAAAGGAACCTTCCATTCCCATATCAAATGATATATCAATTCATGCACAAGTCAGTTCTGCATTGTTAGAAAATATATATCAATTCTGAAGAGAAATGATTCAGAAAAGCTCTGATCCATTTTATATACAGGACGGGACCTTGTCGGCATTAATTCAACCTGAAACGTAACTTAATCTGCTCGCAGTATCCATATATAGTTATATAACTAAATCACACGAAGTCTTTATCTTATCTTTGCGTTATATTCAAGTCTCATGCTAGGTTTTGCATCACCATAGTTATAATAGCATTTCCCTCGTCTTTTTATTCTAATTTTGACAGCAATAATTAAATATGATAACTCTCCCTTGCTTTATCTTTACACATTATTGGCTAATAGGAAATTAAGGTGGAGTTATGATTGATTATATAGTCTTGGAAGCAAACCCTAAATGGGGTACTGTAAGTAACTGATAAATAGTCGTCATATATATGTACAATGAAAGCAAGCTGACTTGATTGCTTTATCTCATCTAATTTTTTATTGAACTTCACTAGAAGAAACCATCATTTTCCACAAACATTTGGAGGCATGCACAGAATAATTTCCATGTATTTATCAATTTATATGGTGCCAGCCCAGCTCTACTTATCCCACTAGCTAACAACAACTTCCACTACTGGCTTTTTGAGCTGTATACATCTAATGATATATAGTTGATGCACTTACCAGCTGATCTCTTGATCATCATGTCCTTGTCTACACAAGCTTTTATATATATGGTGTCTTCTCAAGAGGAATATATCAGTGCTCGAAAAGTAATGATGAAATTGCAACATTTCGTAAGATACATTTACATACAAGAAATATCTGGTCATCAATTAGTGCAGTGCTCTCCTGATCACCTTTGTCCTATACCTGATTGAAGCTATACATAAACTTGCTAAATCTCTTGATGAAAGCCGGAAGAATACAAAGGTTGAGAGAGAATATTTGAAGGGGGCTTATTTATAGCAAAGCTCTCTCAATTTGAATGAAGAAAGAAAATTGAATATATGTATATATATTGGGGGAATAGCCATTTACTCAACTTTGGAAATCAAGAGAAGGACAGGCCGAAACATCTCTCATGAACTCTTCCAAGTCCCAGTACTCCCCCACTTTTAACTCTTCTCCGTGCCAAAAATTCCCCATCTCAGCAGCTGCGTTATCTGTCTTGTTATGATCAGTACTAGTGCTATTGCAATTTTTGTTAAGACTACTCACGTAGCTACTATATGGGTGCTTGTCAGTGCTATTATCCTGTATAGTTTGGCTTTTTGCATTTTCCTCCATGCAGCTTACACTCTCTAAAGGAGGAATCCCAACATTAACACCTCCAAAGATCCCTTCCGGTCCATACAACCCATGATCAGAACTGTTCACTCGAACTTGATGAGTCATGCATGGTGGTGCACCATTGAATTCGTATCCGCTTGCACCACCAATATACATGTTTAGGCGATGATCATGATCAAGCATAGGTAATAATGGGTCCATCATGGTATTTAAAATCATTGCTTGCATGGAGTTTTCCAACGATGATGAAGATGACAGTGACGGATCCATGTTCATGGGCAAAATGCCTTGCTCTTGCATGGTCATGAACCCTCCCATGACTTCTTTGCTAGGCTCCGAGGATGAATCACTTGTGTTTGGTGATGCGTTGGATGACTGCAGGCTCTTTAGTCTTTTCTTTATTGTTGAATTCCAAAAGTTCTTGATTTCATTGTCGGTTCTTCCTGGCAAGCGAGCCGCTATTTGAGACCACCTTTGAAATTAAGGAAAAGAAATTACACGATCAACAGTTCAGTTAATTTCAACTAACGTGTTATTATTTTTTCTACTCGTGCATGATTTGAAAATGGATAGCCTGGATGCTTGAATCCTAAAAAAAGGAACAGTTATAGATGAAGTGTCTTCAACTCTATAAAGACAAATAAAGACCAGAAGAGGAATGTCTTTGTCATGAGCTTAATTATATTCTTCCATAATATAACAAGGGTTTTGACTATCCCCTCATGTTACTTCTAACATGATCTAATTAAGTAGCAGAGCTGACTAATCTTTGTATGTCTCACAGATAATAAAAAATGACAGCTAATTAATCTGTGTATGCTTGTCCAACATACCGCGTAGAGGGGGAGAAAAACGAAATGCTCAAGTTGTTTATGCTAGCTGTACGTACTGTATGAACTTTCTCGATTGATTTGATTGCATTTATCTTGCATGCCTTTAAGGATAGAGGTTTATGCGTGAAAGCTTGAGTTGGTGGGGAGAAACTAAGATATTTCTCCATGATTTGTAGCCATTCTCCACTATTTTTTATTAGATTTAAAGAATTGATCAAAGAAAAAGGACTTAATTTCGATCCACTAGGCAGAACAATATATATATATATATACACACACTCTTGCTACATCGGTCTCCTTACATCATCATATTATTATTGATGACATGTTTTTCCTTTCACAGGTGTATCTTATAGGATTAATAACAGCTTTTTGTTTATAGCTTCATTTTGGTCATGAATCAGCAACACAGTTTGAAAAACCTTACCCTTATCTGTGTAGAGAATGTAACTAGAAAAAATCTCCTATAAACTTCTTTTATATATATATATATTCGAACCTACCCACTAATTAAAACCAAGTTCATGTATTCATTCAATATTTAAAAAGAAGAAGAAAAGGGTGAAGGAATCTTTTTAACAGAATTCGAAAGAGATCGGAAACGATATACTAATTAACATACATGGAAATTAAGGTTATAAGGTCAATAAGAAAGTGAATATAAAAGCAAGTCGTGATATAAAGTGATTAGGGATATAAGCAAATTAATACCTATTGCCAAGAAGGGAATGCAAATGGATGGTCATCTCTTCTTCCTGGGGTGAAAATGCACCTCTCTTGAGATCAGGCCTCAAGTAATTAATCCAACGAAGCCGGCAACTCTTGCCACACCTCTGCAAACCAGCATTCCTTGCTACATCACTCCAACAACCTTGTCCATTGTTTAGTATGTAGTTCATGAGCTTGTCGTCTTCCTCCGGTGACCACAAGCCCTTTTTGAACTTGTTACTTATATCGTTGTTCTTCCCAGAGGCCTCTGGCTTCCTCATTTTGAGAGCCTTTGGATCCCTGTCACTAGAAAGGTGATCTATATATATATTTCTTCCCAACTGGTTTGATGTAGATCAGTTAAGGCTTTATAGAATGGCAGATTATGAGAAAGAGAGAGAGGAGCTTGGCAGAGTGGGCATGCCGATCATGATGGTGATGATGGTTGTGGGTATTGCTTAGAATATAGGAAAGAGAGAGAGAGAGAGAGAGAGCGAGAGGGGTTGGTTGATGAATGAGTCTGAGGTCTGAGCAGTAAAACGGTTTGGAGAGGGACTGCAGGGGAAAATGAGAGAGGTGTTTGTCTTGTCTTTGACTGCGTGATCTTCTTGTCCTTTTCCTTTACATTTTTCTTCACTCCAAGGTAATCACCACACATTGTACCGTAAGATAGACTGAAGCCAGAACACCCACCCACGGAAGGGAGGCAAAAAAAGGGTTTGTTTCATAACCAAGCCAAGATACTTGCTTCCACTTCACATAATCTTTAGCCATTCTCTCCCTGCCCAGCATCCACACGTGTAATTGAAGACACTGAATAGGATAAGAGAATAATTTTGCAAAAACACTCGGGAAATGTTCAATGGACCACAGAATCAATATGCATCTTTATTGGTGATCACAAGTTGAGGCCTCAGTTCATCAAAAGGCATGCTAGAGTAGAAAAGACTCAACATTTGAAATACAAACTTTTAATTATTTTCATGTGAGAAAGGTTAGGAAAGGAGAGAGATGACATTTTCAATCACCATCTTATAATATATAATATGTTAAAATACTCACAGTCGTATAAATCGCTAAGTTGCATATATATATATATATATATATTAAACCTTCAGACCATTTTTCCATCCATGGAAACCATGTAAAAGTAGTTATCTACCTACCCCGACCTGTGATTTACGACTTTCCTTTCTGTTGGGTAGCTTAATTCTCGATTGTACAGAAAATTAATCAAGCTAGCACATTATTAACATGATGACTAGGTAGTGACTTGTGCTACGTTTGTGGTTTATGTATTTTTTTTAATTAAAGAAAAGCTATCAAAATGATACAAATATTATTATTTTTTTAAAGA
>Ga0325404_1003227_pt1 | contig 17446 bp, 12 predicted proteins | sample PopdelMetagenome_18_FD_205664 | JGI IMG/M metagenome (GOLD analysis project Ga0325404, IMG submission 205664) | Populus deltoides microbial communities from Bellville, Georgia, United States - Xylem-Control-R1 | ecosystem: Host-associated > Plants > Phyllosphere > Stem > Wood/Secondary xylem... | reverse complement strand
GGTCAAACCCAGGTGATCTAAAGAGCTAACCCATGACTCAATTGACCCGATCAAACTAGTGAGATTCGATTAAGTAAAATCCAAGAATTTTTATTTTATTTTTTCCAAAACAATGTCATTTGATTTAAAAAAAAAAACTTGAAATGCCAACATTTTAGGATAGATTTGGGTTGATCACGTGAAATCACGAATTGACCCGACCAACCAAAGATTCAAGACGTTTCTAATAACTTTTTCTTTCTGAAAAGGCATTTTTTTTTTCATTTTTTTATTTTTATATTGACCATTTCATGAGGGGGATTATGAATTTTTTTCTTGTCTTATGTAGAGATTAAATGTTTTTTTTTTCAAGAGTAGAAGGTTGCATAAATAGTTTAGATCAAATCAGAAGACTATTAATAAGTCTCTATGACTACATAATCTAATATAATAGAGAATTGTTCACAAGTTTAGTTTAACAACTTAAATTGATTTCTTTCATTAGACAAGATAAACTGAGTTCAAAGGACACGTTTTCATCTCTATTTACCTTTATTGGTTAAAACTATAACAAATCAATAAGATTCAAGCTCCATTTAATAAAAAGATCTAATGAGTAATTTCCTATTCTAATTTTCACCATTGCATATATTTTATAACTCACACTCATAAATTTATTGGGCTAGGCTAATTAAATCTAAAGGCTAATAAAAAAAAAAAAGATAAGGATCCAATTTCTATTATATAATTGCAATAAAAAAATAAAAAGATTTAACTTAGAAGGAAAAGCATAGGTAACTAGAGCAAGCTTAGTTTCTATTTAAAAAAAGAAAGTTGAAAACATATTACCCTTCTTTAAGTTACTAGAAGCCCCTCCGTAGGTTAGTGATTGGTTAAAGCAATTACTAATGATTATGATTATGATGTTAATGTTAGAGAGAAAGGTCGATCTCCTATAGGTTGAAAGGCGATAATAGGATGGGTAGCAAGTGATGGGGGTGGGAAATTATTTGCCTGATGTGTGACTGATTGTCCATTTTCTATTCAAGAAGAATGTACATGGTTTAAGCTTGCATATAATGATTTGGGTAGGTTTTATTATACTTATTATTCCTATAAACAACAAGTTGATATGGCCAAGGGGTTGAGGGAGAAATTTATGTTCGCCAAGAAGGCTTTATTGAATTTTATAGATTCTAGTGTTAGAGAGAAGCAAGTTGAATTTGATGATAGTGATGGCAGTCACAATGCACATATGAGTCAAGAGTAACCATCATGTATTGATTCACTTGAAGATTCAATGAACGATGAAATTAAGAATGAGAAAAATATATCTGAAACACATAAGTCTCGTATTTTAGAAGATGAGCAAGGAAAATAAAGGTAACAAAGGGATGATAAAATTAAAAATGATGGTAAGAAAGAGGAAAAATCATGTATCAAGTCATTTAAAGACTTAATGGACGATGTAATTAGGGATGGGAGAAATATATCTAAAACTCAAAAGCCTAAGATTTTAGAAGATGAACAAAGAAAACAAGAAAAAAATGACAAAATCATAGAAGATAATAAGCAAGAGAAAAAAACTATGTATTTTTTAAAAAAAAATTCCAAAACAAAAAAAAATTATGACTTTTTTTTTGTCCTACATGAAGGTTGGATGATTGTTTTTTCTGATTGATGGTAGCAGGCTGTATATAGAGTGTAGATCAAAGCAGATAACTTTTAATAAGTTTGTATGACTACATAATCTAATACAATATAGAATTGTACATGATGTTTCTTTTATTAAAACCTACCAAGGAAGATAAATTGATGAATTTCAAAAAACACACTCATCCATCTCTACTAACTTACCCTAATCAAAGCTAGAGCGAATCAATAAAACCCAAGCTGCATTTAATGCAAAGATATAATAAGTCTGTGTGGAATTGATAACAACTAGAGTTAAGTATGTTTCAACTTATAAAATGTTTGATAATTATTAGATTATGAATTATATTTTTTTTCTAAATTAGGAGAATTGAGTTACTTTAGAATTTAAAAAATGATGGATTATTAAGTTGTTATTGTGAATTATTAGTTGGTTTGTGTAGATTAATTGTGATTTATTTTTAATAAATTGTTGAATTTGCTATTGGTATGTTTTATTATCATTTTAGTATTTGTAAGTTATTAGTTCCAAATCTTACTTTACATAAGTTTTTGATATTTGATGTCTCTAACATGTTTGGTTAATTGTGTAATAAAGTTTTCAAGTATGAAGATATTTTTTTTTTTCATTTAAGGAGGCAAAAGTTATCTGGTTTTAGTGTGACTCATAATTAGAAGCAAAATATTTTTGGAAACTTCCTTATTGAAAGATAAATATCATCTATCATAATATGGATGTCATATATATCGAGAAGAATATGTTTGACAATACTTTTAGCATGATCATGAGAAGTGAAAATGAAAACAAAGGATAAGATAAAAACTATATTGGATTTACCTTCGTATTGTCATGAGAATATGAAGTCGATTAAAAATGGGTTTTGTGTTGTAAAACCCAAAGTCACATTCACTTAGATAGTAATAGGTAATTTATTCTCTATGAATGGCTAAAGAATTTATTATTTTCTAATGGTTATGCAAAAAAATATCTAGATTACTCGATATAGGGAAAGCATATTGTATGGGATGAAGATTCATGGATACCATGTCTTTATGCAAACTTTTATTCCTATTACTTTTCGGGATTTATTGTTAAAGTGACCTGTGATGCACTCTTGAAGATTAATCACTTCTTTACAGATATGTTTTTTAATAAGTTTCATACCTAACATATGGAGCAGTTTAAAATAAACATCATTAAGACCATTTACAAACTTGAAATGATCTTGCCTCTTTTATTCTCTAACTCAATAGAGCATTTGCCCATACATTTAGTGTACAAGGCAAAGATACATATGTAATATAGATAGATGTATCCATTTAAAAGGTAAGGGATGACATACTAAGTAATTATCCATTATTTTTTTCAACATTCAATTATTCATCTTTTATAACTTTTATGCATATATTTATTCAACTTTGAGAGAAAGGTTAAAAACAAAGATTATGTTAAGGCTTCGATATACAAGACTTAAATTGTTGAATAGATTATCATTTATCTCGTGTTATTTTGAACTTTACTTGAGAACAAGAAGCAATCATTCCCAGAAATGATGATGGTAGTGAACTACCTTTAAGTGAGAATTTATCAATATTTTATCATCATGGATGATTTTATCGAAAAAACAGTGAAGAGAAGATATATCTGACAAACTTTAAAACTTTAAATTTAGACAAGCATATAATTATATGCTACTTAACTATGATGAATTACGATCTTTTATTCAATAAGTCAGTTTTTCAATTATATAGAATTCTCATTAATTATACTAAATTATAAGATTGATAATTGTACTAATTCATTAATTTTTTTTAGAGAGCAATTACAAGATGAACAAACCATGGGATTTAAAACACATTTAGATTGGAATATTTAACAAAGACGCTAGTAATTCATCACATCAGTACCAATATTTTCACTTTCGCTAATAATTCTAACAAATATATTATGCATATACTTTTTTTTCTTCGTTCTTTCCTGGACATAAACAATGAGGTTTTTTTAAAAAAAATTAAAATGAGTGACAAACTTTTTTTGGAGTAGTTAGGTTTACATTTAATTTATTTTAGATTGACAACGGAGGGAATTCGACTGTTGTAGCTTTGTCTTATTTATTTCTCTTATATAAATATAGTATTAGTGAAAAACAAAAGGTGATATTCTCGATAGGGAGAGAGAGAGATTAAAGAAGAAAAAAATAGTCCGAATAAAGTATGCTTATTACTTGATATAAAACCTTACGTAAAAAACTAATTAATGAAGTACAAAGACGCATCATACTCTAGGATTCCGTATTAATAATACTTGTTTTGGATCAGACATGTCCTTAGCTCTAGAGGGATTGAATATGCGCTAAATCCTATATATATATATATATATATATATATATTAAAGAGAGTATCAAAGACGCATTGTAGCATCTTCGTGTCGAATGGGATGTTGATCATGATTTGCAAAAAGTTTCTCCCTCTTGATCAATTCAAATACCTCCTTCATTATCTGTGTGAATTTATCAGTTATGTTTCGAGTGATTCTTTGTTGGAACTTGGTGCTTTTCAACCAGGTGATCCCAACATAAACACCACACTCACATGCACAATGAGCAAGGGAGGATTTCTCAATCTGGTACCGAAGATTGACCTGCAGACAGGGAACGAAAAACAAGATCAAGGAGAGAACCAGAACAATAAATGACTCGTGTTAGCCGTAAACGTCTGTATAATAAGGAGACATCATACATGGAAGTAGTCAGCAAATGGGACATCACGTATCACCGTGAGCTCATTAACAGTCCACCCTTCATCATTTTCAAGCGGAGATTTATGTTGTGTGCAGGTGACTTCCCCTCCGAAGATTGAAATATGGTGTTTGAATCTGTACGTGATTTGCCGTTCAAAAACTCCAGGCTTTACCGACTCCCATGCTGTAGTTGCATAGCTAAGACGTCCAGATTTTTCCATGATTTCGTGCTCCATCTTTCCTCCATCAAACATTTCCATCAGTGATTCTACCTGGCAACATCACCACAGCTTTCAGCACCAGTATCACAAGTAGCTAAACATATATGCTGAATCTTACCTGGATTCTGAAAGATATATGCAGAATTATCATTACAAGGCTTGAATGTCAACTCTTAGCCAGCATATCAGAAATATTCTACATAAAGAGTCCTAATCCGAGTCTCACTAGGTATCAACCTTATAGTATAAGTTGCAAGCAAATATAATAAGAGAAGCCACATAATCCTCATCTGTTTTATGGTCTTAATGCTACTACATTAGACAAATTTCTGATGAAACGCTCTTCTACTTGATTCAATAGTTACAAATGAAATGGAGAGGTGATTGAGACAGGAATTATTTTCTTACACTAAAAGGAAGTTCGGCAGAGAAAATCTTGGGCATCTTTACTTCTTCAGGACTCGCAGAGCATCCATAGTCTTCAAGCATGATGGACCATTTTTCTTCATCTTGAGGCTGTTCTTCAGCAAGTTGTGTTTTATGCTCAGGGATCATTGTTTTTGTTTTCCACAAGGCCATGATTGTCCTATTGATACAACATGGTGAATCACATCAGCTCCAATAAAAGAAATGTACCATTTCGAGTCAAGAGATTATTCGTCTCACCAAACCTGCTTGCAATGTTGAATGAAATAAATGATTGGAAGTGGTATCTTAGCCTGCCTTCTTCATCTTGTGATTTCGCCCAACGTCTTGCATGAAGACCTCTTCCCTTTCGCAGAATTATGACCAGAAAAGGACTACCCACGGATGATAGTGATGGAGGATGCACTTGGATGTCTTCGATATCCTCCCAGAGAAAGAAGAATTTTGTTTTATGTCCAAACAAATTGGCATAAAAACCAAGAATTCTTGCAGACAGAAAAAGCCTTCCCTGCATTTAAGAGACATCTCAGCATCAAGCTTATAGGTATTTTGGAAATAAATTAACAAGCCTAGTATGCAAGATCATCCAATGCGTTCTGCATAAATTTTAATTTTATCTAATATGTTACTATTATTAATAGTAAGGTTAGGTCATTATAGGTGTGATTTGAAAATTTTATAAAATAAACAACGTTTTAGGATTTTAGTAAAGAGGTCATCTGCAGTTTTGCCGATCTTACTGTGGTTTTACATCATGCTACCAACTTATATGTTTATTATATTTAAACAAAACGAACTCATTAAATTACAAAAGCCTAATAATCAATTGCTTTTAAGAGTGAAGAAGTAGAAATGGAAACCGTAACTCGCACCTGCAAAGGCATTTTCCTCTTCAGTTGGCATGTAAAATCATTGATGAGAAATTCCTCTGGTGGCAACTCAAACAATTTCTGGAAAGTCGAATTCCTGTGAGGTGATGGTAAGTTCAACTGCGACAATGTGAGATATAATTTAGATCACATTTCTATAATAGAAATGAAAGGCAATAAGAATGTAGATTCATTAATGGAATCCTATACCTTGTTTTTTTCTCTTTCACTCAAGAATCTTATGAACTTCAAATATGAGCTATCAAGGGGACATAATAAACTCTCTAATCCAAGTGTGAAGCAGTTAACTACACATGGATGATGAGAAAGTAATTCCAACAGATATCTTTGGTGTTTACCTTCTTCCCGACTTCCTTCTCCATCTTTGTTAAGTACTCCTTTACAGTTTCAACACCTTTGTCGTTATCTATAAATATTCGCAAGTGTAGCTTTGACTGAGAAGACTGCGAGAGCTTTCCCTCAAGGGGAATCCACATGTCTGCTAGTTCAGTTGATGTGTGCTTCAAAAACATTATCTCAGCATGCCCAAGTGAGGTGGCCTGGTCAAATGGACCGTCAAAATCAAAAACTTCCACATCTAGAACTGAGGGTGGTTCATCCATTGCATCAAACTCTAGTATTTCTGCATTATGTAGCTTCAAACATGGTTTTGCACATGTAATTATAAAAAAAACATACGCAAACAATCCTCAGAAGAAAAACACCTTACCATTCCATTGGGGATCACTCGTATGAAGCTGTATAGAACTTGTTCTTGTTTTACCATTACAGGTCAACACTACATAAGGATCTGACAACCCTGTCGAATCCAAGGATGGTAAATTGGTGCCTTTAATTAATGCCACAGTAAGAACCCATCCTTCACCTTGGGCTCTGACACCGTGGTCACTGCCTATGAAATAGTTAATAAATTAAACGAATCCTAGGATGGACTTACATGAGTGATAACAATTTCAGGGTGGTTTAGACAAAAGTTTGAAACAAGATACAAGCAGGTAGAATAAGATTTACCTCTTTGAAGCCTAGCTTGTATGAAGTGTTTCATCATGTTACAAACTCGTTCCAATTGAATGACTAAAATTGCACAAGTGATGAGCTGTCCAAAACTGTCTGGTAAATCAAGACCATTAAATTCCAAACCTTGGACTATGCTTGGCTCACAGAAAAAAATATGAACAACTACGTATAAAATCATAAAAATGGTGGACACAGCTGTGAAATTCCAAAAGTAATCTGAAGCCAATTGCCATTCTGACTGGTGTGCTGCTTCCAACTTTGCCAGCATATGGTCCTTGTTTGATGAATCCATAGAATCCATGGTCTTGAAATTCTGAGCCAACAAGTTGGCAAACTGATCAAAACTCTCCTTCAGTCCCTGCCTCGCTCCTGCTTCAATCATACCTTTCATCATTGTGCTTTTACAGAAATTAATTCCCCATGATATTAAAAGGTGGGAAGATGCTTCTCCTGAAGATATTTCTGGACCAGGCAGTATCTTGTATAGCAACTCAATGTTGAATGTATTTCCATATGGAACTTCTGGAGTGCTAACATTTGTCAATACTGCAAATTCCTTTCCATCTGCTTTTATACACGTTTGCTCCTCGGTAGCTTTAACGGACTTAACTAACTTTGTTGCAGCTTTTGTATAGGAAACAGTTCGCGTTAAATGAGACATGTTTGCTGATTTCCATTTCCAAGGTCCCTCTTCAGCATTTGTTGTTCCCTGCAGCTCTTCTAGGTCCTTCATAAACAGTGAATTGGGTGCAAAAAGAAACATATTGAGATCCCACGAGGGGACAACATATATTTTATCAAGAAGAATACCACCCTGGAGGTTTTCAGGCATTTCTTGTTCATTATCTCTTGAACTCATGATCTCCAATCCTTCTACGAAACTACAACTTGATGAATGATCACAATCCTCACAATCAGAAGAAGCACTAGTTAACTCTGAAGAATCATCTGTTCTTGAATTTTCCTCATGCTTATTGAAAACCCTCTCCAAACGACTCACGATGGTCTTCATTAACTTCTTCCTTTCTGCTATCTTGACACGAGGAGCTTTACAGCCATGCATGCCATGAGATGATATGCATGGACCTTCAGATTCTTTATAGTCCTCGTTAACATTTGAGTTTGCATAAACAAAGTGGTTAGTAGAAGATTTGTTGCATTTTCTGCTCAGGGAGAGACTGAGAAGAATTTTCCCTGTGCACGTAAATAAATTGTCATATATAAAATTGAGGCCTCCATTGCACCTAACATGACAAATCATGCAGTCTTAACCTAAAATTACATATGCACCACCGTCAAGACTAAATGAATTTCAACAGACTAAACAGAAATACAAGGAAAAAATTCCCTATCATGTTGAGCAGCTGATCCATAACTATGGGGAATTTTTTGGATAAGCAATGGAAAATCAAATCCGCACATAAGCATGGTAGTTAATTCCATAACTGGCAATATAGTATCAAAGAGGAATCATAGTTGCCGAAACATGAAACTCTACAAAATGGCCCATTCAAGGAAAATCAACTAGCCTTCAACACTTACAAGTTACAATAGGTTCACCCAAAAATTATCACAGAATTGATTGCCTGGTAAATCTGAAGTTAAACAATCACTGGAGGGAAGGAAAATCATCCTAGGGAGAATCAATAATTGAATTTAGTTATAATTTACAATCAGTCTCTGTCAATGTATAAGAACACGGAATGAAACAACCTAAAATCCTATGTGAAGGGTCCAGGGTCAACAAATTATTCTCCAAAAAATGAAAAAAAAATCCAATCAATGTGTTGGTAATTGAAGCAGGAATTCTCACTCAAATAATAAAATTCTTCTTTGTCAGCATCAAGCACATCGTCACTTGTTATTTTATAACACTAAGAAAAATGGGTCCTCAAGATTTCAGTATTTCATCCTCAAGCAAGCAAATGCATTTTTCATCTTTTGCTTAAACCAAACACAATTTCAATAAATATTCCAATAACGAACACTTTAATAAAAATCTGGAGGTAGCGACACTAACCACAATCCATATTGATAAACTTGCCAGTCATGGGCTTTTCAAGCGAGAACCAAGTAGGTGGTAAGGTCTGATTCTGCTCTGCTGCAACAGACCAAACAGGAATCTGAACCCGACCCACTAAATCCCCAGAGCCATTAAAGAAGCTGCCAAAATCATCATCATCATCATGATTAAAGACAGAGACAACCAACTCTTGCTGATCATTATTACCATTAACCCTGAAAACAAACTCCTCATTCCATACAGGATTTGAGTTGTTTCTGAAAACTCTAGTCTTGGACTTGTGTTTACCAACTTGAAGTATAAAGTAAGTGTCCTTCACAGCCAAGCCTTTGCCTTGCAAGACATAAACATATAACCTCATGGTTGGCTGGCTATAATTAAAAGTCCAATCCTACTTTGAGAGTGGAGAACTGAAATGGGATTTGAAGAGATTTGAGTTTCCAAATGTTGAAAGAAGGAAGCAAAGATTTTCGGTCCTGGTTTTGCGAGATTAGTATTAAAAAGAGGAGGAATATTGTGAAGATGGCATTTGGTCTGAGGCTGAGGGAAACGTGGACATGGGAGATATATGACACGAGATGATTTACCTGTTAAAATATTGAAAGAGGAAATGTAGGAAATTGGAAGCAGAAATTTAAGAGGCGGTTGGTTTGGAATTCAATGACGATGACGAGCCATTCTTTAGCCTTTGCGTAACGGTTATCTCAGCTTTGTTTGTTCTTTGGTGCTTCCTCAACCTTTTCGATTACTCCTGGTTTCGTACTAGTACTATTGTGCGAGTTATAGTTATCTACTAGTTACGTCGGCTAGTTACGTCGGCTAAGCTGCGCTGCGAATTTACTTTTTATTTTTATAAAAAATATTATAAAAATTTAACAACTAAAAAAATTAAATTTTATCATAAATCTAAAAAAATTACATCATGATACAAGACTCCTGAGTGTTTTGGAGTGTGATAGCAGTTACTTTTCAAAGTGCTTTTCATTTCAAAATATATTAAAATAATATTTTTTTTATTTTTTAAAAATTATTTTTGACATCAGCACATTTGATGATCTGAAAACATAAAAAATATATTAATTTAAAGCAAAATAAAATCAAAAATTTTCAAAAGAACTTTCTAAGTACAGTGTCAAACACTGCCTAAGCTTGGATCCTGATACCAGGACTCAAGAGAATTAGGTCTTGATAGGGGACCTAATTTGCTTTAATCCGGCTTCAGGTCCCAAGGTAATGGATTCGGCATCATGATCCAATTATCTTGGGTTTGGGACCCAGTAGACGACTGACCCAAAAGAATTGGATCCTAATGCAAGACCCAAGAGAATTGGGTCGTGGCGTCAGGACCTATTAGCCTTGGATCAGGTGGGGCTGTAAGATCCAAGATATTTGAGTCTTAACAACTGACCCAAGAGATTTGGATCCTGACACAGGACTTATGAGAATTGAGTCCTTACGCAGGACACATAGTCTTTAGTCAGACGGGGCTGCAAGACCCAAGGAATTTGGGTCTTCACTCATGCCACGCCCAAGCAACTTGGGTAAGGCGTCCCTTTCCGGCCCCAAGTTTCTTGGGTCTGAAAGGGGATTTCTGACCAAGTTAATAATAATAATAATTGAGTTTGCTCTTCAAATCAATTCTATGTTTTTTTATCGTAATAATATTTATTTTAAATTTAATAATATTAATAAATATCATAATATTAATAATAATATTAAACTTGTTTAACCTAAGTTCTTATAGTTTTTAATCCCTTCAAATCAAATTTATAATTTTTAGCAAAGAGCAAACCTAAACAGTGCAATCCATAGTGAAATTATTCACAATCTACAGTACTTCCAAACAGTGCAATCCACAGTGAAATTACTCTTAGTTTACAGCATTTCTAAACAGTGCAATTCACAATAAAAACACTCATAGTTTATAGTAATTAAAATTTACTATGATGATAACAGCAACAATAATAGTAACATTAATTCTTAATTTTACCCTACAAATCAAATCTATTTTTGTTTTTCAATAATTATAATATTTTCTACAAATTTATTAATTATTATATGAATAATATTAATTATCATCAAAATTATAATATTTATAATAAAAATAACGGTATTTTTAATATTAATAGAATTAATTATAATAAAAATCATAATATTTATATGAGAATAATAATATTCTTGATATTAATACTTTTAATTATAATAAAAATATTAATAGAATTAATTATAATAAAGATAATAATATTTAGAACACAAATAATAATATTTTTCATATTAATAATAATATTAAATTTGTGTGACCAAAGTTTTTATAGTAATACTTTTTAAAAAAAAAAAAATTGTTAACTATTAACAATAACAATAATAACAATAATAACAATAATAATAATAATAATGTTATTATAATTTTTTTCATTTTTCTTCTCTGAAGGGTCTGCAGACTCAACCACACGGGCCTCTAATCCCTAGGGGGGCTGCAGAATTGAGGTGCAAGTCAAAAAAGACCCCGGCGGGTGGATTTGAACCTAGCACGCGAGTCTGCAAACCTCAGGCACGCAGATCTGCAAACCTGCTCGTCTGAGTCTGTAGCCTTACCATGCCCCGCCAAACAATTTGTTGTTCTTCGTTTCAGGGTTTGCAGCCTCACCATGCCTTACGAAACAGTGCAATCCAAAGTGATATCACTCACAGTCTACAGTAATTCACTCTATAGTACCAAAGAATGCAATCCACAGTGAAAAGTACTCATATTTTACAGTAATTCACTCTACAATAAAACATTGATCCCTTTTAGTTATAGTTAATTATTAATTAAAAAACTAAAATGCATGAGGGATTTATTGTGCAAAATAAATAATGAATCTTCTCATATGACATTGTGTACAGACTATTCACACTGTTATTTTTTTCATTTTTTTTTTAATTTGCCCTTTATTGAACCAAATTATAGGTCAATTTGTTAAAGGAGAGTGAGATTGAAAGACATGGGACCAAAATTAAAAAAAAAAACATATAAGGAGCGAGTGGCTTTAAGAGTTTAAGGAATATGTTTATTGTAGTCCATATACTTTACAAATTATAGATATTGGATCCTTTCAGTTTCCAAAATTAAAGGGAAAAATCAATTCTGGTCTCAAGTTTATTTTCCTTATTTTTTGGCCCCTGATGTGGGGAGATGAGAGGAAGTTACTGAAATCCGATGCTAAAAAGAAAATTTCTATTGGCACTAATTACAACTACCAAAACGATTGAAATTAGTGTCAAATTGTTTTTTTATGAGGGGAGCTCATATTAAGAGGTTTTTTACCTTGAAATTGCCAAGAAAAACATGTTTGATCTTGGAAAGATGTTTGGTTTCAGGTTGATTTTGAGTTTTGAGATGTGTTTTTAGATTTTTTTTTAAGGCCACAAATGGGTTTTTCAAGTTCTCCATGATGTTTTCTAAGTGTTTCTTCCAAAATGGGTTGAAAATTCAATTTTCGGGTCAAAAAAACCATCAGCCCTTTTTTTCCAGCCACCACGGTGGCTAGAAATTGGGCAATACAGCCAACACGTCATCTAACTCTTTAAAAAAAACAAAATTGAAACAGACAACATGTGTTTAATTTCATAGAGAAAAACCTAATTTAGAGAAATACACAATAAGTGTAAACACGTGAGGGAGTGAATGAGGAAATAAAATTTTATTTATCAATAATGTATTTTTCAAATCTAAAGATGTCAAAGAACACCAATACGACACCACCAATTGAAAATTAGGCTTTTTAAATTCAAGCTGCGAAAAATAGATGGAAATGATTAATAAGGTAATAAGAAATTTGGAGGATATGATATAGAAAAGGGAGAGCCATATTGGAAAGGATTAATAGGGTAAGGCTTTTTTGTTGTTTTATTTCATTATTTAGATATTAACATTCAGTTTATGACTTGTGTTTGAGTTTGGGTTTGGGTTTGTTTGATCTAAAATCAATGTTTTAGAATTGTTTTAAGACTTGGGCTTGTGTTAGTTGATTATTAACATGGATCTATTTTTTTGGAATCTAATAGGGATCTATTTTTTTGGAATCTAATAGGGGTCTATTAAGGTTATTTAAGAAGATTATATATTGTTTTATTTGCTGTAAAGATTCAACATCCGTGATGTGTTGAATAAATTTTTGTTTTGCGTGAAACAACGCTCTTTTTCTTTGTTGGGATAATAAAGATTAGCTACTAACTTATTAAGGTATAGATGACCTTATGACGTTTTTCATACTTCAAGTTCATATTTTGCTACAAAGTTCTTTTTTCAATACCTTTGTTTCTTAAGCATATGGTTATCTTTGGGTTAAGGTTTTTATCCAAACTTGAATTTTAGCTTTCTTGTGTTGTTTATGTACTTCATTGTGGGATTCTAGATCTTTATATCCATGTAGTTCGCAGCAAGAGGCATGTGGCCTACCCCATAGACTTCAGAACTTCCCTTCTTTTTTTTTATAATAGTAGCGATGGTGTCGATCACCTCATGCTGGTAGGGAAAATCCAATGGTTTAAAGTTTTGGTTGTATGTTGTCTCATTCTCTTCTTTATTATTGTTTTGTTTTTCTTCTTTCTCTTTATGTTTTTCTTGCATGTGCTATTGTCATGGATAGATATGCTGCTAAGGATGGTGTGGAGGAGCTCGTGGTGGTTGGTCGGCATTTGGTGTTGGTGGGGAAAAGAAATAAGAGAGATAGTTTATCTTCTCTCTTTGTTCTTCTATGCTTTCTTTTTCTTCTTTTTTTTTCTCTAAATTTGTCAACACAATCTTTCTTCTCTCTGTCACTCGGTCTCCATTTTATTTTTATGGTTCATTAATGATGGCTGGGGGGTTTTGTGGTCAAAGAGGAAGTGAAAGTTATAAGGCTAGTTTTTTTTTTTTTTTGGTGGATTGGTTTTTAATGAGTGACTAAGTTTTCTCTCCTCTCTTTCTCTTTGTTTTCTCTCTTTTCTCTCTATCTTTCTTTTTGTGGCTAGAGTTTTTGGTAAAAGAAATGAGGTTACATTAATTTTTTTCAAGGAGGAGATAAGGTTAAAGTTTTTTGTGTGATGACTCCCTTATTTTTAAACAATATTCACTTTTTTTTTTATAGTCTAACTTATGAATATTCTTATCCTAAGTATATCCTAAGAATATTACTATTGTATATTTTTTTTTTCATTATTATTGTTTTGCAATTAATCGCTTATCTATTTTGCTCCATATTTTAATTTCTTACTTTTTTATATTTTGATTTTTTTAAAAAAATAACATCAATGTCAACTAAATAAGAAAAATAATTGAGAATAACAAAACATATGCAAATGCATCGAAAATATATTTTTAAATTTTGATTTTTTAAAAAAACATCAACAAGATAAAAATAGTCAAAATAGCAAAGTGGGTGGGCAAATAATTGAAATGCATCAACAACAATTTGTTTGAGTTTTTTGCTCTTTTTTTCTTGAAAAATATTTTGAAATTGAAGGTTAAATTTTAAATAATGACAACATTACAGGGTAAATGTCTATTCGATTAAGTAATTAAGTGTTATTAATTATAAACTAAATGAGGAGGAGGTTTTATTGTACCTCTCCTCACAAATCACTATTCATTGGAATAGTGTTTTGCTTTGCTCTATTTTTTCTTCTTTGATTTTTTTTTCAATCAATGATTTTTTTTTAATTTCATCTTTTAATATTAGATTTTTTATGTTTAGTTATCATACTCTCATGACATAGATCCCACGTTTGACGGATTAATTCGGTTGATTCATATTTTTTTTCTTTCAATTTTGTTTTTTAATATTGATTTGATTGAGAATTAAACTTCATGAATTGTTTTGTTTACTTTTTATTAGGTTATCCTGGTCTCATGACTCAAAAATAATGTTTAACGGATTAACCCGAATTGACTCGGGTTCTTTTTATGTCTTTTTTTAATTGATTTTTTTTTCAATTTTATTATTCAACATTGAGTCGGTTGGGAATTGAGCTTTATAATATGTTTTGATTTGCTTTTTATGAGAATGTCTTTGTCTCACGATCAAGATCACGAGTTTTGAAATTTTAACTTTAACGGGTCACAGGTCATAAGACATTGGACTTGCTTTTTATTGGGTTGTCTCCGTCTTATGACCCGGGTCACAGGTTTAGCGAGTTAACCTAATTGACCAATTTTTTCTCTATTTTTTTAATTGATTTTTTTTTCAATTTCATCAGTTAATATTGTCTTTGATTGAGAATTAAACTTCATGATTTGTTTCAGTTTATTTTTCATTATGTTATTCTGGTCTCATGACTCGAGAATAGTGCTTAACAGTTAACTCGAGTTGACTTCGCTTATTTTTTGTCATTTTTTTAATTAAAATTTTACAAATTTTATCGTTCAATATTAAGTCCAACAGGGGCTATTGAGAATCAAGCTTTATAATTTGTTTTTATTTTCACTATATGAGGTTATCTCGGTCTCAAGATCAAAGTCATGAATTTGACAGGTTGACCCGGTTAAATCAAGTTGTTTTTTTTATTTTTTTCTATAAGGTTATCTTGTTCTGATGACATGGGTCATGGGTTTGGTGGATTGACTCAAGTTGTTTTTTATGTTCTCTTTTTAATTGCTTCAATTTACTTTTGGTTGGGTTATCTCGGTCTTATGACCCGAATTGCAAGTTGGACATGTTAACTCGGGTCATTTTTAATTGATTTTTTTCAATTTCATCATTCAATATTGGGTTAATTTGCTATCTATTTTGATTCATAATTTATCATAGTCTCATAACCCAAGTCATGAATTTGACACGTTAACCAAGGTTATCATAGGTCAATTCAATACATTGTTATTTTAATATTAAAAAAAATATTATCTTAAAATTTTGTTTAGTTAAATATTATTTTCACGGGTTATATAGATTATTTTTGGACCAGTAAAGCCAACTAGGTTACATCGAGTAAACCCTTACACCATTTTTTTTGCTAGAAAAAAAAACATTAGCAATATTTAATATTTTTTAATATTCAAGAAAAATTTAACCTCACTCGTAAAATAGCACGAATCATCTAATATACACCATGAGATAATGGGTATGTAAAAAATAAATATAATTAAGTTTATAAAAGTTATTTTATATATTAGAATATTATCTTCAAAAGAAATAATAAACCGGTACCTAAAGTTTTTCTATCAATTGAAAATTCAAAACATCTATCAAAATGATATCAATAAGTGGCTTTTCGAGAGAGCTTATCATGATGCTCGTTGACTGTATTAATTATTTATTTCTTTTTTTTATTATAGAAAGAACTTATTAAAATTAGAAATAAATTAATTAATTTTCAATTCCTATAATATTTAACCTGTAGTTTTTATTTTTTTCATTTCTTTATTTCTTTATAATCTTAATAGTTATTTATGTAATAAAAAATTAAGAAAAAATAACTGAGTCATAAGAATCAAAAGACATGTGTACTTTGATTTTACAATTTACTTGATGCTTTTAGCGAAATCATTAACGAATGACTCATATTAAGCAAATTAATTCGGATTTGATTTTTATTTTTTTTATTAATATGAATATTTGGATTAATTTGCGTGTACTTCGATTAATTTTACGGGTCTTGAAGTTAACGACCATATAAACCTCTAGTGGCCCATAATAAACCCAAAGTTTACAAGGATTTGATTATTACTTAGATTGATACAAGAACTTAGTTAATTAATTGCTTGTAATACATAGACATAAATAGTTAACCCCATAATAAACTAATTTTCAATGAAGTATAAACTTCCTTTTTTATTTTGATTTGTCTTTATCTTAGAAAAAGGAGAAAATCTAGATATCACAATATTTAGATAGGATCTAGTTTTTAGCCTGCAACTTGTCAGGGGAAAAAACCTAATTTAATAATGTTCTTGAAATAAAATAAAAAAAGTCCCTCGATTAGATAATAGCAACCCTTTTCCTTTAATTAAATTAGGTAATCATTTGTGCGGGCAGAAAGGTAGCGCAGCGGGCTTCCGATTACGCACCACCGCAGGCCCACACGACTTTTATCTTGAGCATATATGCTGACATGGCCACATAAGTTGGATGGCCCTTGAGGTGCTAAAAGGGAGGCCATATTTTATTTTTATAGAAAACTTAGTTTAGTCTCTAAATTATATATGCATTCCCGATTAAGTGCAAAATCGTAGATTCTAACAATTCCATCCCTGATTTTTTAAATATTTCTCAATTAGGTACGTGATAATGTTCATTAACTTTCCCATCAAATTTACCAAATTCTTAGGAACCTCGATTTAGTCCCTGGATTATACTTCCATCCTCAATTATACCTTAATGCTGTAAATTTTGAGGATTTGGTCATGACATTTTTAAAATATTATCAATAAAGCCCTTTGTTCACGCTCATCAACTTTCCCACGTAATGTTCTGCATAAGTATGCGCTCTGTATGGGAAATGTTAGGGGAAATCGAAAAAAGGGCCATATTGAGAAGTA
>Ga0325404_1003225_pt1 | contig 17472 bp, 12 predicted proteins | sample PopdelMetagenome_18_FD_205664 | JGI IMG/M metagenome (GOLD analysis project Ga0325404, IMG submission 205664) | Populus deltoides microbial communities from Bellville, Georgia, United States - Xylem-Control-R1 | ecosystem: Host-associated > Plants > Phyllosphere > Stem > Wood/Secondary xylem... | reverse complement strand
TTTAACCAAAACTGAAGTATGAGATCCCTTCTGGCGACCTCCTTTAACCAAAACTGAACTATGAGATCCCTTCTGGTGACCTCCATTAAGCAAAACCAAACAACTATATTTGTAGCTCGGTCAACCTGGAATCCCATCTGGCGATTCCCTTTAACCAAAGCAGAAATATGAGATCCCTTCTGGCGACCTCTTTTAACCAAAGCTGATATCGGTATTATGGTTGGGTTAACCTGAGATCCCTTCTGGTGATCTCCTTTAACCAAAACCAAAAAATCTATTTTTGTAGCTCGGTCAACCTGAATCCCATCTGGCGATTTCCTTTAACCAAAGCTGATATCGATGTCGTTCTTCCTGATGGCATGGTTTGAACCTTTCATTTTCTTTTGAAGATTTCCTAATAGGTTCTTCTCACTTTATTGTTGTTCCAAAATCGAAACCGTGATTCTTTGCTATCATCAACTTAATGATTCTTTCTTCATCCACAATCTTGTTGGAGTACATTAAGGATTCCTCCTGGCGATTCAAAAACATTCATGCAATGATTTATGATTAGATGCCATGCATGCATTCTTACCTGGTTTTGAAACATAGGTCCCATCATCTTCTTCTATTTCATGAAACTCTCTCTTGACATGAGCTTGCTTTTGAAGTCGTATGCTGGATTCATTTTTCGTGCTACCTCCTTTTACCTATCATATCCTTGAGAAGAAGTCTTCGACTTTTCACAGGTAGCTCTTTTTTTTTTAATGTATGACTTGTCATTCCTTTACATGTTTTAGAATGTTTTTTATGTACAAAAAATATTGGAAGTTTTAAAAATATGTTTTCGCATGGATTTCTTAAACACCAAAAAAATTGTTTTCTTGCATTTTTGGATTTTACAACATGTTTGTAAAACTCCAAAGGGTATTGGCCAATATTCCAAAAAATATAAAAATCTTATTTTTGGGGGGAATTCATCTATTATTCACCGCTAATGTTTGGATAAAGAAATCCTTAAAGGACGAATATCCAAAATATTATTGGGAGTAATAAATCCGCACATATCCTTGAAAGAAGCCTTGATTATAATCGAGGACATTTCAATTTTTTACTCCACGGTTTACGAGCCGTGAGAGTATAAAACACTAAGACAAAAAAAAATAGGCTTTTTAAAGCACCCTAGATTTCTAAATTTTTGTCCCTCCTCCTTGCGATTTACGAGTCGCAAACTCTTGAAATACCAAGGGAAAAATGAGCTTGTAAAGCACATGGAATCTCCTTGGATTTCTATCTTAATAAATTTAGTTAGAATCAAACTTAGAAAAACTTATGGAATTAGAAAACACCAACACCATAGCAATTATAAGACAAACCAAACACCAAGCAGCTTACCTTAGATAGGGCGTACTAGGGGTGCTAATACCTTCCCTTTACGCAACCAGTCCCTTGTCTTAGAATCTCTGAAAGACTAGTTAGGGTTCCTAGTGACCATAATACTAGGTGGCGACTCCCTTATTCACAAAGAAAATAAAGACCCCGAAACCAATCGAGGGTTTGCCGCGACGCCGCGCTCCACCGTGAGGGTGCGACAACACTGTTCCGGCTTGCAGAAGGATTTCAGAGTTTTAGGGGCTATTTTTGTAAATTTTAATTGATTAATGTAATTTTTGTTTAGTTGTTTTGAATTTGTATTTTGAAGTGTTGATGAAAAAAAAAAACAAAGAAAAAAAGAAAAGAAAAGAAATAGAAAATAATAATAAAAAAAGGAGATGTGTGTGTGTGTTTGTGTATTTTTTTATGTATGTTATTGAATAAAAAGAAAAAAAATGAATTTAATATTTTAATTTATATGCACATATCTAAAGGACAGATAAAAATCATGTTGTATTTTCCATGGAAATGTAAGAACATGTATCTACATATATTCTGGGAATTAATAACTGATTTATCAAAGCCTTAGAATTGGGCTAAAATTTTATTTTCACATTAAGTCCACAAGGCTTGAAAGTGAATGTGTGGTGGGTATTTTGTTTATGAATGTTTTTTTTAATGATAAAATTGCAAGAATAAAGAAGAATTTAATATTCTGATTTGCTCACGGATAAAGAATTATGAACTTACATGTAAGTTGTATTTTTAAAATTCGATGAATGAACAGAATTTTTAAAACTTCTTTAACACATCAAATCCACGAAGCAGCTTACCTTAGGTAGGGTGCGTTAGGGCTGCTAATACCTTCCCTAACCACAACCAGTCTCTTACTCGTGAATCTCTGACAAGACCAGCACCCGAGTATCCTAGTAGCTCTCAATTAAATACTAGGTGGCGACTCCAACGAACAAATCAAATATCAACGAGAAACAAAAAATCGCCAGCCGATGCCGCGCGGATTTTGACGTGCGACAATATGTGTTGGTATGCACATGGAAAACCATTTGTTCCTCACGAGACCATGATCGAAGGGATAGTTTGGTCAACTTCTAGTGCTAGCAACGTGCTTGGAGTTGTAAATGACAACAATAATTCTTATAAAACTATGGTTATGGATGCGATGAGAATGAATTAGGGTCATACCAGTCAATATCTAATCATAAATGAAAAACCTCTTTTCCTTTTTCTTCTGGCTTGGCCGCTCCTCCTGATCATCTTCATCAACCAGGGAACCCATCCCCTAGTCCAGCCAGACTCTCTTCCCCGCACAAGCCTCCATTTTCCCCTCTCAGCCGTTCTTCCCTCAGCCACCTGAACGCCCCCACTTCCACAGATTTCCCCCTTTCCCTCAGTCGGTTCTCTCTCAACAGCCCCTCACCCTCCTCTCTCCGCCTGTCCTCATTGGAGATCCAGCCTTCTCCCAGCCTCACCTTGCAGCAGCGTCTCCTCCACCGCAGCTTCACCGGCCACAGACCCAAGGTCTTCACCATCAGCCGCAGCGCCGCCTTCTTCCTCCAGTAGTAGCCCAAGCACAGCGACGTCCACGGCCCCATATCTGTTCGCCTCTCATCCTTTTACACCATCATCGACCAGTTTGCCCGACCGAGCCGCACCCTCCAGCAGCGGCGACATATCACTCCGGCCCCCAGCAGCGCCACCCCCTCTCGGCCGTCACACCTTCTCGCTGCCAGATCTGCCACCATGGAGTAACCCTCATTCACAGCAGATCACAACCGCCAAAGCAAGGGTCTCCTTTACAGCAGAACCATCTATGGAGAAGAAGAAAAAAAAACACATCCGTGAACAAGAAAGAAATTTAAAATCAACTGCTGCGTTGTGTGTGTGTTTTCTTCTGTTGTAGGTGACGGTGGGTGTCACCGCCAACAGGGAAGGGAAGAAGTTGTGACTGACCCCTGCTTTTCCGGCATTTCTCGCAGCGGCGCGTGGAGGAGATGCGACGCCACTGTTCCTGCAGTTCCAGAAGCCTTCCTATGCAATTCCTGGATTTTTTAGAGACTATTTTGTAAATTTAAAATTATGTAATGTAATTTTTGTTTAGTTGTTTTGAATTTGTATTTTGAAGTATGGATGTAAAAAAAATAATAATAAAAAGGAAAAAAGGAAAAATATAGTGAAAGTGTATGTGTGTGATTGCATTTTGTTTATGAATGTTTTTTTTTATGATGAAATTGCAAAGAATAAAGAAGAATTTAATATTTTGATTTGCTCATGGTTAAAGATTATGAACTTACACGTAAGTGGTATTTCTAATAATCGTTGAAAGAACAAAATTTTTAAAACTTCTTTAACACATTAAAGCCACGAAGCAGCTTACCTCAGGTAAGGTGCGTTAGGGATGCTAATACCTTCCTTAACCACAACCAGTCCCGTACCCGTGAATCTCTGACAAGACCAGTACACCTGGGTTTCCTAGTAGCCCTCAATCAATTACTAGGTGGCAACTCCCAAGACCCCGAATCAAGCAAACGACAAACGAAAATCGCCAATGACGCCGCGTGGGTGATGTGCGACAGAATGGCGACTCCACTGGGGAAGGTATTGTTTTCGACATTATTGGACTAAGCTTTGTGTTTTTTATGTGTTTAAGTTTTTTGCGTTTTGTCTTATTTATTTTTTATCCATGCACTATATAGAATTGTCTCATGCATCACATATTGTAATTTTTTAAAGCACACACAAGCTTCAGGTTAGGAGGGGGACTAGCAGCTTACCTTATGACTTTTAGTCAAGGTTTAAAGATTAGAACCTACCTTTAGGATGTATGCTTCGTACACATTGTCTTGCATCCGAGCAAGCCCTTCTTGAAGCATCTTGAACTCAAGACTTGTGGGTGACACAATGACCGTCGCTCAGAAAATTTTCGTTGTAGAGTTTGTGTAAGAATCAAGATTCTTGTTTTATTATACAAGAGTTGCGATCATATGTCACCCCTCGAAGGGCAAGTTCATCATATAGATTACAAAAAAAACATGATGGAAATGAAGAAAGGGGTCAGAGAGAGGCTCAGTGTCAAAATGAAGTTGAGAGAATCAAAGGTGAAGTAGCTAGACTCAGATCTGCTTGAACAAGTGTTGAGCATTAAATGGAAAGGGAATGTCTGCACAGTCTTTTATGGGAACATTGTTTGTACACTTCCAATTGAAGCTGCACCTCTTCTTTTCAGCCATTAACAACAGTAGCAATGCCTTCAGTCATCAACTAAGGACAACCCTTGTTCTTGTTCAGTTGCACTGTTAATTTTTCATCACCTCCACATCTTCTAAATGACACCAAATAACTGCTAGCTTTTGTGCATGGTGCATTAGTCTTCTTTGAAGTTACGCCTATTTCGAGCTCAATTCCAGTTCAACAGCACAAGATGTTGGTTTGATAAAAAAAATAAAAAAACATGATTAGACATTGAACTATAACATGGCAGAGCTCTCTCTGTAGAGATTTGTTTGTGGATCTGCCAGGGGGGAATGCAAGAGGGGATGTAGTAATTTCATATGCTTTGAAACTTTCTACCACCAGTGGCACCAACAAAAAATTGTATTTGGTAGAAGAGTCAGACTTGGTCTGAAAAACATGAGCAGACATCAAACTTCAATGTGGCAGAGCTCTCTCGACAGGAATCTGTTTGTGAATCTGCAAGTGGGAAATCCAAGAAGGGATGTGGTAGTTTCAGATCGTCTACAATTTTCTCCTACCAGTGTCAGCATTGAAATACAGAAGTAGGGAGAAAAGTCAAACCTGAACTAAACAACATGAAGAAGACTAAACTTTAACAGAATAGAACTCCCTCTACAGGTGTCTGTTTGTTGCACTGTCTGTGAGCAATCAAAGATAAGGCAAAAGAATTTTAGATTCATCAGGTTCTCTTCCAGTTTTGCCAATGTGTGATTCCACATGTTGGTAATGGCGATGCTACAAGTTTTTGTGCACTGCCAAGATTACCTAGCTATTGAAAGGTTTTCAATAATCCTAAAACAACAACATTGGAAAATTGACATGAAGTTATGCGGATTGCCAAAAAATTGAACAAGCTATCAAGATGGGAAAGATTGAAGGTTCTGCCAAGGATTCCAGAACAATGATGAGAGATGAATCAAAAGAAGACTCTGACGGTGGGAAACATTAATTATGTGTTCTAGCCAAGTCTCGTTGTATCATCGACTACTCCAATGTCTTTGCCAAAGATAGACATTCATTTGCCATGTGGTATAATCCAGACAAGAGATGTGATATGATGTGATGGTGGGGTCCTCAACCATTTCAATGGAATAGTTGTAAGAATTTCAATTGAACAGTTGCCAAGTAAGTTTATTTACCAGCATCTACCAGATTCAAGACTTCTTCCTGACTCCGACAAATCCCATGCAACTACCGTTTTCTAAGTGGTATAATCCAGACAATAGATGTGATGTCATGGTGGGGTCTTCAGCCATTTCGATCGAACAGTTGCAAGAATTTCAAGAAGCGATTCTAGAAGTTGGTGAGCAAGAGACGAGTAGATTTTGTGAAGGAGGGTGCCATTGGCTATATTGTCCCCGGAACATCTTCAGAATGATATGTGATCAAAAATACTTGGCAAAACATATCATTATGGAATTTTGCATTTTTGTTTTGGGATCACATCTTATCCTTCAACGAAACATGTCTTGTTTTTGTCTCTTTGTTGTTTTGAAATCAACAGATGTTTAGCATTTTATTCGGACAAAATATTTTGATCAAACTCCAACAAGCGATAAAGGTTAATCAATCCTGAAGATTAAAAGTGTTTTGATTACAGAAATGACTCAATGATTGTTGAAATGACATGATAAAAAAAACAAGAGGTGACCGAACAAATTTTGAGCTCACACACAAAATTAAACCATACATCATATAGCTAAGTTTTAGCAGTATGCATAATGACATGTAGTCGATTGGTAGTTATGGACTCGTGAATCATGATTCTTACAAGTCCCAATCATTACACTGGATGAGGTCAAAATTTATCGGTTTTAACTGATCTTGCTTGAAATGAGAAAAGGCCATTTTTGTCCGTTATAGTCCCATTTTGAGTTGGATAGAATATTCTTTTCATAAAAATCCTAACTAGGATCACACCCCACACTAGGGGCAGATGAGAGATATTTAAGAGACATTGATATAATTAATGGATAAAGGGGAAGGCTTAGAACAAAAGTCCAATGATTGAGAGAGGGCTAAAAGAAAACACATAGACTAGGGGCATATAAGAAAATTTTGAGGAAGATTATGAGAAAGCAAAAGAAAAAAAAGATTGAAAAAAAAAGAAGTTGAAATTGCCTTCACTTAAAGACAAGTCAAAGATAAAGGAAGAAGAAAGCCTATCAAGTCTTTGAAGAGCAAAAAAAATGTCAATCAAGGAAAGGCACAATAAAAGTCAATACCAGAAAAAAGACGAAGCTATAAACGTGACTTTTGGTATCTATTATAAAGCCTCTGATGTTATTAAATGATTGACGTTGGTTATTCATCAAGGAAAAGTGGATTTGCATTATGACTTATGTTAAAAAAAGTCTGATATTTGAGGTTAACAAGGTTTTATGTCATTCCTCTGCAACAACAACGAGAGAAAGAGAGTTGATGGATAATTGATGTTGATCCTAGATCTTTAAAACCCTCAAACACCTTTTGAGCCTGTGAAATTCCTTTCTTTCATAGCCATGAACCATAGCCCGCATTACGTGCTTTTAAAAGCCTTTTTTGATCAATTAAACAATCTGAACCGATAAATGGCGTTCTCAAAACTTGAAGAGCTTTTCCATAAGGATCGTGACTTCATGAATTAAGCTATTGGTTATTATGCATGCTGATAAAATAAGTGCTAAGAAGAAAAACAACCTTTTGTTGATAAAACCTGAGTTTTGACTTGAGCATCTTGTTTTTTGAAATTCACAAAAAGGTCACCTCATCATATACCCTCAAAAGATGTACCCAAAATCAGAGTCTAAAATGGTTACAAAGAACCATGAAAAAAAAGAAGAAAAAAAGTCATTTTAGTCTTACAATGGGTCAATTTCTGTTTTCAAAATACATGACAATCAAAGGATGTATATTTTGAATAACGTATGTTGGTCTTTGATCATAAAGCTTGATTTTCAAAAGGTCTTTCCAAAAAACGACATCTCTAATTTCATTTCAACAAACTAGACTGTGAATAGACATGATCTTTGAAATATGAGAGTGGATTCCAAAACAAGGAAGATTATCGAACACAGAAGAACATCGATTGAGTCTGCGAAATCCTTCATAGAAATGACATTGAAGTCCTCGACACTTCTTGAAAAGTTGAGCAGTTGTGGGCAATACAATGGACCCTAAGAAGGAAAAGCAAGCAGTATTCAGATCAGCTATGAGGCAATGAAAGATGAATCAGTGAATTGAAGACAATGGTGTTCAAAGAAAGATAATCAATGAACGAGCACATTCAGATCATATTGGGGGCAATGTTGTTCAAAGATAGTCCATGATCTAGTGAACCCCGACAACAATCGAGAAAACAAAGATGTACTTGAAGGACATCTTTATATCATCATCTTTTGAAATATGGCTATCGACCAATGTGGGCATACAACTGCATTTGAATGAATATCAAAAAGATGTGCACACCACCAAGACTGACGGTGGACCAAAGATGGACCTGAAGGACATTTTTATATCGTCATCTTTTGAAACATGGCTATTGACCGATGTAAGCATACAGTTGCATTTGAATGAATATTGAAAAGATGTGCACACCACCAAGACTGATGGTGGATCAAAGATGTACCTGAATGACACTTTCATATCATCATTTTTTGAAACATGGCTAGTGATTGATGAGGATACACGAATGAATGTAATTGAATGGCGAAAAGATGCACACCATCAAGACTAATTGTGGAACAATGCTGTACTTGAAGGATAATTTCATATTATCATCATTTGAAACATGGTTATTGACAGATGTTATCACACGACTGCATTGAATGAATGTTGGAAAGGCACCCACCCCGAAGACTAACTATGGGACAATTTGTTTTGAAGCCAAATGCGCACTTCACCGCACGAATAGGGGTGATAAAAGCAACATCATTGATGAGGTCGAGACATTTCTTTTCACAATCTGATTAGAAAAGCTAAAGGGAACTATTGAGAATAACACTAAGCATACAAGCATGAGCCTTTGTACTGCAAGCTATGAGATGCATGTCTGGATGATTGGATAGTTTCCAAGAAGACTGATGATAACATATTCTTGAAGAGTATTGTTTCAACTAGGGGCAAGTCCATAACTGATTGGCAATCTAAAATGAGGTTAAACACTAGAAAATCTCTTGACGGGTGGTGGCAAAACATGCACAACCAATCAAAGGACAATTCTTGAGAGAATCTAGGAGATGAATGATTTGTTCCACTCCTTCAGGATGAATCGAGTAACACCACACTTGGAAGCACGGTCAAGCTTGAGAACAACCGAGAGCAGTAATCGTCCTGAAAGAATAAAGAAAGCTTTGAATAATAAACAAAGGCACCCTATGATGATGGAACATCGAAGAGGGGGGACCTATATTTCAAATCAGGTAAGGATGCATGCATGTCATCTAACGTCAAAATATTGCATATATTTTTTATTTGTTGCAGGAAAAATCCTCAATGTAGTCCAGCAAGATTGGGAAAAAAAAAAAGAAAGAATCATTGAGTTGATGAACAACAAAGAATCATGGTTTTGAACCTGGAACGGGAGGAAGATGAGATAAACCGTAACATTAGGGAAATCTCAAAGAAATAAGAAGATCAATGAAAAAGAGTCTTCAATTCAAACCCTATCATCTTGAAGAAGGAACATATTTTTTGGTTAAAGGAGATTGCTAGAAGGAATCTCAGGTTAACCACAACATAAAGATTTTAGCTTTGGTTGAAGGGAGTCACCAGATGGGATTTCTACACACAGACTATGGTTCTGGTTAAAGCGGATCGGTGAAGGGATCTCAGTTTATCCTAACCACACCGGATTTTTGGTTCTGGTTAAAGGGGATTGGTGAAAGGAATTTCAGTTTATCCTAACCTCACAGGATTATGGTTCTGGTTAAAGGGGATCGGCGAAGGGATCTTAGTTTATCCTAACCACACAGGATTTTGGTTTTGGTTAAAGGGGATTGGCAAAAGGAATCTTAGTTTATCCTAACAACACATGATTATGGTTCTGGTTAAAGGGGATCGGCGAAGGGATCTCAGTTTATCCTAACCACACAAGATTTTGGTTTTGGTTAAAGGGGATTGGTGAAAGAAATCTCAGTTTATCCTAACCACACAGGATTATGGTTCTAGTTAAAAGGTATCGGCGAAGGGATCTCAGTTTATCCTAACCACACAGGATTATGGTTCTGGTTAAAAGGGATCGGCGAAGGGATCTCAGTTTATCCTAACCATACAGGATTTTTGGTTCTGGTTAAAGGTGATTGGCGAAAGGATCTCAGTTTATCCTAACCTCACAGGATTATGGTTCTGGTTAAAGGGGATTGACGAAAGGAATCTCAGTTTATCCTAACCACACAGGATTATGGTTCTAGTTAAAGGGGATCGGCGAAGGGATCTCAGTTTATCCTAACCATACAAACTTTGGTTCTGGTTAAAGGGGATCGATGAAGGGATCTCAGTTTATCCTAACCACAAAGGATTTTGGTTCTGGTTAAAGGGGATCGGCGAAGGGATCTCAGTTTATCCTAACCACACAGGATTTTTGGTTCTAGTTAAAGGGGATCGGCGAAGGGATCTCAGTTTAGCCTAACTACAAAGGATTTTGGTTCTGGTTAAAGGGGATCGGCGAAGGGATCTTAGTTTAGCCTAACCATGTAGAATTTAGCTTTGGTTAAGGGGAATCGCTAGATGGGATTTCAGGTTGACCGAGCTACACACCGATTTTGGTTCTTGTTAGATCGCCAGATGGGATCTCAGGTAAACCCAATCAAAAGGGCAGGTCGCCCCTGAAAGTAGACCACTTTGAGTATGTGTGGGTAGGTCGCCCCTGAAAATAGTTGTTTTGAATTTGTATTTTGAAGTGTGGATTTAAAAAAAAAAAGAAAAAGGAAAAAAGGAAAAAATATAGTGAAAGTGTATGTGTGTGATTGCATTTTGTTTATGAATGTTTTTTTTTATGATGAAATTGCAAAGAATAAAGAAGAATTTAATATTTTGATTTGCTCATGGTTAAAGATTATGAACTTACACGTAAATCGTATTTATAATAATCGATGAAAGAACAAAATTTTTAAAACTTCTTTAACACATTAAAGCTATGAAGCAGCTTACCTCAGGTAGGGTGTGTTAGGGGTGCTAATACCTTCCCTAACTACAACCAATCCCTTACCCGTGAATCTCTGACAAGACCAGTACACCCGGGTTTCCTAGTAGCCCTCAATCAATTATTAGGTGGCGACTCCCAAGACCTCGAATCAAGCAAAAGACAAACGAAAATCGCCAACGACGCTGCGCGGGTGACGTGCGACAACTATCATGTTGCTTAATATTGATCGGTTATGTTATTATTGGAAATTCGAATTCCACGAAGAAAACTATAAGACATGATTGGTTAGGACGAGGATGACTTGATTTGAAAAAAAAAAAAAATTGATAAGTGAAAGATACTAAATTGAATGCTTGACGATGCATAATCCAATAACTCCTATTTTTTTATTTAAAAAATTCTCTCTTATGATTAAAATAAAATAAATAAATTAAAAAAACAATTAGCCAAAACAAACCTAATTAATTAAAGTAATTAAATTAATTTCCACATGTTTATTTTCTTTTCTTTATTTCTTTAATTACATAATCCAAAAAATAAAAGAGTTAATTCAATAGAAAAAATGTCATGTAGACATATATGAGTTTGATGTATTAAAAAAGATTTAATAAATTTATTTATAAGTTGATCTCCAAATTTGAACTAAAATAATAATAATAATAATAATAATAATAATAATAATAATAATAAATCTCTTTGAGCATCAAACCAACTTTAAAATTTATAAAAAAATACTTAATAATTAAAATCTTTGAACTTTGAACTTGAAATTTATTTTAGATTGGGTTCATATTTGAATTGCTTGGAAAATTAACCAGGATAAAATTTGGTTAACAATTTTATTTTTATTGTTTTTTTCTTTTATGAATAACAAAGTTATTTTTTAAATTCTTTTCCTAGAAAAAAAAAATTCTCAATGACTAGGCAGCAACAATCAAGTTAATGACAAAACATATTTGTTTCCTCCAACTTAGCTTACAATATATTTATGATATGGTCACCTATGACTTTTTGTGAGTCATTGATTTTTTGCCGTCAGCTTCACTGCCTAGAAGATGCATATTTAACAATTATCCACAGATCATACAGGAAGCCTATTTCCGTCGGTATACGTCGGTGATTTTGCCGCTGGAAGCAACACGTCTATCTGGAATCCCTCGGTATTTCCGTCGGTAAATTCATCTTAAAAAAATCCACGTCATCACGCTGTTGCAACTTCCAAAAAAAGGCCGACGGTATTGCCGATGGAATGTGTCCGTCGGTAAATACTGACAGCGTTTGAGACGGTAAATACTGACAGCGTTTGAGATGGAATTAACTAAAAAATTCCGTCGGTAATTCCTTTGGTGTTCTCCGATTTTCTGATGGTGTATATCCAAACCAATCGCACAACCTTTGTCCTCCAAGTTCCTTCTATTTTTCTTATGTACACAATTAACATATCCTCAATTACCCTTTTGATTTTAATTTTTTTAATGAATTAATTATGTGAATAAAATTTATAAGAGACGTAGAGGTGGGCATGAATAGCACTAGCTAGAAGTCAGTGTATCAATGTTAATGCTCCTCAAAAAGTCAATGCTGGTGAAGTTGGTAGCAAAAATAAATAATAATAAAAACAAATTAATTGAGTAGCTACTAGCTAGTGAGCCAAACGAAATTGCAGAAGACGTTACACCTTCATTATTTAATGGTTGTAACTGCCTATCTAAGGAAACAATATTATAGTATTTAAGATTTTTAAGATTTGAGATTTCATTTCATATAATCTTATGTGCAGAACTTGAGAGGGATTCACAGAGATTTTGGTGCAGGGAGGACAACAACCGGGCCATTTGATATTGCTTCTAAGACCTCCCCAGGAAACCCAAAAGAAGAAAAAAGAAAAAAAAACTCCATGTTATTTTGTCCAACATGGTTACGGAGATATTCATTAAATTAAGATATGTCAAAGAACCATCTTAACCCAATAGTTTAAACTGTTAGGTGAGATCTCAAGATATTATTTATATTATTCTCTAACACACTTTCTCAAGTGAAAGCCCTTTGGATTTGAAACTTATATAGACCTACATTATCTTATACTTAATTTTTATCAAATAAATAAGGATGGTGAGATTTGAACTCATGACCGCTTGATCATCGAGGCTCTAATACTATGTCAAAGAATCATCTAAACCCAATAGCTTAAACTGTTAGGTGAGGTCCCAAGATATGATTTATATTATTCTTTGACCCATCTTTTTCATAAAATTTTTGAAAAATCCAAAAATAGCGAAAAATAAAGAAAATTTTAAAAATATGTTTTTAATATATTTGCATCGTTTTTAGCATTTTCAGCATTGTCTCAAAAGAATTTAAAATTTCAAAGGTTTTTTGAACGCGTTCAACTTTTCACGCGTTATTTTTAAAATTATTGATTTTCCTCATTGAGTCGACGTTGATATTGCTCGTTTTCAAAAAATACAAAAAAATTAAGAAAAATCAAAATTTAAAAAAATTAAGAAGTTGATGGATCATGTTTGAGGACCAAACAATATTTTGCCTATAAATATGAGTCTCTAACACAAAAAAACGGAGGGGTGGGGCAATTTTTCACAATTTGAAGAACCATGTTGTGATGTCGTGGTCGCACAAATTAATTACCCTAGCTTAAAACACACAAGATAGTATAGAGCAAGCAAGGCTTCGATCCCACGAGGAAGATTTAGTTTAGATTTTTACGTTATATGTTATGCAATTGGGGGGTTTTTATTTGTGATGATCTAAACTATGGAATAAATTAAACTAGCAAACAAAATCAATTGAAACCAAAATTAATCAAGAAAACAAACCTTGGTCGCAAGCACACATCCACCAACGGAAATTAGAACCGATCCTTGAAATGAAAATTTTATGGCAGCACACATGTTCTGAAATTTTTATCTTTTCTTAACGTTGATTAATTAACGAATCCACCGTATAACTAATCATACAACAAACAATCAAAGTGTCCGCACTAATGATTCAATTTAATGGCAGCTTTAAGAACTAGATAATTTCATCAAGATTAACATACAAGTTGTCCGCAACTTGTGTCACTTTTTTCAAATGTTCTCCCTAAGTTCAATAACGTAGTTCTGCCACAATTATCAAGCTTAGTTGCTTCACAAGTTCATATATCACAACTCCGGTTTTGATATTAAACTTAGCAATAGATTGTTCATAACAATAACTTAGAGTCCGCTCTAGCAATCATCAACAACAATCATAGGAAATATGCATAGGAAAACAATCATACTCATTCATAACATAAATTGAAAATAAAAGGAAGAATAAATCTCACGGTTCTTGAATTCCGAAGGTCTTTGCGTCCTTGCAACCAAGAAAAGAGCTTAGCCTTGCATAACTATAGAACAAATAGTTCTCCATGTGTATACCAACACAGGTAATCCTGCATGAACCCTTTGGTTAGAAAATGCATCGTTAAAACTTCTTGATGCAGAAACTTTAAATTTTTACACTTCCTGTATGGACACCTAATACCACCATCAATAAAATTTCTTGGTATAGATGTTGTGAAATTAATAAAACCCTGAACACCGTTACAATAATCCATCCTCCGCAATCCTTGGGGTGAGTCCCAATACATCCATGAACGATCATCCATGACTTCTATTGAATCTCTATAAAACATAAAAAAAATTATTGGTTTCTTATGTTAAATATTCATTATCAATTATCAACTATCAACGTTCATACATACAAATTTATACATATATAAATTTACATAAATCACAACTTCACAATAGAATTGATAACAATTAAAACAGACCCGTTAAACAAGCTATTATTTATTTCATCACAACATATATAATTTGGTGTAATTCAAACAAAATTTCAACACTTTACAAACAAATATAATTTGACAAAATCTAAAACAAACTATAACAACTACAAAATTATACATTCATACAACAAGTTTCTTTAACAAAATACATATACTAAAAAACAATAAAATTCACAATTAAAAGTTAAAACAAAAAATGATAAAATCCACAAGAATTAACGGATGTTGTGACCACGTACAATTTCATTTCATATAATCTTATGTGCAGAACTTGAGAGGGATTCACAGAGATTTTGGTGCAGGGAGGGCAACAACCGGGCCATTTGGTATTGCTTCTAAGACCTCCCTAGGAAATACAAAAAAAGAAAAAAGAACAAGAAAACTTTCTTGGTCAATCCAATAGCTTAAACTATTAGATGAGGTCTTCATACTATTTTATACTTAATTTTTAACAAATAAATGAAGATAATAAAATTTAAACTACTGACCGCTTGGTCATCAAAATTCTGATATCATGTCAAATAATCATTTTAACCTAATAGCTTAAGCTGTTAGGTGAAGTCCCAAGATATGATTTATATTATTCTCTAACAAAATCAAATAAAATAAGCAAGTAAATCAATGAATATCAAATAATCATCTCAATCTAAAAGTTTAAATTATTAAATTAAGTTTTATATATTTTTTAATACACCTTCTAAAATAAAAAAATTTAAAATTTACAATTTATATAAAATTATAAATTTTATACTGCATGTCCACACAGTCATTATTACTATAAATATGTAGCAAGTATGCCTTCCCATGCATTCCATTTCAAGCAAAAATATTTTTGAGCTGAGGTAGAGCCACCATTTATCACAGTTTGCAGCAAACACACTTTTTGTGCGATGGCAACACCAACTTCGATATCGTTCGCAGTCCAAAGGTGCGAACCAGAATTGGTTGCACCAGCTAAGGCCACACCTCATGAATTCAGACAGCTTTCTGATATTGATCGCCAACTATACCTCCAATTTCAATTATCAAGTTACAACTTGTATGCACACAATCCATCCATGCAAGGGAAAGATCCTGTGAAGGTAATAAAGGAGGCAATTGCGCAGGCACTTGTGTATTATTACCCTTTTGCTGGTAGGATTAGACAAGGGCCAGACAATAAGCTTATAGTAGAGTGTACTGGTGAGGGTGTCTTGTTCATCGAAGCCGATGCCGATGCCACGGTCGAGCAGTTTGGTGATCCAATTCCATCTCCATTCCCATGCTTTCAGGAACTTCTTTACAGCGTCCCAGGATCAGAAGGGATCCTCAATACCCCATTATTGCCTTTTCAGGTACGTATAGGACATTATTGGCTAATGTTTATTCATTCTTTCATTATTATTATTATTATTATTATTTTATTATTATTATTATTATTATTATTATTACTATTACTATTACTATTATTATTATCGAGAAAATTAAAAAATATAATTAAAACAATGATGGTAATATTCCATCAATTACATTCTCATAAAGTATTAATAATTTTACATTATATTAACGGGTGACACGCTTGAAGTGTGGTGGTTTTGTACTTGGGCTCCGTTTTAATCACCAAATGAGTGATGCACTCGGCATGCTTCAGTTATTGAATGCCATAGGTGAGATTGCACGAGGTGCTCAATCCCCTTCAATTCTACCTGTGTGGCAAAGGGAACTCCTCTGTGCTAGGAATCCGCCACGAGTTACATGCAGACACAATGAATATGGTAATGATGCTCCTGTTGCTGTTGATCCTACAGCCAAGGTGCCTGAATTCCACGGCCAGGTTCACGCTGCAGCCCACCGTAGTTTTGTTCTCAACCGCAAGGAATTATCCAACGTTCGTAGATGGATTCCTTCTCATTTACACCCATGTTCAAATTTTGAGGTAATAACTGCATGCTTATGGAGATGCTATGCCATAGCATCTCAAGCTAACCCTAATGAGGAGATGCGCATGCAAATGCTTGTCAACGCACGTTCCAAATTTAACCCTCCATTACCAAAAGGATATTATGGTAACGTCCTAGCTTTGCCAGCAGCTGTAACAAATGCTAAGAAGCTTTGCTTAAACTCTTTAGGGTATGCATTGGAAATGATAAGAAATGCCAAGAATAGAATAACTGAGGAGTACATGAGATCATTGGCTGATCTAATAGAGATAACCAAAGGGCAGCCTATAGCGTTACAATCATATGTCGTGTCAGACTTAACAAGTTTTGGGTTCGATCAGGTGGACTATGGATGGGGCAACACAATTTACTCTGGGCCACCTACGGCTATGCCGGATGAAATTTCTATTGGAGGAACCTTTGTTCTGCCGTATCGATTCAAGAACGGAGAGCGTGGGGTTATGGTTTTGGTTTCCTTAAGTGCAGTACCAGTTATGGAGAGATTTGCAATACTATTAGAGGAATTGGCAAGGCATGACCCAGAAAGAAGCCAAGGACAACAAGAAATGATACCAAGCTCCCTATAAGACAGAGGCTATGATATTATTCTATTCTTGGTTTGGTACCAAAAAAATATTTCAAAGCAGATGGTGGCGAAGTTTGAATAAGCCTTTTAAATTTATTTATTACCAACAAGCCTGTACTCTTTGACAGTTGAGAATAATGGAATGTGTTAGGTTGTGCTTTAGCCAACCTTCCTATTTATATAGAGGCAGCAGAACACTGCAGTAACTGTAATGATTACAACATCCTATAATAATTTCCTATTCTGATAGATACATGAGTAACTGTAATGATTACAACATCGTATATTAATTTTCTATTCTGATAGATACATGATATACATTCTATAATATGCCCCCTCAAGCTGAGGGTGGGGGATCAACCCGAAGCTTGAACCGAAAAGCAGTAAAGGATGCAACAGGAAGCGGTTT
>Ga0325404_1003224_pt1 | contig 17473 bp, 11 predicted proteins | sample PopdelMetagenome_18_FD_205664 | JGI IMG/M metagenome (GOLD analysis project Ga0325404, IMG submission 205664) | Populus deltoides microbial communities from Bellville, Georgia, United States - Xylem-Control-R1 | ecosystem: Host-associated > Plants > Phyllosphere > Stem > Wood/Secondary xylem... | reverse complement strand
AATGGTGACCATGTTTAATCGTTTACTATAAAGGATTGTGACCATTAATGTGTTTGTACCGTGAGCATCTCTGGCTGGCAGGCATCGTAGTTTAATAATCACTTGCAAGTTCTTCGACATCGTCGGCCATTCCATTGTTACCGTTATGTTCTTGAGGGTGGCCACTGGCCCGTATTTTTCATACGCAAAGGAAGTCAAGTCCCAGGAAAAAGACTGTTCTAAGCTTAGTCTCTGACTTACAGATATATACAATCGAACAGAATGTCTGTACATACACAGGAGGTGGATATTAGAAAAAAACAATTGAGTACCTAATCCGTCTGTAAGGACCAAAATTGTAACGGGAAAAAGTCCCCGAACTCCTTGCTTTAATATCTACAACAAGAAATTTTGCTAATGGACACTTTACAGGTTGCCTTCGACAAGAACAGGATTCTGCAGGCTCCTCTGATCTGTACCAAAGATAGTAGTAGTGTTTGCGTTGGTTACTTCAGAAAGAGTGAGAAAGGGCAAAATGCATTATAGGGAGAGTGGGGTCGAGACTGACCTTTAAAAAGACGAACTCAATCTCGGTTTGCAGCACAGTGTCACTTTATATGATATACCTACTTTTCTGACTTAATCTACCAGCCAAATTTACGTTTTTTTTTCCCGACAGCGACAAGATATCCCTATCCGTCTTCTCAATCAACTGTATCGGATGCCTCTGCTGCGCCAGAGTTCTCCCTAGAAATGAAATTATTAGTTGATCTCACTTGACACTGCCACTCTCTATTCGAGCATGTAACTCCTTGTGAGCACCTATCTTTGACTTCTCACTTTCTGCTAATTTCTTCATTTCTATCTCTATCTGCTTGCAGTTCTCCACGTGGGCTTTGTGGAACAGCCTCACAAAATCGAACAGAGTTGATACAACTGCAGAAGTATTTTAAAGACTTAAAAGAGATGGAAATTACTATGAAAATGAATGCATTGCCAGCTCCTCAAATTAGGCACTAATGGCCATTTATGTAGATAGTTGGAATAAAACTGATGAACTTTCAGATGAAGCTCTGTCACATAACAAAAAATTTGCATCAAGTCTTCAGCGCATGAAACTGTGTAAAATTTATTGATCCAAAGGTGGTAGCAATCAGGATCAATACAAACTACAAAGATAACAAGACTGGGTTTAGAAGTATCCTTCAGATAAATCGAAGTGACAGACGATACAATTATGATTAGATCACATAAAGGGTCAGCTTTTGAGCTTCCTATCACTTCGCATCAATGATGGGTGGATCCGCTAGACACATAGACAATGAGGTTTATGCTGGATACTGGACCGATCAATTTAGCACAAAATATGGCATCTAGCTCGTGCTTGGTTCGGAGTTAAAAATTGGATTTTGGTGTCAGGAGTGTAAAAAAGTAGTTGAAGGATGAAGCGTTAAGGATGTTTGGCAGGTGTGCAAAACTGTGTAATGGTGGAGCCCAATAAATTTAAATTCAATAGCCCACTCAAAAGTTAACACTTAAATCCTTTCAGGGGCTACTTGTTAACCCCCTTAAAAATCTCCATCCCCAAAGCTTGCCAAAGAGAGTTAAGGGAGTTCGCAGTTACGTGTTAACCCCCTTTAACCCAAACCAAACATGACCCTGATGCAGTCCATAAAGACTTCCATTCAAGTATCAAAACCCAAATAGACAGGACCAATTTTTGTATTCTGAAAAACAGCAAGTTTGAGACAGTACGTTCATTAAATAGAATTAACTAACAATAATCTACCGCACTAGAATGGATCAAGATAAAGAACAAACGCTGCCATATTATGAAGATTTCTTAGGCAAAGATTTCAATTTTTGTTCATCAGAAATAAAAAGAACGATATCACAAAACTGTTGTAGGTAACAAATACCTTGTTCGAAGGGACAGCGAGCTGGATCTTCTCCAAAATAAATAATCAATGCATCCACATTTTTCCCCTGAAATAACATCAAATTCTAGATTAAAAAAAAATAAAAATCGAGAGTACTAAACACTAAATCAGCACCACTCTCCAAGCAAAGTTTTAAAACCTACCACTCCAGAGTACAAAGAAGCCAAAGACCTTACTTCAGCTTCGGCAAAACAAAGGAACTCCTTTAAAGTCTGAACAATGGAAGATAAGCTACATGAGAAAATTTTTATGGATATGCTCACACAAATGTGTGCAGGCATGCCTGTGTTAACCAACACAAGTAGATATGCTTGCGCTTGTATAAGGACTAGCAAACACACACACAAAGAGCTTCTAAGAAATCTATATAAGATCACTATTTGGGTGGTAAATCATTCCCACAAATTCATCTGTAGTTTTTAGCTACCTTACATCTTCAGTGTTAGAAATTCTGACATTTAATCATTCAAAATCAAAGCTATATTCTCTCTTTAGAGAATCTGAATACAACATTCTGTCCTCTAGGCACCATGGTTTCATAATTTCCCATTACTAGTACCTGAATCAGTTCTAATTTGGAGTTCATTTTAACATCACATTAGATCATGTTATTCTACAATCAGTTACAGAAACTGGAGCACAATCCAAAATCACCATATGAATGGATTACTAAGGGTAAATCTTTGCTAGGATTAGGTTTATTACCTGATCTAGTAACACAATAAATTATGTCTGGCAGCCATATAATAACCATCTCAATGTGTACATCTTATATAATAAAAAATATATCCCTCAACGCACAACTGACCAAAAGATGAGGATCTTTCCCTCCGGAGGTAGAAAAATTGTGATTGGGATAGCAGATTCAAATTAGAACATATATGTAAACAGCATGTGTGGGTGTGCTACATATATGTATCAACCAAATTCTACATGATTGTTCCTCTTTTTCATCCTTAACATTTCCAAATTGCCTATTATTATATTTAAGGAAAAAGTTTGCTTGCATTGAGGCACATATATTATCTGAATAGATAATGTAAAGTCCGAAGCTTGGTTTAAGAAAAACAAGTGATCATAGCAGCAATTTTTTTAAGCTTGAATACTGGCAAAAGGGATAGTAATCTACTTAGACAGAAGAATTAAGAATTGCAATTGATAAACAAGTAATAATGGAAAGATTTTCTTTCTCCTATATGCATGACAAAAAACACCAGCTGATTTGCAGTACCTTACAGAATGTGTCTGATATAGGACCATCGCTTTCTGAGGCAGACAGTTCCTGTACAACCTTTTCCAGTCCTTTGCTTATGGCTTGCATTTCCTCCGCCAAAAATTTCAATTGTATCTAGATGGAAATCCAACATGTTAGTCACAAGATACTGGCTCTTCCGAATACATTGAAATGATCACCAAAACCAACAGTTGTACCTTTGATGCAGGTTCCAAACAGGCAAGGTCTTTTGAAAAATCTAGAAGTTCTGGTAGCTTGTCAGCAAGTACCTACAACATATCAAGCAGAATGTATATGATTTGCAGAAAATTCTCCGTGAAATAAGAAATAGAAGCTTCAATCCTCAGTATGGCAGTATAGATAACATCTATAAATTCGATGCACATAACATAATCTCATTTCCATTGACAAGCCTCTGTAATAAAAAAATTACAAGCCATGTCTGCTTTGAGCTCAAACAAAAAAATAAGAACAGAACAGAACAGAACTCTTGGTTTTGAAAAAATGGGAATCAAAACTGGACCAGAAAAACAAAGAGAACAGAAATGAATTAATGGGCCAGTTGAGTTCCATGGATAGTTGGCAACTTGACATAGTTCAAAACCATGTACTGACTTCATAACATACATAACAGCATACACTTGTACAACTTTGTAAAATCATATAAATCAAACATACAAGTACATTAAGTTTTAGATCTGTCTTGTTATGTTATACAATACTAGTACAGAAATATATGCTATGAAAAGTCATGCAGAAAAGAACGAGATGAGAAAATGACTGCAAGTCTCCATAGAATTCCCAAATCATTATATTAAATGTTATTAAAAGTTAGTTTCATAGGAAACTCACGAGAGTAGGAATTTGTACCTTGCAAAGATAATGCATGAGGGTCATCTTGTTGTTCCTTGCCCGTGTATCTGTTAGTTTAAGAAGGCTATCCAATCTAAATCCAATAGCCGAACCTAAAAGAAAAGGGAAAAAACTTTATATTCAACTTAAGGAATAAAATGCAGTTACCAGCTGAAAGGGAAAAACAGAGCTACAAAATGAAAATTAGGTCATATGACAAGAAACAGCAAAGGTTTACCACAAGATCTGCACAATAACAGGGAAAAAACATCTTTAATTAACATCAAAAGTGAGTACACATATAGCAAGCATCAATATGTAAACCAATCGGATAAATCTGATTTGATAACCCAAGGCATCTCAACTCTCAAATAATTATAAAAAAATAAACAAATAGAAAGAATTCTCAAGTGATCACAGGGTAAGAGGTCGAGGAAATCTGTACACAGAATGTAAAATAAGACTTTGGTATCTTCAGATAAGGAATTCTAATCTTGTGAGTAAATGAAAAATAGCAAAACTTCGATCTCCAATCATCATAATCCATGGACTCTGCAAAACTAATCCAAAACCTAATTGATAAGCATGTTGCCAGTGTTCTCATAGAGGACTTTTCATAATGGCTGTGAATGGTTGCTCTTTGAATAAGGCTTAGATAATCTTAGTACCAGTAGTCAAAGCGAACATAACTTATCTGATGAGTGGTACATTGCTGGTCATGCATGTATTTCTCTCATTTTCATCCAGTAAATAACAATCAATAAGCAAAGGATAGAAGAAATGACTAATCATTCACAACAATAATGACAAACATGCCATCATAAACTATTTTAAAGAAATAGATACTGCTTCAAGGTGCTGGTGAAAGTGTGGGATGAAGTAACAAAATTTCATGAATAGTGTCAAAAGAATACCAATTAGCAACCTTCCTATTTTATGGAAATGACTTAAGACTATAAGAGATAGGAAAGAGTTTTCTCTGATCAAAGATGAAATATTTATCAAGAAAGGAGAAATTCAGAAGTATGACAATAGGGAGATTTTATCAGAAATCCTTCTAGATAAAAAAAAAATTACAAAAATGAAAGGGCTTTTCAAATCAAATTCAATATCAGCTAAAAGAATTGTCCAGGAATAAAAAAAAGATAAAAAACAGAACACCACCACCTCAATAAAAAAGAGGAAACCCCTCTATTTAACATTAGTTTCTTACAAAATAGTGGATCTCAAAAAATTAAATTACTCTTTGTCCAAATATACCAAATCACCAAAATCAGCGCATGTTTCCAAGAAATCTACAATTTTTCTCCATTTCAAAATCCATTAATGACTGCATGAAAAAAATTTAAGAGCTCGTATCATTCATCAGGAAGTCCAGATGATGGAGGACCCATTAAGGATCTCATTATTTTTATGCTAGAAAGCAAATGCATGAATTGGATATTAATTATATATTTTTCAAAGCATCTCATGTTATGTTTTAAGGCAGCTTTGGATGTTATTGAAATTTAGCTCTCTCATTCTCTATCGCTAGTCCTTTCTCCCTCATCTTCTCTCTTTTCTCTCTCTCTCTTTCTTGTCCTTTTCTTGTTCGTGATCAGCAGAAATACTATTCCACATGTTCTAGAAAAAAAGATAATTCCAAATGCTCAGAAAAAAACCAGGTGCATAACTGACCACCTAAAACTAGGAAATGAAGTGAAGTCCTTTAAAATTTTCTACATGCAGAGGAAAGCCCTCACACGACCCTTAAAAAATCTACAATTTCCCATGAACATAATGTTCCCGCAGGCAATCATGGAAGCAGCAGGTTTTTTTATAGCTCCAAGTATACAAGAAACTACACCACAGCAAGATAGTAGAGCAATAAAAGTTTCTGCTTACCCCTAGCAGTTCCCTGATTCAAAGCATTTCCTAGTGAAAGAATAGTCTGCATGATTCTCTTCAATTTGGCAGAATTCTTTATCTGATAAAGCACCAGAAACAATGATTGCAACACTTAGAACATGTGAATTAGTACCCAAAACACTAACACAAATTAAAAGAGTGAGTAATATAGTCTAACTTGCCTCTTCTGCTGCAGAGTTCACAACATTAAGGCTTTTTCTGAGGTCAGAGACCTAAAATTGCAAACATAAAATGACAGGCTCAAATCTAACACAAAACCAAGCATAATAAGGTAGCAAACATTTGAATGCATTTCCTAACCTGGGAATGAAACTGCATCTTGAATGAGAAAACTCTGAGTTTAGATTCTACTCTTGGCACCTTCATTAACTCTAAGAAGAACTGCCAAAGAGATCCATAAACTTATAAAATAAGAAATAGATGCCAAAAACAGATCATTTCAATAAACACAAACTCTCTCATTCTTAGTCGACCCTTTCTAAAGAAAAATGCTGGGTGCCCTCTTTACCCATGCTAATTGAGAAAATGAAAATGGATTTGAATCATAGGAATTATGTCAACACTGCAACTTCAGACTCGTATGAATGTTTGGTTTGACATAACAAAGAACAAATATACATCTAAAACATACCCAGTTTACCTTCTCATGCATCTAACCATTGTTGACAAAAGACATGATATCAATATACATAAAGAAATAAAGCCTCGAGTCCATCCAAAGTTCAACCAAAAGAGGTAGCAATTTTGAAGTATCATAAATATCCATGTGTAAGCTGTGTAGTTTTGAGAAATACTTGTTCAATTTTTCAACAAAAAACAATAACAAACAATTGTAAAGACAAAAACTACATCTACTGACCTGTTCACATTTTCCTAACTTTTCCTTTTCTCCGGTGTATCCCTGGACAAAGAAATGAAAAGGCAATTATAGCCCAAAACACATGAAACTATCATCTTGAAGCTCCTGACTGAAATCAATTAGAGCCCATGGGATAACAGGACAAAATTACTGAGTTGAAAACTGTAACTATAAAATACAGAGCAAAAGAAAGGGCTATCTCCCAGTTATGAACCCACCAAAATGGAGTCACAGAAAGAAGAAGTTGAGAAAATCCCACTGTTGAACATTTTTTTAATAGAGTAGCAGGTCCAAGATTTGAATATGCACCATTATGGTTGCAAGTGCAAGATATCATAACATCATACCTAGCAATAGCCTCAAATGATACATGATAGAGCATAATACTAAATTAAAAGAAGAAGAAGAAGAAATCACCTTAAGCAGTTCCATCTCCTCTTTTGTTGGACAGAACTTTATGAGGTTGTCAACCTGATCAACGTCTAATGCTGAATCCTCAAGGGAAAGTACTAAACTCTGTCAATGCATCATACAATGGAATGAGGATAGTAAGCTATAAAATATTAGCCATATGGGCTGTGACTGAAAGTGATAAATAACAGAAAATAAATAAAATCATAGCAGGCAAGGAAATATTTTATAGAAAGTGCAAGATGGAAAGAACAAAAAATGACAGGAAAGGGAATTTCAATAATGCTTATTATGTGATTTACAATTCCTAGACCTCAATAACGTAATCTGACTTTCATTGCAAGGGATGAAATTTCTTTTCAAAAACTATAAAATATAGGACCTCTAAATAGATGTACTGGCATAACTATTGAGATGACAATGAACAGGATGACATTAATGAAAGGTACAGAAATGCTTGTATTGGCATCAGGGGTATCATGATTGTTTAAGAAAACATGCTGATGCAGACAACAAAAGAGGCAAGATTGATGACTTTCTTTAGACAATGGCATTTCTGTAATTTCCAGATCTGCTGAAAATTCTGGAAAATTTGTCTAGGTTTTGATTTTATATTTAGCATTCTATTATTTATAAAGTAATTAGCTTTATTAGGTTTTTCCTATTCTAAATAGATTTCTTATATGGGAAAACAAGTCCTTGTTGGACAAGAAGTACTAGCATCTCTATAATACGGCCATGCAATCTTTCAATATTTTAATTACAGTTTATGAATAAAAATTCTAGCAAATTGCTTTTGATTGTGTGATTCAATCTTCCTTAGGTGACTCCTAAGAACCCTAGGTGTGGAGCATAGGTTTTTCTATCCTCTAGGTGTGACTCCTAGAATCTTATCCCGCCCACATCCTTCCTCAAATTCCAGCTGAAATCCACATAAATACAGCTCTAAACAGCCCTATAACAGCACCTAAAAGTCAGATTAGAACAGCCCATAGGCTGTCCGGCATCACATGCTTTTGATTGCTCTATATATTACCTGTAAGGTGTTCTTATGGCTGCAAGAGAAAACAAAAAAACTGTAGCACATAAATACAGCTCTAAACAGCCCTATAACAGCATCTAAAAGTCAGATTAGAACAGCCCATAGGCTGTCCTGCATCACATGCTTTTGATTGCTCTATATTACCTGTAAGGTGTTCTTATGGCTGCAAGAGAAAACAAAAAACTGTAGCTACAGTACTAGGATATATTTGGTATTGTGGTCTTGGTCCACAAAAGCCAACTGTGGTGGTGTCCCAAAGCATCAATTGCAATGCTTTCCCCAAAACACCTAAACTGCATTCATGGTCTTGGAGTATGCCAAACACAACTTCAGAGAAGGACATGATTCCCAAATATTATCCTAGATATGACAAAGTATTTGTGTTGCCGCGCTTATACAGGTAGATAAAGGGACAGTGAAGTTGGCTTCTGTATTCATCTAAACTAGGAGGCTTTGCTCTGAACATTACATATAGCTTACCATTAATTCATGTAGTGGCACTTTCACCTTTGAAAGCATGATTTCACAATTGTATGCCCGTCTATGGTCAACCTGCAAGAAAATAATAATGAGGAGACCATACAAATACTTAGACACACACATATTATATAACTTCTCAGTTTCATTCCCATAATATAAAAGCTGAAATGCTGAAATTTTTCATAAAATGGTATGTTATCAATTAGCAAAATAATGTATTACTCATATTGTCTTAAGATCCATGACAGGAGATTACTCAGTTTAGCCTTTAAACTGTGATGCTTGAAACAATAGAATGACTAAGATGGTAATTTTTGAATTGACATTTACAACAAAATTCCCCAGAAGTCTGAATGATAAAAGTAGAGGTAAATGTAGACAATTTCAAGTAACAAAAATAAATTGCAGCAGTCATGCATTACATTACAGTTATGGGTTTGAAGTATTAAATTTGATCCCGTGACTGTCAAAAAAGATAACAGCAGCAGTCTGAGAGTTGAAAGGAAAGGATTTATGCACACTTCTTCAACTGAGAGAAAAAAGGCAGCAATCTAGCACTGCATCAATTAGGACAACATATTCATTTACCAGTTGCACTTTGTCAACTTTAGGTCCCCGTGAGCCACGCACACTTGATTTCCCACCTTGATCTGTATTTGAAACTGCCGCGGAAAAAAGATTCTCAAGTTCTGACATGTCAATCTCTGGGGCCCTATGTGAAGAGGTCACAAAAGAAAAGGCATATGAGACTTAAAAGAATATGAGAGCATGGTATGGCAGAATGTTTGGAAAGCAGCACATACTTGGAGGCTTCACCAGACTTTTGCGCCTCAGCCCACAAGCTTCCTTGTACAGCTCTTGTTAACTTCAACCAATGCAATGGCTTCAGCTTTTTAGTTTGATTGTTCCGTGAACTTATAGTACGCGACAAACGTCCCTTGGAGATGGAAGGAGAACCTAAGGGAGGTGCAGGAGTAGGTGGTGCAGGAGATGGAGACCCAGGCGATTTAATATTTCTATTGTTGCCTGTCTTTAAAGTGCCCTTACCAGAAGGAGGAGGAGGTGCAGAAGGGGCATGGGAGGAATTGGCTGACATAATGGGAGGAGGCGGCGGCGCTGGTGGCATCGGAGATGAAACAGTTGGGCTGGTTGTTGGTCCTGAATGAAGAGGAGGGGGAGGAGGGGGAGGTGGATGAGGTCCAGATCCAATAGCATGATTCTCCTTCAAAGGCGGAGGTGGTGGTGGAGGAGGAGGAGGTCCAGCTCCAATTTTGTTATTCTCCTTCAAAGGTGGCATTGGAGGAGGTGGTGGTGGCGGAGGAGGTCCAGCTGCAATGGTGTTATTCTCCTTTAAAGGTGGCATTGGAGGAGGTGGTGGTGGTGGAGGAGGTCTAGCTGCAATGGTGTTATTCTTATTTAAAGGTGGTGTTGGAGGAGGTGGTGGTGGTGGAGGAGGTCCAGCTCCAATGGTGTTATTCTCCTTCACGGGTGGCGTTGGAGGAGGTGGAGAAGGTCCGGCTCTAGTGGTGCGAATCTCCTTCATAGGTGGCGTTGGAGGAGGAGGTGGGGTGGGGCATTCAGTTTTGATAGTGGAATTATTTTCCTTAAAAGGTGGATGCAGTGGTGTTGTTGGAACAGTAGGTTGAAGGCCACCTGATAATGACTTACCTCTGCTCTCTATATAGGTTTCATTCTCTTTGATTGATGAATGATCTACTGGTTCTGAAGCTGAAAGATCAAGAGTTGGTAGTGGATGAGGAAAAACTTTTACAGCACTAGAAGTCACAGCAGGCCGCAATGGTGGAAGCTGTGCAGGTGTTGATGGTGAGATAGAACCACCTTTGGGTTCCATGAGTTCAATTCCAGCTGAAACTGTCAAAGCTTGTTCTGAGGAGACTGTAGATACAGTGGTGTGAGTGACCATAGATTGGCTGGCAAGTTCCTTTCTAGGACTCATTTCTTGCTTTTGAGTGCTAATCTCTACTCTGTGCTGCAAATCTGCATTTGAGTCTTCCTGAGCAATATTCGATGCACTAATTTGTTGGAGCAAATTAAGTGCAGCATCTGAGTTGGGATCAGACCAGTCAACAGAGCTAAAGATCTCTTTAACTTTAGCAAATGCTTCCACAGGAAGGCCTTCCTTCTCCTCAAAGCCAGTGAAATCTTCTGCAACAACGGATGCAGCTGCATCCATTTCAGAGAAAAGAATCTTCATCCAAAGAATAAACTCCGTGTTAGAAGGAGAATAAAAAAATCAACAAGCAGCGATGCCAAATGAAATATGGTCAAGTATTAAACCTCTGCCCTGAAGTCCTTTGGAAATCGATCTTTTGCATCCCATAACATGTCAATTTCATCACGGTTAAGCATCAAGATATTTGACCTAATAAAAGCTGTGTTAAACACAGCTCGAAACATCATCTCTTCATGTTCCATGTCATCATTTAAACTGATACACTCAAGCACAACATCACCTTGTATATGGCAATTAATGTCAACTTTAACAAGTTCACATTCTATCTGCAATAAATTACAAGGGGTTCAGAAAATCATACATGTAAAGACACCAGTTTCAGTGTTTGTGGAGAGCTTATGCCAAAATAAATAGCAAATAGAACAAATGAAGAAAAGTGAATCTTACAACAGAAAGAATAGGAAATGTGTTGAAACACAAAACCAAATTTCTCATGCAACTTTAATGTCCCTGGGACAAAACTTAAACGTAGCAGACTCAAGCTCACTGCAGATTAAGCCTCTGAAAAATGAGCTCGAGAAGAGTACAACATGAATTAATCATAATCCTTTGTCCACAACAGATCAGTATAGGGACTGACAAAAAACATATTCTTCTGGTTAACATCAACCATATTTTGTCAATTCTAGATTCAAAAGCCACTCAAACTTTCACCTTGTGCTGCTTATTATTAAATTCTCACACTATTAGGTTTCCTGCACTTAAAATAACCAGACTGATAATCAGGGTGTCTACTATCATCTTGGGACAGTAGATAAATACATTCCACTAGTGGGAAGGTGTCATTGAACAAAAGATCCCAGGATATAAGTGCTTATTCATAAATGACCTAATTTTTTCCCTAAGGATAAGCCTCTTAAGAACACCTCCAGAAAGATTCAAGAAAATATTTGTTCGCCAATAAACTGATTGAACAAAAAATATGTCTGGCTCTAAATATTCAGAAAAGAAAGGTCTTGCTTAGTGATTAAAGTTTCCCAAGAATCAGGTTCATCAGGAACACAAGTGTCTTGTGATATTTTGGTTTTCTCCATCCATTCTGACAGCTTTCATGGGGAAATTACCTTGTTGAGATGAACACTGCTTGTTCAATTGAGCAATTATGGGGCAATTTTGATTCAAGTTTATTTCTTTGAAAATCTTAGTTGGTGGCCAAAGCTATTCTTGTTCTATTAAATTTCACAATCCAAAGACATCATCACCATCTAAGAGTGCAAAGTGAAGCAATAATTGGAATATAAATGCTGTCACATGATGTTTCAACAATTGACTAGCACAGATTAATAGATCTTTGTGGGAAATGGCGTGACGATGAAGAATGTACAAAATAAAAAAGCAAGTATACATAACATAGAATTACGAAGTTACCTGCTTATAAGCCCGAGGAATTTTTCCTTCCTTTTGAGTTGAGTACAGATGTTTGGAAGTTCGATCAGAAACAAGAAAAGGGTCCTGCCCGTATACCCGAAATAGTGGACGGCAGCCCCCCTCCCCATCAAAATTAGGAATAGATCTTAGAATGACACAATCCAATGTGAGAGCTCTATCCAATGGAGGCCAATACGAGGCCACATTCCTCCTTGAGACATATTGTAGATACCTCAGTTGAGAAGGTACAGGATTCAATGCTGAGAACAACTGCAAAAGCTCTCGGGGAGCCTGCCTATGAATCATGTCCAAGGTCTTCTGCTCTCCACTATACTGTTTCCTATAAATCAACAGTCCAGCCAGCATGAAAGCGAGAACCGGCCAACCACCATGTTCACAGTGCATTAACAGAATATTCTGCTGTCCAAGGGAGAGCCAACTTTCACCTGATCTTAGAAAATGGTGAATCATCTCCATCGTGAGCAATGGGGAACCCTCGTATTGCCAAGGGTACTCCATTAAGGTCATATCATACTTGCATAAAGCATCAGCAATCTGGGTTTGTTTCTCTCCCTCACGGAAATTAAACACCAAGAATGAAGCATCAGGGAAATGTTCTTTAAGTTGACCAACTGTTCGACCAATGTAACCTTCATAATCTTCTTGCCAAGCATCAATGTTAAAGCAGCAATCAAACACTGCATTCACACAGAATGTGTAAATGTCAGCCATCAAATTAATACTTAACCCAGTTGTTGTTTTAAGTCATAACCCCCCCACAAGGCAGCACAAAATTATTTCTTTTCTAAACGATCCCAAACATAATCCTCTTGACTCAATCCACCAGGCCCCAAAATTTTTCAAATTTCAAAATCCCTACGATATACAAATGAATTCATTACTTTTTAACTTACTGCTGTAATTAAGCTAATGAGTTTCTAATAGACGTCTAAAAATGAGTACAACTCAAGTAATAATCAAAATCCACAACCCCGAATTGCATTCTCCACAATACATTTTCTTACCATCCTAACACATAAAGGAAATTTTTTGAATCAAACCCACTTCAAAACATGACTCAATTATTCAAACACAATCAACCAATTCTCTCCCTAAATAAAAAATGAACTTAAAATTCAAAAAGAAAAGAAAAATTGCAATCTTTCTTAAAAATGAAAGAAAACTGACCATAAACACGCTCGGAGATCTCAAGAAGGCCATCAGGAGGTTTCCTATAAAACAATTTGCGAAACAACGACATCTTTTAATGATTCCTCTATCTCTCCTTCAAATTTCCAAACTTTTTTCTTGCAACACAACCTCTTACGTAACAAGGAGGAGTTCGGTTGGGTAGTAACTAAGAAAGAAATGAAAAGGTTGGCTTCAAGGGAAAGAAAAGTGGAAGTCTTTGGTTGTTAGTTTTGTTTGTTACCATAAAAAAGCCAAGCTGAATTGAATCAACCATCCATCCGGTAGCTGTTGCCCCTCGGCATGAAATTTATTTTATTATTATTACCTAACTGATAAGAGGGGATAGCATGACGGGTTGCTTGGTCTTACGTGGATGCCATTAACTATCGACATCGAGGAAATAGTTGAAGTCATCATGCATGATCCTTACGACTTTTTCAGTGACTTGGTTTTTTTATTGTTATTGTCAGTATGACAAAAGATTTGATTGGATAAAGTTGAATAGTCTACAAATGGGCTACTTTCTGTTGACTTCTCGCAGTGGGCTAATAGCCGAATATCATCTGCTTAGGCCCCAGATTATCTATGGGCCCTCTTGAAGATAACGTGTCCCTCACAATAATTTGAAGTAATTTTGCAAAAATTGGATGTGTTTTTGGGTATAAAATAAGTTTCTTCTTCTTCTTCTTCTTCTCCTTTATGATTTGGGGAAAATCACATCGGCGAGGCCTTCAAGCGCACCCCTAGTTATAAACTCATGGACCCATAAGTTGAACTCATGGAAGAAGGGTGTTCTGCCTAAATGATATTTGTCTTTTCTATATCAAAAGTTGGTGTAAACTCAAAAAGATTTTTTAAAAAATTTTCAAGTTGATTTTAGATTTTTCATCTGGGTTTTTAGATTATTTGAGATTATTGCTTTTCAAGAAATATATATATATAAAGAAAAAAAATCAAGAGATACCAAATTAAAAAAAATTATTCTAAAAGGGGTTAAAATTTCAAGGAAAAGGTTAGGAAAAAAATTTTCTTGCCGGGGCTGAAGCCCTTGACAGTCCTCCGCCACTGTGTGTGTGTATATATATATATGATATTTTTCCAGTGTTTTGAATAAAAAACATATTGAGAAACAAGATTTTTGCAAAAAATTAAAAAAAAATTCATAACTTGAATTTTCAATCATCCCTTAGCCTGAAATTGATCCAGCAAGAGATGCATTACCTTTTTTTTCTTAAAAATAAGGGGCGAGCAAACTTTAAAAAAGAAGGAAAAAAAAGTCAGCTCAGGCACATGGGGTTACGTTGAAAGACCCCATGACTAGGCTTCTTTTTTATTCATTGGTTTTTTTTCCTTCCAATTCATTCTTTAGATTGTTTTATTGGATGTTTTTTTTTTTCCAATTTTTTTTGCATAATTTTATCAAATTTTTACGATGTTATTTAGTTGAATATGATTTAATATTTACTTAGTTTACAAATACAATTTCAAATATTTTTTTACAATTGGTTCTGATAAACAATGTTATAGGTTCCATAAAGAACAAAAAAAGAAAATTAGGAATGGGCAAGCACAAGTGCTGTCACAGGACACCTCGAATATGGCCGTCGATCTAATAAATCACATCTTTACAATTGGTTCTCACCAAGATTTGTGTCTGAATCTGCTCAAGCTTCTGCAGCACTTCTTCCATGTTAGGTCTTTCGCGTTCACTTGGATTTGTGCAATGAACAGCTATTGACATTGCATTTTGAAATGCAGCTGAATCGCAAGCTCCATTTAGCCGAGGATCTGCCAAGCCACTCAAGCTTCCTTGTTCTCAAAACTGCATCCCTTGCCTGTAAAGCATCAATTATACCCTTTTGTCATGATAAATGAAAGGTAGTTTATAGTGCAAATCATGAGCAAACCTCAGCAATAGACGTGGAGTACTTTCTTCCTGTCATGATTTGAAGCAGTACAATCCCAAAATTGAAAACATCATTCGCAATCTTCTCCTGTCCCGTATTCTCCTTTGATTTGTAACGTGACAGATTGAAGTCTGAAATCTTGGCTTCTAGTTTCTCATTCGGTAATATTTTTGTTAGCTGAGACACAATAGACTATAGTGTTAAGGGATTCATGAAAAATTATGTTGTCAAGGAAGTATTGACCCTCAACCTAATAGCCAATCACCTTTACGTCTCCATGGCATATCTTCTTCAATGGATTGTGATGGAGAAACCACAAGCCCCTAGCGATGCCTATAGATATATTCATCCTTTGCTGCCATGTCAAGATTGATGTCATGCCATCGCCTGGTGGATATATATATATATATATAACACGAGTGTTCATTAAAAAAACACTACATGAAACTCAAAGCCATATGAAAAACACCGTAGCCCTGGAAACAAAAAATTGTGGGTGGCAACGATATATTTCTTTCCCCTTAGGATTGTTTACGCTTTGGTTCTTTAATTTCTTCCGGAACCGGTACAGAAATGGGTGCTTTTTTCACGAATTGTTTTTGTTTTCAATCTCATGAGCGTAGCCCGGAGCTCCTTCGTCCGTGTTAAAAGCAAGCAAAAGGTATACTTAAAAAAAGAGTCATTTAAGTTGGTGGGATTGGCTTGCCTATACCTGTACAAGACCCGACGACCTCCTATCTTTCTTAATTAAGAGAGACTGACCACAGATAGAGAGCCGTGAGATAGGTGACTATCCAGCTCGGTTCGGAGAGCAATTTTTGTTTCGTCTGCGCTGGTGAGTGGAAGCGAGAGTAGGCAAGTAAAAGCAAGGTCACTCTAAAGAGGTGGTCGAGTCGAGTTGAAGACCGCGTTCTTACCGTGATTCCACAAGATCCAGCACACAACAGGGAAAACAGAACAATAACCTGACAAAAGATTCGGTACAATTTAGGTGCCCTTTAGACCGAGCTGGTTAAATTACACCTGATATGCCAACCGAACTGCTTCTTCGAATTCGTGTCGAGCTTACATTAACCCAATCGACGAGGTAGGGATCGGGCGTGTGCCCAAGAAGTGCAGGGGTGCTGCGGAAAACATTAGCTCCTTAATCCATAGCGGGGCGCCTGATCAAATAATTGAACAAATCCTACTTGTTCAATCCCGAAAATTAAACACCAATCTTGTTATCCTACTATATGATATGGTTGCATGGGCTAGTAATTGAACATCAGTGTGAGCTGTCCCGAAATTAAGGGATGCGGAATGGTTAAGACTTTGAGATTTCTATTTGGAGTCTTAGGTTCAATCTCGAAAAAGAGAAGATGAGGATTTAAGTTTAGAGAGAGTTACCCTACTGTATGGTTAAAAATATAATTATTAAACCTAATCTGAATTTATAAACATGGGATATGACTTGAGTCGGGTTTATTTTTGAACCGTCTAGAAAATTAACCAAATCAAATAATAAATGGGATAATCAGCAATTTGGGTAACTTGTTAACCTGAACAAAATTTTATTAAGATTTTTTTAACTTTCATCTAAAATAATATTGTTTTATTAAAAAATATTTTAATAAATTCAGATTAACCTACTGAACTTATAATCCAAGAGTTGGACTCGCTACATCTTATAATTATAGATAAATGCTATTTGAGAAAGAAAAAAAAAAAAACAATATTGATGTGTGCAATGACCAAGAAAACTTACCTAGAAGCCATGTTGCTAAATCACCATTAAGGCAATATTCAGAGACCAAAGATTGATCTCCTTTATTGCAATAGCCAATAATGCCGACCAAATTTGGATGCCTTATTTTTGCTTTTTCACATATCTCATCAAGAAAATGACAAACTTCTTTAAGTCTCTTGATTGCCACTCTCATCCCACTAGGCATCATTCCAATATAGGTTTTCCCTGAACAAAATTTGTAAATCAAATGCATTAGGTGTTATTTTAATTTTTGGGCTTTTGTGACTGCTAATTATTATTTAAAATGCATAAAAATAAA
>Ga0325404_1003223_pt1 | contig 17474 bp, 12 predicted proteins | sample PopdelMetagenome_18_FD_205664 | JGI IMG/M metagenome (GOLD analysis project Ga0325404, IMG submission 205664) | Populus deltoides microbial communities from Bellville, Georgia, United States - Xylem-Control-R1 | ecosystem: Host-associated > Plants > Phyllosphere > Stem > Wood/Secondary xylem... | reverse complement strand
ACTAACCAATGTTAAGAAGAGATAAATATTCAGAATATAAATTGATGTTTCGTTTCCATGATCAGTTCTGATTTCTGTAGGTGGATGTGTGCTTGTGACCAAGGTTTGTTCTCTTGATAATTTTCTAATTTTATTAAATTTTGTTTGATAGTTTTCTGTTTTCTTTTGCTTTAGCCTAGATAACGTCCAAACCCCCCCCCAAAATTGCATATCATCTAGCATAAAAATCTGACTTGAACTTCCTCGTGGGATCGACCCCTTGCTTGCTCTATACTATCTTATATGTTGTGTTTGAAGTTAGGGTAATTAATTTGTGCGACCGCGACATCGCAACAGGGGCTCCACTTAGATTTTTTTCACTTTCAAATTACCTAAAAATATATTTAAGCTTGGAAAGAATTTTTGTTTAGATTTTTGTGTTGTTTTTTTTTTAAGGTCATTAATGGGTTTATTAAAATGTTTAGGATATTTTCTAGGTGTTTTAGGTTAAAACTGAGTTTCTAGATCAAAAAAATAATTAATCATGATTTTTCAAAATTATAATTTTCAGCAAATGCAAACGACACATTGTCTGATTTTTTTTTTCAAAAAACATTAGAGGAGCCCCCTTAGCTTTAAAAAAAATAAGACTTGCACGCGTGGGTCTGCCCATATAGGCTAGTGCACAAGCCATTTCTGGATGAACTAAACGCATTGGCTTAACTTGTTAGGCTTCGTAGTGCCAAGTTTCTTTCTTTTTTCTTTTTATTTTAAATTTTTTATTGATAAAAATTATGTCTTTTTTTAAAAAAAAATTAATAATTTTTCAATTAATATCTTTCTCTGTTATTTTTTATTTTGCTTATATAGCCTTTTTTGAATAACGGTTGTTGTATAGTTATTTTGTATGTATTTAATATTTGAAGAGATTATTCTGACTAATCTATAATTTATTTTTATGCTTTATATAGATGACCTTTATTTTTGGATTGTATTTCTAATGTGTATAGCCTTGCATAACAAGTTGATCCTAATATATTAGTGTATAATCTGTAAACGTAATGACAACAAGTTTTGCCTCTCTCTTTTTGCTTTTTTCTTTTTCTGTGTAGGGATAACAATTAAAGATCCATTCAACCTTTATTTTCCACTATAGATATGCCTTCGGATCATTCTTTCCTTGGAAAGATGGTATTTTCATCTTAATTGTCCTCAATTCTCCACTTGGATTTTTACGAAGCCCAAAATCACGAGAATTCTCCCTTTGGATGAATGTTTCATGATTAGTACTTAAAAGTGCATTTTTATCAAGGTTTTATATCATCATTTTGCACTTAAAGTATCAATAACTCCTTAACTAGAGCATGTTTTATAATATCATGTCTAATACTATAAGATACCTTTAATTTATGGTAAATGTCCATCTTAAATGCAAGCCTATCACATAAATGAAGGGATTGATTGATGAGTTTAACTACTGAAATTAAGAAGACAAAGAAAGGGCTAAGTTTAGAAAAGAGATACCGGTTCAATCCAAACTGGAACACTGTTCAGTCATTGGGTCATATCTGGAGCTGTAGATCTTGGATTTCAGTTTAGTTTATATAGCTAGAAAGCTAAGACATAGGCCTCAAACATTCAGGGGAGTCCAAGACTCAATTCTGTTGTTTGGAAGTCCAAATCTATCGTACAACCCAGACACTGTTCAGTGTTCAGCCTATATCTCGAGTTCTAGAAGTCTATATGCACCGATTCTTTTTTTGTTGGAAAGCTGAGACAATTTTCTAGAACTTTCATGAAAACAATCTGTTTAAATTTTGATGTTAGCAATGACGTTTATTCAGACAAGAAGATCATGATTGTCATCAAGTCAAGATGTGGCCACCCACTCAACAAGTAGTCATCAAATCAATAGTTCTGAATTTTGGTCTATAAAAGGAGGCATTTGCTATGCATTTAGGTATCTTGGTTTTCAAATCAAGATCATGTTCTTGCTCTCTCTCTTTTTATATTTTTGTAATGCTTAACTTTTGTTTATATTAATCTCTTGTTTATGCTTTTCATTTCCTTTCCTTTACTTATATCTTATTTATGTTCTTATCTTGTTTATTTATGTTTATCTCTTTCATTATGTTTAGTTAAGTTTATTATGTCAAGGTGAAAAGGTTACACTAATGGTGTAAGAATAAGTATAGTATAAACTCAACATGGACTTTAATGTTTGATACTAACATGTTTTGTATTTGTTATCTCGTTCACTTTTAATACTTTGCTTGTTAAATGGTTAATCTAGATTTATATTGCATAACCCTTGGTACAACAAATACTTGGCACTTTCATAGCCCAATCATATGGTATAACCAACACCTATGCTATGAAAGGAACTTGATTTGTTGTTAACATAAGTTATAATCATGAATGCCTGACAACATTTACAAGTATTAACTCTATTCGAATAAAATAACTAATGTAATCATGTTAACAATTTATAATCCGATTGGAACCTTCCAAGTGAGTAATAAAAAGAGTTTATACGATACTTGTTTGAAATACCATTAGTGGATCCTCTAACCTTGGCAATTATTTTATCCTTGTTTAATCCTAATATCAATATCACATCTCAAAGCTCTATTCAACTTCTTTTCTGTTATTATCTATTTTTTATTTATAGTTTATACAGTTAACCTCCCCGTGGTTCGACTCCGGTCTTGCCGGGTTATTTATTACTTCGACACTCCTGCACTTGGGAGAAGACATCAATTTTTTGGTCGTATTATTCCATCTTGGTCAAAACTAACATTCTTTTGGCTTTGGTTATACCCAAATCAACCTCTATTTCTCAAGGATGCAAAGTCATAGTCATCATCATCTACATTTGTATTTTCTTATACAAAATCAACAATCAATTTTAACATTTCGTAGACTCTTCAGATAGGGTTTCTTCATCAATCAGCCCTCATTCTCAATTCATCAATTCCACTATTTTTTTTCTCATCGAAGCCATCACATCTTTTAGATCCTTCATCACCCTAGTCAGAAACTCAAGTTGTTGGGCGAAAGTTTATATCTTAAAGGTGTTATCTGCTTTCGGTGTCACGGATTTGTGATTTTCAAACATCTTTGAATATATAAAAATTGATTACTAACAAGAAGAATATATCCTTATAGCTTTTGAGTTTCACAAAATTCAAGGCTTTTCACTTAATTGTTCTCACTATGTCTTTTACCTCTCGACTCACCTTCTTGTTGTTCTTTCGGAACTGAAAATCAATGTACCAAAGTCAATGGCTATCGTAATGCAATCCATATATATATAAAGTGACTCAAGAATCAACAAGATACTAAAAACAAGCAAAATAAAACTATGATTATGATTTCGCGAGTAACAAAACGAATTCATATGAAATATGAATGATACAAAGACTCAAAATAAAACATAAGCAAAAATTAATGAAAACACTTATTTGATTCCTAAATAGCCCAAATATAACATAAATAAATTGAATGGATTGAAAAATAATAGTAAACATATTTTTGTAATTTTACGCAAATCTGACCTGTACGCAATTTTAAACACCAGGATTGAAACCTAGACCAAACCTCAAATTCTATATGTTGTACCCTTATACCTAATAAATAACATATCTCAGTTTATAGATTGTTCTCTTATTCTTAAGTATCGAAAACCCGTGTATGATTAGTCTATGACAAAATTTAACTCAGAATGAAAACCCCCCACTCAAACAACATAAAAAAGAGCCCAAATTTAATATATAGTGCAATTTCACTTGATATAACCATTATATCATTTTTGAAGTGATTTGAAGATGATTTGATTTGGTTTCAATATTTTTTGTGTTTTCACGGCAAAACTGAAACTAGCTTGAATAACATTTATTCCTTTTTTTTGTACTTTTATGTTACTAATGTTTAGGGATAATAATAAAATGAAACTACATTTTTTTTGTACTAAGATGCCAAAAATACAAAGAGAAGAAGAAGACTGAAAAACTCAACTAAACTTATGGAACATAAAGAAAATGAAATTTAAAGAATCTTTCGCACATAAGCTGAATAAATTCGGTAGCAACAATATTATAAAGTCTAAATATTTTTTCCTTACAAAGAGTATTTATACTCTTGAAAATAAAAACCCTAATGGATCTACCCTTGTGAGCTAAATTGGCCCACTTACAAAACTGACTCAAAACTTATATTAATAAACCCAAATGTATAGACCTAAACAAGCCTTGGGCCTTAGATAATTTATCAAAACTAAGCCCAATATGAATTAAGTCCATTATAAACAATGGCAAGGTTGTTGGCCCTATTTAAATAGCCCAAATAAAAGTTATAACAAAAATAAAATCCATGAGAATAAATTATCTTTGCTGTTGTGAGAGAAAAAGAAGAAGAAAAGAAAACAAAATAACTCTGAAACAAGGCTTTTTATAGAGCCTTGTTACGCCACTATTATTTTTGAAAACTAAGAAAACTTGTTACCTCTTACTTCTTTATTTTAGAGAAGTTGCTGCCACTTTGTTTTCTTTTCAAGCATTAACTCTTTTATTTCCTTTGTTTCATACTCTCCTAATCTGGCATGGAAACCAATTTAAATATAAAGTCCTAATACATACATAAAATAATTAATGTTTCTATAAACCATAGGGACTACACAATTAATATGAAATCCATAAAACACATGGAATCATAAAGACATGGCTAACCAAAACTTAAGGAAAATTAACACCTTTATTGCTAAGATTTTAAAGCCTAAATAAGGTTGGATTGAATCCCTCTTGCACTTGAATTAAATGGACTATAGCCTCTTTTTGATGCTCCAATGGATCTCCTATATTAACTTTGGTCGAAACCTGTAAAACAAGCCCATTTAATTCTTCCTTCAATACATTTGCTTTGGACCTTGTGATTGGCCTAATTGAAATATGTAATGGATCCTTGATGGTGTTTGTGAGTTGATCCGCATCACACCAATTAACAGTCTTATAAGATCTATTGTAAGATGACTAAATAGTCTCTACACACACACATACACACACATTTTATCCCATTATCAAAACAATGTCTTTTCTCTTTTTTGTTGCTCAGCCCCATGTCACTAAAATAGTCATCACTTCTGTGTAACCCGTTATCAGTATAGCTAATTATCAATCCTCTAGTCTCGTTATGATTATGTTGGCTAGCATAACCCTCACTCTCTAGTACCCAATAACACTAAGGAATCCTTTCACTAACCGAGTTTCTGTATACAATTCTCGTTCCAATCCTTCTACATGCCACTCTTATCACCTTTTAACTCTTTTATCCCTTTTCTTTTACAAGGCTAATCACCTCTTCCTTTAGAAAAGTTTCATTTGTTATTCCTCTTTGTCTCTTTCTTAATTCAACCTTAACCTCACCCTTGTTACATATGACCATTAATGCATTTCCAATATTAATTCTTCTGACATCCTTAATCACCACCCAAATAGTTGACCAATCAATAAATCCATGTCCTTTTTAATTTCCATCACTAGTTTTTTTTTTATCACTTGACAACTCATAACAACTTTGAATGTTGACATATTGAACCTTTTATAACGTCTGCATAACTATTCAAGGTAATTTTATTTTAACTATTATCCTAGGAAATAAGCCTTTTTTAACAATCCTTTTCTTTTTCCATCCTCAGCAATCAAATCTTTAACCTTTAACCATATAAGCAGCACAATGATGTCGATATCAATTGCACTGATATCATTACTCTTCATTCACATGATTACAATAAACCCAAAGTATGTAACTAAGCCCAAACATGAAGAAAATAATAAAAATAACAAATCTAACATATAAACTAAAGTTGTTGCATCTGATTAAACAAAATAGCTTAAAATAAATAATTTTCCTAGTTTAAATAATGTGATGAATGAAATTCCCATCCTAAAAACACTAAAGTTTTTGTTGCCACCATTAGATATCCAAAATAAGCTAGGAAATTGATTGTTGAAGTTGCCTTCCCTTTAGTTTCCTTGTTTGTCTATGATATTTAATTGTAACTTTAAAGAATCCTCTCAAAACATGAAAACATTTATTGCCTTTCTTTAACCTTCCTTGTAGGATTAGAAAACTTCCTAAAATAAGCTAACCAATCTGTCATTAAATATCACTATCCCTTCTTTCCTCTTATAGTTATGATGAATAAGGAATACTTGTAAGAAAAGGATTTTGGAACATTAATGAATCCTTGACACATTTGAAAACTATGTTTCAACCCATTAAAGATCTTTGTAGAACTAGGAATTTCTCATAAAAAGCTATCACATCCTTGAAGAAAAAAGATCCTTGCCAAATAGGAAGTCTACGAGTCAAAAAGAAGTAAATAACAAAATTTGTGCAACCTGTTCTGACCTATATCGTAAGGCCTTTCTGAACTTCGATTGACCTAAAATTTTATCCCAGCATAGAATAATATTCTAGGAAACTCTGGATAAATTTTCATCCTAATCAAACAGTCGAATTGAGAATTATGATTGTTGTCATAAAACTGGACAACATGCATAATTACGCTATAATCCAAATTTCCATGTTCAACCTTTTCTTTGATTGTATCATTAATGATACAAATCTTTTGATCACGTGGTCAAGCAATCCACAATGAAGATGATACAACTCCTGAAAAGCTAAGAAATCAGGTTTGATAGGAATGTGACATAATGAAAACCTGTCGCAAGGCACCAACATTGTTGGAATAAGAAACCCCTTCTCACCGAAAACTAATTTTCAAATGAGAAGTATTATCAGGATAATATGCGTACTCCCGAGTTGTAAAAAAAATTCCATGTTTCTTTTCTATTTTATTTATGGTTATCTTATATACTCAAATAGAAATTATATAGGGGTGTTACATCACTGGTATATGGAATAGAGGTAGTTATACTTTGGGAAGTAGAAATTTCATCTCTAAGGGTCCTTTTGGAGTCAGAATTGAAAGAGACTGAATGAGAAAAGATACGATATGAGTAGTTAAACATGATCAACAAAAAAAGGCTAATGACAATCTATCAATATCAATTGTACCAAAAAAGAATATAAAAAGTACATAACAAAAAAGTTTGGCCAAGAGAGTTCAAAGAAGGCAATCTAGTATTGAGAAAGATTTTTCCATTACTGAATGAAGACTGTAGCAAAAAAGCACCGAACTATGAAGGCTCTTATATGGTAAAAAAGATGTTCTCATGTAGAGCATTACTATTAGCCAATATGGATAGTTAGGCCTATAAACTCAGATTCCAAAAAGAAATACTTTCTATATGATGTATCCATTCTCATTAATAAACCTAAGTTTTGGCCAAGAATTCTCTTTGTGTATTCTTGCCTTTTTTTTATAATTAAACATGACAACCAATAAAACATGCATTGCAGCCTTATATGATCTCACAAGCTCAAACATTTGTCAAAAGTTTATTTTAAAAAAAATGTCTTCCTTAATGACTGTTTGGAAAATTGGACTTGAACTGGTTTTGATTTTAGAAGTAATTTTATATTTGTTCAAAATAGTATTCGATATCTTGCTTGTAGGATGACGAAAGAATTAATCAAGCAATTCTCATTCAAAGGTGACCTACAAACCTCAAATAGAATAAGTATTCAACCAAAAATCACAATTGACTTCACACCATGCCTCTTGAGCCATGTTTTAACCGAATGCATAATTGCATGTAGTAGATTTACTAGTCAGGGATTCACAAAAACACAATCCTATATAAAAGTCCAAACCATTACATTAGACAAAGTCAAAGTTTATTGGTTTTGTGTTTAAAATGAGGAAGAAACATCTTTGTTATTATTTCACATTCTAAATTTAATATATTCTTAGTGGTCTTCATTTGAGCCTGAATAAGTTTTCTTTTATAAGGATTGACTAGGATCACACCCCACATTAGAGGCATGTGAAAATTCAAAGATCAAAGACTGAGAAAATGCCATAAAAAATCCAAAAGCAAGAAAGCCTAAAAAACTTAAATGCTAGGGGACATGCCTAAACTAAGAAGAAAAAAAATCTAAGCAAATAAAGATACCCCTCTAGAATAATAAAAAGGGTAAAGTAAAAGAAAAATGGTAAAAGAAAAGAAATATGAAAGATATAATAAGTCAAGCAGCTAACAGTGTTTCTAAGTCTTTGAAACCCTGAAACACTCTTTTAGCTTTATGAATCCTTTTTTTCATAGAAAATAGTCATATCTTGCATTATATACCTTTAAAAGTCCATTCTAATAAGGTAAAGAAGAAATTTGGACCAATAAAAATTATTTTAAAAATGCAAAAGACTTCATTATAATAATCGTAACATTATGAATTAGATACTCAATATTATTCATGCTAATAAAATTATTTGTCAAAAGAAATTTTTTTCTCAAAACCTCGAGTTTTTACTATAGTTTCTTGTTTTAAAATTGATAAAAAAAAGGTCACCTCACCAAATACTTTCACTCATTTTAATTTTTTCAACACAAGAAAACAAACCATTCATCTCCTAAAAACCCCAAAGAATCGCAAAATTCAAAAAGTAAGATATTTTAAACTCACATCAAAATAATGTATGTTTTCAAAACTAGAAAGGATCAAGAGTCTAAAAGTCACTATGAATAGAGATTATCTCACTCAAACCAAACCAGAAAATAAAAAAGGCTTTTGAAAAACCATGTTTAGTTAAGTCACTACCAAAAACATATTTTGAAAGGAATGAAAAAAAATACAAGGGGGCAATTTCAGCTATAAAAGAAATTTAATCTACTCATGATAGTTAAAAAAAGACAAGGGAGCTACTTTGATTTAAACCCTTTTAGACGATTAGTGTTATGCACTTGGATGCACAAGATAGTCTCCTCAAATCAACCTGCAAGCCATAAATTTTCATCCGATAAATGGGTCACTGAGGGCATTGTAAAAGTTATGAAAAGACTTATATAGGCCGGCTCAGGTAGATTTGAAGCAAAATGATCAAGATGGCTCAAGGGGTTGAAAAGAAAAGGGGGTTTATATTTCAAAAAGCACACATAAACATTATATAATATTTTTAAGAGTTTTATAAGGAAGATTCGTTGAAAACAACCTGAAAGGTATAATAAATGTTAACCATTAGAAATCCAATTTGAATTGATCTCGACATGACTAAAAGTCCAACATGGATAACCCTAAAAAAATTAAAAGAAGGATCACATTAGAATAAATCCAAAGCATCTCCTTAGAAAAATCCAAGACACCATTAAAAAAGCAACATCAATCAAAATCAATCATTTCACTCGTGAAAAAATCCTAGATATTTTTTTATAACAGGCAGGTCACTCGATCACAAACCACTGACAGACCATTTAAACATAGATCATTCGTGAAGAATTCTAGATATTTTTCACATAACTGGCAAGTCGCCCAAATAATAATATCATTTTTAAAAACAAAGAGAAAACTCTTGATCTGTAAAATAATTGACTTTTACAACATCTACAAGGATAACAACCTCTTGATTTGTTAATATAAAAAATCCTTAGTGGATTTTTCCCAACCTGCGAAGGCTTTCACACCTTTTCTTTTCTTTACAAAATTACTTTCTAAAGTTTCTTACAAGACTTTTTATAATAAGTATTGTAAAGAGGGAGAAACTATCATAACCCAATTTTAGATCCTTCAAATTTCTTTTATGTAAAAATATTTTCTCTGTTTGAAATATTCAAAAATAAAAAAATTAAAAAAAATACTTAATCGTATAAATTAGAAGTTGGAGGACCAAATAGCAAAGGTTGGGAACTCAATTGAAGCAATCAAGGGCCTAATTAAAGAAAAAAAATGATAATTTAGGAACAAATCAAAGAAAGATATTGAAGACTGAGGCCTAATTAACTTTTGATGGGCTTAATTGATTTAACCAAAATCTTAATCGAAAGCAAAATTAAGTTTCAAAGTCAATATTATCAAAATTAGAAAAATTAATTAAATTCAAGGACTTAACTAAATTTTTAATGGGTTTAATTGACTTAGTTAATGATTTAATTGAAGAAAAATTAAGTTTGGAAGCCTAATTCATGTCAAATTTCAAGAACTAGAAGTTATAGGACCAATTTTGAATCTTAATAAGTTAATTGGTCAATTCAGGGGTTTAATTGTGAATAAAAGAAAGTTTAAAGGCCAATTAAAGGCTTGAGTGAAAAAATTCAAAACCAAGAACTAAGATGTAAAAGGCATGTACATTTAGGGACTTAAATTGTCTGAACTAAGGGTCAAATTGAAACAAATTAAAAGTTTAATGGCCAGAGACTAAATTGTACACTTTAAAAACCAAGGATCAATTTATAGAAGGAATTGAAATCTGAGGGTCCAAATAAAGAACGTCAAGGTTAAAATTGCAAATATTCTAAAAGTTTAAGGCTAATAGAAGATGCAATTGCAAGATTACGAAGATTAGGTACTTAAATTGAATTGGAAAAGGTTAGCCCTAATTGATTAACTAAACGGTGTCGTTTTATGAATAATGAGAATAAATGAAAAAAAAAGAAACGACATCTGTAAACACCCAAAAGAAATATATATATATATATATATATATATATATAATTGATGACTCAGTTTTCGCTGTTGATTTCTGCATCAGCAGCGATACACCTTAGTGTATTGATTTTTTTTGGAAAGGGAGTGTGTGCGAGTTGTTTATTTCAAGAATAGGCTGGATTGAACCAGTTGTATTTTTTTTCTGTTTAAACTAGGAAATTCAACTAGAAAAGAAAAGGTGCATGATCCTGTCGATTTCTTGATTGGCAGCGACGCAGTTTTCGCTGCCGATTTCTGCATTTGTAGCGAAGCAGTTTTGGCTGTTGATTTCTTGATCGGCAGCGACGCAGTTTTGGCTGCCGATTTCTGCATCTATACCGAAGCAGTTTTCGCTGCCGATTTCTTGATCGGCAGCGATGCAGTTTTGGTTGCCGATTTCTGCATCGGCAGCGACACAGTTTTTGTTTTAAAAAAAATTAAAACAAGGAGCTAGGAGGGAGGGGTAAAACCGGTTTTAGATAGATCAAAACAAGGATAAGAACACATCTAAACCAACCCCCAAACAACCCATTTCATTTGATGGGGAGTATAAATACAAGGAGGAGAGAGAATGATCCATCCTTTTCCCAAACAACAGCTGCATGTCGTTCTTCCCTTCCTCTTTCACAACAGAAACCTAAACCAAATCAGTAGAGAGTGCTTTGTCAACATGTGAAGGAAAGATGAGACCTTGAGAGAAGATTGGATAACTGCTTAGAAGGAAAGGAAAAAGAGGGCTGGAAAACGTGAGAGGAAGAAGGAGGAGAACCGGCAGGAGAAGAGAAAAAATAGTGTCAAACCTTCCTCAAACTTAGTTAGATTCGAAAGGTATGGGTCATGAAACTCCCTTCCTCTTCTCCTTAAGACTAGAAACGGAAATGAAGAAGAAAACCCTAAGAAAATTGACTTAAGACCTAAGCTAGTTGTGAAGGAAACTGAAATTTACTAGGAGGACAAGGAAATAGAAATGAAATGAAGCCAATTTCAGAATATCTAACAAAGAAAAATGAATAAAATGGAAATAACAAATCATGGTAGAGGGCTGGCTTTAACTATGGGGTTGGCCAGCATGCATGTGTGTGTTCTGCTGGGATTTGTTAAAGGATTATGTGCTGAAATTGATGGTTTCAATGTGTGTGTTCTACTGGAATTTATTGAAAGATTATATGCTGTAATTGATGGTTTTCAGTGTGTGTGTTCTGCTGGGATTTTGTTGAAGGATTATGTGCTGAAATTGATGGTTTCAATGTGTGTTCTGCTGGAACTTAGTGATAGTGTATATGTTAGGGTTTTTACAGCATGTGTGGTGTGTGTTCATGCCAAAATGTGTGTTGTGCAGCGAAATTGTGATTTGCTGCCGAAACTGCGTCGGCTGCAGTGAATTAGCATTCGCTGTTGAAACTGAGTCTTCTGCAACGAATTAGCATTCGCTGCCGAATTGTGTGTTGTGCAGCAAATTTGTGATTCGCTACCGAAGTTGCGTTGGCTGCAGCGAACTAGCATTCACTACCGAAACTGAGTTGTCTGCAATGAATTTGTGATTCGCTGCCGAAACTGCGTCATCTGTAGTGAATTAACAATTCACTGTCGAATGGCGTGTTCTGCAGCGAACTGCGATTCGTTGCCAAAGTGGAGTTACCTGCAGCAAATCGCTGCCGAAGTTGATTTGGCTGCAACGAAATTGTGATTCGCTGCCGAAACTAAGTTGTAGGCTACGAGTTAGCATTTGTTGCTAAAATTGTGGTGCCAGCAGCGAAACAGTTGTTGCTGCCGAATTGGGCAGCCTGCAGCGAACCAGTTCTCGCTGTCGATTTCTACAATAAGCCTCCTAGGCAGAAATGACTTAAATACTAATAACAATTTCATGGTATGATGGTGTAAAATATGGAACACTTGAATGTGAACATATGAACTCTTGAAATAAGTGTGGTGATGAAAGTGATTCAAAAATACAAATGTATTGATTTGTGACCATTGATGTCTTAGGTGGTGTAGTCGGGATTGGACCATCGTCAAGACAAGAACAACCCACCGATGGAGCAGGTAGGTGACTTGCACCTTCCTTTTTTATACGTTGAATAATGAAATACTTTATCATGAATATTACCATATTGTGTTAGAACAGATATTAGATTGTTGAACGCTTAAATGTTGACAAATGGTTAATTAGCTTCAGCTAATGGCATCCGAATGGATGGCGGGGATGAATGACTAATTAGCTTCGGCTAATGGCATCCAAATGGATGGCCGGGATAAAAGAATGATTAGCTTAGGCTAATGGCATCTGAATGGATGGCCGGGACTAAAGACTGATTAGCTTCGATTAATGGCATCCGAATGGATGGCCGGGATGAACGACTGATTAGCTTTAGCTAATGGCATCTGAATGGATGACTGGGACAAAAGAATGATTAGTTTTGGCTAATGGCATTCGAATGGATGACCAGGACGAACAATTGATTAGCTTTGGCTAATGACATCCGAAGTGGATGACCGGGGTGAGTGAACAGTTAACCTCAGCAAATGATGCCTTAAGAGGATAGTCGGGTTTAAGATTAGGTTGATTGTAACAATTGGTGCATCTATATGTACTACAAGCTGTTTATACGAAGCACATGAAAAAATTATAAATGTTAATGCTTCATTTAACTACCAGACCGTTTAGTTACCATTATTATTATTATTATTAAGTAATTGCATTCTCTTAAATGTGTTGTACTGCAGCAGGACGTCATACCAACGAGATGTCTAGGAAACCCAATACACAGGAACCTACTTTTGCAAGGAATCATGTAGATGCATTCTAAATCACAATGTATTTTGTATGAATCAAAGTATTGAATGTATAACTTTTATTAGATCCTTTTGTTTAAATTCGTAATGGCTATTAGTAGGATAGGAATGCAAACTCATGTCTATGTATGTATATTTTTAATATTAACTTCTAATCATGCAACCATAATATTATGTGTTTATGTAAGATTCACTTTTAAATGAAATGTTGATTGTATGGATTGTATTTTGTTGATGTGAGGGATCAGGTTTGCTGATTACCGGCACCATGTATGTCAGGTATTAAAAAAAAATTACTGTTGTTTTGGGATTGAAAAGCCGGGTTGTTACAACATCGTTTTGATTTTGCACCACCATTTATTATCTTTTTTTTAGTTGCCTTTTAATGAAAAATGAAGGAAGCCTGGTCCAGGTCACCATTCCAGACTCTTCTCCATTCTTTCCTTTCATGAAATCATGACCACAAGCTTCTCCAATCAACGAAACAAGTTTACTCTTCATGATTTAAACACTCTCATCCTCTTCCTTTACCTCCAAGACTTCCCAAATATCCCATCCAAACACATACTCAGTTGTCCCAACCTACAAGGATGTTTGAGTACTTGCAATGCCAGCTAACAAATAGGATGGACAACTATCCTCTTGTGGATCAAATGACCAAAATCTCTTGCCCAACATCAAAGTAAATGATTCAACTAGCTAGCCAGCTCTAGACCCTTCTCTTTTGGCTATAAAAATCCTTTAAAAAGGAAGAAAAGAAAAAAAAAAGAAAAGGAGGGAGACAAGAGAAAGCAACTATTATCAACAAAACCCTTTCATCCTCCCAAACCTCCCATACAAACAAGACACCCCTTATATCCTTGAACCCCAAGCTATCATTCTATTTTCATTTACCAAATTCCAAACCTTAACAACTCTTTAATCACTAGGAGATCTAGACAATGAAGGGGTCATCGGACTAACATTTTATTTTTCAATCCATGATTACCAGTAGAGATCCAATATGTTTACCTATAAGAGAAACAACACCACAGGGTGATTAAGGTTTCTAGATTTTCTTTATTTTTCAAATCGTTTTTGCTTGTTTTTTGTTACATTGTAAGAGTATATATACAGAGATGCAAAATATCTATTTACAGGAATTCCATGATTCTAACTTTTTGACATATTAGTTATTATGGCTTGATTTCTATAATTCTAACTCTTTGATAGATTGGCTATTATGGCTTGATTATCTCTTGTTGATGAGATGGTTGTAACCAAAGGACTAATGGCATGATCAGTGGCTAGATTCTTTACAGCTTGATTTTCTCTTATTAATGGAATAGTTGTCACCGAAGGAGCATGATCAGTGGCTGGATTTTTTGCATTCCCCCTCAAGATGGGCTCACCATTGGTGATGTTGATCTTGGTTCACAAATGGGTGAATCTTATGCGAGGTAGTGCTTTAGTCAGAAGATCTGCTAGTTGGTCGTGAGATGATACATGATGAACCTGAAGAAGACCTTTTGTAACATAGTCATGTACAAAATATAAGTCAATAGCGATGTGTTTCATTCTGGAATGATGAACATGATTGTGGCTGAGTTGTGTGGCGCCCATATTATCATAGAGAATTTTAGGAATGTGTGGAACAACCAAGTTGAGTTCTCGAAATAATAAATAGAGTCAACCAAGTTCTGATGCAATGGTAGCTAAGGCTCTATATTCTGTTTTTGTTAAGGAGCAAGCAACTGCACGCTGCTTTCTTGCGCTTCACGAGATTGGATTTGATCCTAGGAAAACAATGTAGGAACTAGTGGATGTACGATCATCTACATTTCCTGCTCGATCATCTACATCAGCATCTGAGTATGCTGTGCAGGAAATTGATGAAGAAGATCTAAGGTGAAGACCATGATACAAGGTGCCTTTTAGGTAACGAAGGAGTCGCATGACAACAAACCAGTAAGAGTGGGTTAGTTTATGCATAAATTGTGCTAGGTGATTAATAGATAAAGATATATCAGGTCGTGTGAGAGAGAGGTATTGAAGGGCACCAATAACACTCTTGAAAATGGTGGAATTAGTGGCAGCAAACCCACCATGAAGTTGCAAAGTTTCTGATGTGGAAAGAGGTGTGTGGGTTGGCTTAGCTCCATTAAGTTTGTAACGGGATAGTAGATCATAGATGTAGTTGTGTTGACTTAAAAATAAGCCTGTGTTGGTGGGAATCACCTCAACACAAAGGAAATAATGCAAGTTGCCGAGATCTTTGAGATTGAATTGATGCCCTAGGGATTGAATGATAGTATCTAGTTTAGTGGAGTTGTTTCCTGTGATTATAAGACCATCAACATAGACCAAACAATAAGCAATATTACATTCACGATGATATATAAAAAGTGATGGATTTGCCTTAAATTATGTGAAGCCAAGGGAGTGAAGTCCTCTGCTCAGAGTTTGATACCAGGTATGAGGTGTTTGTTTCAGGCCACTTAAAGATTAGTGAAGTGTGTTGATGTAATGAGGTTTGTCAGCATCAATGAAGCCTTGTGGTTGTTGCATATAAACATCATCATCTAGGGTGCTATGAAGAAAAGCATTGTTTATATCAAGTTGTCGAAGTGGCCAGTTGCAGGATGTGGCTAGTGATAAGATGGTTCTGATGGTGGTAGGTTTGATGACAAGAGAGAAGGTTTCATGATAATTAATCCCATATTGTTTGATGGAATCCTTCGGCCACTAACCTGGCTTTGTACGTTGCTATTGAACCATTTGGATGCCTTTTACTTCTGAAAACCCACTTACAGCCAACGGGATGAATGTGAGGAGAGGGTGGAATCAGTTCCCAAATACCATGTTTCACCAAGGCATTGAATTCTTCACTCATGGCATGCCTCCTATGATGACCCTTTAGTGCTTCACGCACATTAGTCGAAGTAAGGGAGTCTGCTAAAGGATGTTTAGTAGCAAAATAAAGCTTTTTTGGTTTGTGAATGTGATTCATACCTCTAGTGATCATGGAATGAGTGCGTTGATCCAAGGAGGAACTCGGTTGGGGGGTTGCAATAGGCAAGGATGTTGTTGGAGCAGTTGTATCTACATATGGAGAGGAGATATCTAAAGATGAAGTTTATAGAGTAGGAGTGGCATTGGAAGTAGTAGTGATAACAGTGGGATTAATGGTGAGGGATGAAAGTATTGTAATGGTTAATTGTGTTGTTTGATTGAGGCTTTGATAAGGGATATATGGATGGAAATTATGCTTCATTAAAGGAGACATGTCAAGATATATAGGTGCGATGTGTTTGAGGATCTAAGCACATATATACACTTTGAGAGGTAGAACATCCCACAAAGATACATGGTTTTGATTATGGTTATGCTTTGTGAAAATTAAATGGTTTTACCCATGGGTAGCATAGGTAACCAAAGATCTTTATTATAATTTGGTGATTTGTTAAATAAGCATTCAAAGAGGATTTGTTCTAGAGGATGGGTGTAGGAAGTCTGTTGATAAGGTAAACTACTGTTTGAAAGGAAAGACTAGAATTTTTGGGGGTAGATTTGCTTGGGTAAGGAGTGTCATTCATGTTTCAACAATTTGATGATGTCGACGTTCAGAAATACCATTGTGTTGAGGAGTGTGTGAGGGAGTAGTGAGATGGCTGATGCCATATTTATTTAGGTAAGGTTTTAAGATTATGTATTCACCACCATTGTTTGATTAAAGGTGTGTGATTTTAAACTTAAATTTCTTTTCAAGTAAAACATACAACTATGGAAAGATTATGGTAAATCGGATTTGAGAGTCATGAGAAAAAGCCAATAGTAGCGTGTGTAATGGTTGATTAGTACTTAAAAGTGCATTTTTATCAAGGTTTTATATCATCATTTTGCACTTGAAGTATCAATAACTCCTTAACTAAAACATGTTTTATAATAACATATCTAATAATATAAGATACCTTTAATTTATGGTAAATGTTCATCTTAAATGCAGGCATATCACATAAATGAAAGAATTGATTGATGAGTTGAAGTACTGAAATTGAAAGGACAAAGAGATGGCCAAACTTAGAAAAGAGATGCTGGTGCAGTCCAAACTGGAACACTATTCGGTAATTGGGTCATATCTG
>Ga0325404_1003222_pt1 | contig 17478 bp, 8 predicted proteins | sample PopdelMetagenome_18_FD_205664 | JGI IMG/M metagenome (GOLD analysis project Ga0325404, IMG submission 205664) | Populus deltoides microbial communities from Bellville, Georgia, United States - Xylem-Control-R1 | ecosystem: Host-associated > Plants > Phyllosphere > Stem > Wood/Secondary xylem... | reverse complement strand
TACTCGTGGGTGTCCGATGATGAACAGAACAGAACAAAAAAAAAAAAAAAAACTTCATGGAGAATATTTGAGCATTTAGTTTTATTTCTTTATTAGAGATTTTTACAGTTAATAGGATTTTATGACATAGAAGTGCTAAAACATAGCACAAGCTATGATTCATACACGCTTTTCATTCCTTTGGAGCACCACTCATCCCCGGAAGAAATAAAGTAACCCTCATCGTGACAGGTCTCTCCCCTCTTTTCCAGTGTGTGTGTGTGTGTGTATATATATATATATTGTCTTCCTCATTTGATCTGTCATGCTCCTTGTTCGTTTTCGTAGATTTCTTGGATGGATTTGCACAAGAGAAAGAGAAGAACACCATGAGACAACACACGAAGAACGCAACGTACATAAGAGAAATTCTGCATTGTTCATTTATGGCTTATGTCATCTGTCCCAACTTCCAAGAACATCTTTACTTTGCCCTTTTGAGTTTCATTATCTCCTCTTGGTTTAATCAAGTTGTAAGGTAGAAAACAATAGTATGAAAACTAAACCGACGTTCATTATCTCAAGTTCAAGAAAAAAGAGACAGCAAAAGGGAAAAGGGAGAGAAAACAAAACGTAAGGAGACAAGATTACAAGAGATCTAGATAGCCAAACAATTTGCTATATCTAAAAATTGTAAAACTCTACTGGTCTGAATAGTATCGCCACCATCAACATTATTTCCCTTCCCCCCTTTTTCTTGGCAGGCTTGTTCATTGCATCCTCTTTCTTTATCATCCCATCTGAAATAAAAACATGGTCAGGCACTACTACCTGCAGTAATTTAATACACACTCATTTGTAAAATTCTTAATCTGTTGGATACAAAAAAAAAAAAAAAAAAAAAAAAAAGAAAAGAAAAGAAAAGAAAAAGAGCTTGCAACAACCAGTTCAAACTTGGGTAATTTCTATGAATTAAAGATCCATCTTTAACCATAATTTCAATAAGGACAACAAAGCCAAACAATTGCAAATTAAAGGCAATCAATTGTTAAAGCATCTAATTCATTTGAAGAATGGAGAGGTACGTGGAGGAAGACAATTATTTTTATTCATCAAATTATTTCACTATATCAACCTTATTACTTGTATGCCTTGAGAGAAAGATTTCAAAGTAATTGAAAGCTAATTCATGCATGATTTTTAAAAACTTTAAATCTTTTAACTATTTATGAACTTATTTAAGTAACACCTTTCGTCTTTCTATACAAATAAAATTATCAATTTACCCTTCTAAAAAAAACCACTGCTGAAGAGATATTTAATGTACGCCTACGTTCATTTAACTATTTATTGGAATAATAAAATTATTATTTTACTCTATTAAAAAAAATCCATAGCATTGATACTAGGGGTATTTCAATCTTTTCATAAGGTACATTGATCATTACCAGATTGATCAGTGATGAAATTATTTTTAAAATTTTTTAAGTATAATGGAATGACTCAATTACTTTTTTTAAAAAAATTCTTAATATTAGCATCTAAAAGCTTTTTAGTCATTGCATTTTTTCAGCACAGTAAAATGATTTAATTACTTTTTAAAGAAAGATTTTAAAATTTGCATCTAAGATCTTTTTAATTTTTCAACCATTATATTATTATTATTATTATCAAGCTGATTGAGAGTAATTTGATCTTTTAATAAACATAAATATTATTAAAATGAAAAAGTGGTCGGCGTGTGTGTGATGCCTCCAGGTGGCTAAAAATACCTTTCTATTATGTCGTTGGAATCTTCGAGGCATCATCTTCTTGTTAGGCGGCGCGTGGTAGTGGAGGGATGGATTGTCACCAGCATGATTTTTTTTTCTTCCTCTTTTCTCTTTCCTCCCTTTGAAAATTGCACTAACCATTCAAAATTTTAGAGCTGTCCTCTTAGTTACTGATATTTCAACTTTGATCTTTACTTTTTGATTTCTAATTTTTATTCTAGGACTTTTTGTAAAAAAAATATTTGTTTTAAATTTGATCATTCAATCCCAATTTGTGATATATTACTTTTTCCAATTTGGTCATTCTTTTGATTTTTAATTCTTTTCTTGACTCATTTGTATATTTTTTTATTTGTTTTCAGTTTCATCCTTCAACCCAAATTTATGACATATTATTTTTTTAATTTGATCCTTATTATTTTAAATTTTTTGTCCTTCAACCCAAATTTATGACATATTATTTTTTTAATTTGATCCTTATTATTTTAAATTTTTTGTCCTTTTGTTAAAGTGATTTTCTTTTCAACTTCACCATTCAATTGAAAATTCATAGTTGTCCTTTAATTAATTTTTTATTTTAATTTTGATTCCCATTCTTTTAATTGGTATTTTTGGTATGAGATCCTTTTGTATAATTGAATTTCTTTTCTCAACTTCATCCTTCAATATTTGATTGGTTTGGGATTTGGTTTTGTGGTTTTTCTATGTGTTGTGCTTCCAGTCTAATGATTTGGATCATATGTTTAAAAGTTAACACGGGTTGACATCTTTTTTTCCCCATTTATTTTCTTTTTCAATTTCATTGCTCGTCATTGAATTTTTTTTTTTTTTATAAAAATAGGCTTTGCATTTTCTTTGATTTATTTTCCATTGGGTTATCCCTATAATATCCCAATAATTTAAAGCTGAAATTGATGGTAATTGTTCTTTTGTATGCCATCACGTTGTTGATGATTATTATAACAATATTTAGGAGTTTAACAAGATAGGATTCATTCATTGGTATGGTACATTAACCATATGATTTCATAATATAACATCACAATAAAAAGAATACCCGTATATATATCCATAACATTTTATTTACACGTTCATACTTCCATATCCGTGTTCTATTACAGTTATCAACACAAGTCTTTACAAAAGTGTCGAATGATCATTTCATGACTAGTATATTTGTTACACAAAATCCATAATATCTAAAGCATGAGATTACACAGATTATATAAAAACATGTGGACTCGTGGAATGGAATTCCCACGCACCTTGTTGGTGTGATGTCCTTGTTAGATAAAGATAAATACATGCATTATGAACAATTTATAACATAGAAATAAATAACTAAGGAAATATTAATATTACTTTTCATTCATAGCCTAAAAGAGTATAATTCTTTCATTACTCTTTATAGACGTAATACAACCCTTATTCTTTCATCAATTACCAAAGCTAATTATAATATTTAGACTCGGTCATCCGTCTCGGATGTTATTAATCAAAACTAATAATCAAACTTAACCCAATCATCACTTTAGGATGCCATTAGCTGAAACTAATCATAATGCTCTTTCCAACCATCCTTCTAGGACGCCATTAACCAGAGCTATTCATCAAACACAACCCGACCATCTTTCTAGGATGCCATTAGCTAAAGCTAATCATCGAACACAACTCGACCATCCTTCTAGGAAGCCATTAGCTGAAGCTAATTATCAACACAACCCCGTCATCCTTTTAGAAAGCCATTAGCCGAAGCTAATCATAATACTCATTAAACATTTCATAATAGTTCAGTATTCATCACAACACAATAATAGATCTTTCATAATGAATCCACTTTGGAGAATTAACATTATGCTAGAAGGGGGTGAAAGCCACCTACCTGCTCCTCCTATGAAATACCCTCGTTCGGTCAAAGGTCCGATCCCGGTTGTACCACCTGACATATCAAATGATCATAATTAGCACACTTGTATCAAACAACCATATAACCATTGTCATACATATATCAAGAATACACATGTTCACATTCAAGTGTTCCACACATTAGACAAACATAGAATGAACATTATCATATCAAGACACTTCTCTTTATTTTAAACACTACCACTCATGGACGTTCTAGCATTTAATTCTTGAGTTTCATAGTGAATTAAATCAGACCGACGATGAAATCATCACAAGCATTAAATCATTTCTGATATGGAATTCATCAACAAACTAAGCTGCTACAGTCGCATAAAGTCGTTAGCGAAAACTAGGTCTCTGGTGACACATAAATCATAAGCAAAAACTGGGTTGTTGATGACACATAAATCATCAGCGAAAGTTAGGTCACTGGTGATGAAGAATCGTAAGCAAAACTAGTTTACGACTGACGCATGAGACTCAAAATTCGTCAGCAACAACTGGGTCGTTGGCAACACAGAATTGTCAGTGAAATAGTTTACGACTGACGCATGGGACTCATAATTCATTAGTGATAATTGAGTCACTTGTAACATAGAATCGTTAGCAAAACTAGTTTACGATTGATGCATGGGACTCAGAATTCTTCAGCGACAACTAGGTCGCTGGTAATACAGAATCATCAGCGAAATTGGTTTACGGCTGACGCATGAGACTTAGAATTCGTCAGCGATGAATGGGTCGCTGCTGACCCAGAATTCATCAACGCAACCAAATTCCACAGCTGACGCATGGAATCGTCAACGAATACAATTTACTGTTGACTTAAAAATCATCAACGAGAACTGAGTTGTTGCCAACCCAGAATTTGTCAACGAATCTATGTTGTTGCCAATTTCTGAATCGGTAGCGACGATTGAGTCATTTTTGGTTTCACTCTTTTCCTCGGTTCAACGTAAGGTTTACACTAAGCTTTTCCTCTTTATAATATACTTCAACCTAGTTGGACATAGACCGTTACCAAATCACATTTAATTTATCAGAAGATTATCTAGTAATACACAACCAAGTTTCAACATGTTTGTCCTACAAAGGTTCTCTTCACCATCACTTCAAGATCGAAACCCAATGTTGCCGTAACCATGCTTTCTATGTTTTTAATTCCATCGTACCAAGTTCATCAACACAAACTAATAGTCAATTCACATTACATAAGGGTTCCATTTCCATCCTTTGTCTTGTCCCTCTAAAGGTGTTCATCCTGCAAGGTTTATGGTTTCTCCTTATTTCCTTCAGCTTGACATTGCTGTGCATTCTTCCTAAATTTACATATGCAATTCATCATTTTTATCACGAGTACATTCACAACCACATGCTACAATTACACCTTCATTCACTTGGTTCATAACCATGCAAATTCATTAATCACATCACAAAATCAAAGCATTAGCATAGTATGGTTTTTGTTTCAACTCTAACATGCCTTTAAAGGCCTAACAATATCACAATTCTGCACATACCATCACTCCATTTAACTTTCTCACAAGTTCTTCTATTATACATGCAAAATCAAGACATTAACGCAATTATGCATTCTGCTTTGGTTCAAGTATATTCCTAGGAGTTTAACAAGATTATCATTCATGCATTTCATCATTTCATTTCACAATCTGCTCATTTCTTCACTTAGCATGGTATGGTTTTCTACTTAGATCATACATTCAAAATCATTCATGTTTTCTTTGTAAAAGGGTCTGCATATGTGTTCTTTCATCTTCTATTCTACTTATATCTTTCCATTTAGTTATAGTTCTTGAGTTAAGGTGTAAGAACATTACTCTCTTATTTTAGAGTCCCCTCCTTTTATTTTCCCAAATCATGAGGTAACACTTAGCCAAGAAAATGATATTAGTCTTACCTCATATTCTTAACAATCCTAGTAAAGGTTTTAGTGGTTTGTTCTTCTTCTCCTTTTAGTTTTCTTCCTTTCTTCTTTCTGTCTGTTCCAGCCGGCCCTGTAGGCTCTTCCTTCATCTATATTTTTGGTTTTCTCTTATTTTTCTATCTCATCTCTCACTCAACACTCAAGAAAGTTGGCATGCAAGCTGGTTGGGTTCAGTTTTCTCCTTGGAAAGGAGTGTGTGCTACAACAATGGCTGCTTTTGGTTTTGGGGAGAGGTTCAGGCTCCTTCTTCTTTTGTGTTTTCGGTTACTTCTCTTTTCCTTTAACTTTCCTTTCTTCTCAAACGTTCAATGGAGGCACATGCAGTTGAGTTGTTAGGTTTTTATTTGGGAAAGAGAGAGAGGTTGTTCCAGTCAGCTGCAGCTGGTTTTGGGGGAGAAAAAAAGGTCACTTTTTTTTTCCTCTACCGCATTTGTTTCCTTTAGTTCTTTCCTAGCATAAGTCGACTTAATACTATCTTTTTGTTGGGATTTACATTCTCTCCTCTTAATATAAATTTCATCCTCAAAATTAAAGGGACTCGTATTTTATAATTGACTGTTTGAATAGTTCAAGATACTTCTTTCTCATTTCATACTCCCTTTCCCAAGTTTCATCTTCTATTTGAGCACTCCGCTATAAGACTCTGATGATGAAGATCTTCTTATTCTGTAGCTCTTTCACTCCCCAATCTTGAATCCTTGTGGGCCTCACTTCAAGCATTAAGTCTTCTTTGACTTCTACCGGAACTTGGGGTAGAGCTCGAGTGAGATCCACGTCGGCCTTTCATAGCAAAGAGACATGGAACACATCATGGACCTTGGCTAACTGCAGGGTCAAGTCTACTTTATAGGCTACTGGCCCAATTCACTACAAGATTTTAAAGGGTTTGATGTAGTGAGGAGCTAGCTATCCTTTCAATATGAACCTCAACATGCTTTTCCACAGGGCTACCTTAAGGAATACTTGGTCTCATACACCAAACTTGAGGGATCTCCTCCTCACATCAGCATACTTCTTCTGTCTGTCCCATGTGGCTTTTATTCAATCCTTGATGATTCTCACTTTCCCTGTGGTGACCTGAACTAATTCCTCGCCGTACAACTTTTTATCCTCGATTTCTTCCTAACATAAAGGAGTCCTGCACCTCCTACCATACAAGGCTTCGTATAGGGCCATCCCTATTATGGCTTGGTGACTATTGTTGTATGTGAACTCCACTAGTGCTATATGCACTTCCTAGTTTCCTCCAAACTCTAAGACACACGCCCTTAATAGGTCTTCCAAAACTTAGTTTACTCTTTCCGATTGACCATCGATCTGGAGGTGAAACGCAGTGTTCATATCCAATTTTATCCTCAAGGCATGTTGTATGCTTAGCTAAAGTCAGTAGGTGAACTTAGGGTCTCGATATGAGACAATGGATACCGAATCCTATGAAGCCGCACTACCTTATTTATGTAAATCTTGGCAAGCTTGTTCACCCAGTCGGTCATCTTTATTGGCAGGAATAACACAGATTTCATCAAACGGTCTACGATGACCCATATTGCATCATTCCCTTTCTTTTCTTTGGGAAATCCCAACACAAAATCCATGGTGATCATCTCCCACTTTCATTCTGAGATTTGTAGTGGTTGTAATAGTGATGCTGACCTTTGATGTTCTACCTTAACTTGTTGACATATACCACACTTTAACATATATTCAACTACTTCTTTCTTCGTGTTAGGCCATTAGTAGTGATGTTTCAGGTCTCGATACATCTTGATGCTGCTGGGATGCATGGTGAATTTGGACTCGTGTGCTTTTCGCAAAACCATATGTTTAACCATCTCGTCATCAGGCACATACAAACGTTGTCCCATCATCAATGTTCCATCATCTGCTACTTGAAATAGTGTTTCTATCCCGGCCTCTATTTTCTTCCTAATCTTGGACCCCTCAATATCATTGGATTGGGCTCGCAGTATTTGTTCCCAATCCGTTGGTCACACTATCAGCTGAGCTAATAGTTCTCCTCCTGAGTTAATACCCAGTTCTGCACCTATCTCTTTCAATTCCGCTAGCTATTGTTCCTCCTATAATGTTGGCTTACTCAGAGTTGCTTTATTTTTATGTCTGAGGGCATTAGCCACTACGTTTGCCTTTCCAGGATGGTATTTTATGTTGCAATCATAGTTTTTAATTAGTTTTATCCACCTTATTTGCCGCATATTCAACTTCTTTTGCGTCATCAAATACTTCAAACTTTTATGATTAGTAAAAATTTAGGTTTAAGACCCGTACAGGTAGTGTCTCCATATTCTCAAGGTGAATACCACAACAGCTAACTCTAGGTCATGCACAAGATAATTCTCTTCACGAGTCTTTAATTATCTCGATGTATAGGCGATCACCTTTTCATGTTGCATTAAGACGCACCCAACCCTTTCCTCGAGGCATCATTATAAACCACAAAACTTTCGGCTACTGAGGGAAGTGTTAACATTGGGGCGGTGGTGAGCCTCCTCTTTAACTCTTGGAAGCTTTCCTCACATTTCTTCGACCACCCATTTTTTATCTTTCTTAGTTAACTGTGTCAAAGGGGTTACGATAAGGGAAAACCCTTTAATGAATCTTTTGTAGAATCTTGCACTGAAGTCGATCTCTCCCACTTCAAGACTGCTTTGATCTTCTAGGGGTCTACCAATACACCTTTGGTAGAAATGACATGCCCTAGAAATGTTATCATTTCCAGCTAGAACTCATATTTACTTAGCTTCACATATAATTGGTGATTCCTTAGGGTCTGCAAGACTTGTCTTAAATGTTTTTCATGTTCCTCAAATGAGTTTAAGTAAACCAGTATGTCATTAATAAATACTACCATAAATTTGTTAAGGTACGATTGGAAGACCCGGTTCATTAAGTCCATGAAAAGGGATGGAGCATTAGTCAACCCAAATGGTAATACCAAAAACTCGTAGTGCCCGTAATGAGTTCGAAATACGGTCTTTGAAACATCCGATTCCTTAATCTTTATTTGATAGTATCCTGACCTCAAATCTATCTGTAAGAATACTCTGCTCCCTTCCATTGGTCAAATAGGTCATCTATCCGTGACAAAGAGTACTTATTTTTCATTGTTATCTTGTTTAACTAACGATAGTCAATATAAAGCCTATGAGTTCCATCATTCTTTTTCACAAATAGGACTGGTGCCCCCCATGGTGAATTACTAGGCCGTATAAATCCCTTGTCTAGTAATTCCTGCGGTTCAGTTTTTAACTTATTCAATTTTGCCAGAGCCATTCGATATGGCGATTGGGCTATGGGTGGTACCTCTGAAAAAGTATATATGGACACTTCTACCTTTCATTTTAGGGGTAGTCCCGACAGTTCTTTTAGAAACACATCAGGAAATTCCTTTACTACATGGATATTCTTCAACCGCAGACTTTTTCCATTAGAGTTTAAGATGTATGCGAGGTATCCCATACATCCTTTTCTCAGTAGCTTCCTAGCAGTTACAACCAATTCCAAGTTGATTTGGTTGGGAGTCCTCTCTCCTTTATAGACTATCCTCTCACCCCAGGTATTTGGAACATAATGGTTTTTGTATATCAATTTATCTTATTTAGACTAGGAGTCCTGGATTTGCATAAGACAAGGGCACCCTTGTTGGAACGGTCGAGAGGTGTGCCTATGTTCTTTCTTGCTGTCCCACCACCGCTAGGGGTATCTCTTCCATCTGATTTGGTACCCGTTCTTCTTCAGCTTCCGCAGTTCTTCCCTGCAAGGGTTCAAATGATCTTATTGGAGCATGGGAAAAAATATTATCTAATGGATCCTCATCTTGCCAGTCTTGGGCATTTTGGCCTCTACTCCTCTCTATGAAGGGTGGCTCAGTTCGTGTCCCCGATCGAGTGCGCACCATCCTGAAATAGATCACAACAACATTATTATCATCAATCCTTAGGATCCAAACTAGGTGCTCTAATACCAACTGTAATATCCCAAAAATTCAAAGCTGAAATTGATGGTAATTTTTTTTATGCCATCACGTTATTAATGATTCTCATAACAGTATTCCGGAGTTTAACAAGATAGGATTCATTCACTGGCATAGTACATTAACTATATGATTTCATAATATAACATCACAATAAAGAGAATACTATATATATATATATATATATATAACATTTTATTTACACGTTCATACATCCATATCCGTGTTCTATTGTAGTTATCAGTACAAGTCTTTTCAAAAGTGTCGAAGGATCATTTCATGACTAGTATATTTTTACATAAAATCCATAATATCTAAAGCATGAGATTACATAGAATATATCAAAACATGTGGACTCGTGAAACGGAATTCCTACGAACCTTATTGGTTGATGTCCCTATTACAATACAAAGATAAAATACTAGCATTATGAACAATTTATAACATAAAGATAAATAACTAAGGAAATATTAATATTACTTTTCATTTATAGCCTAAAAGAGTATAATCCTTTCATTACTCCTTATAGACGTAATACGACCCTTATTCTTTCATTAACTACCAAAGCTAATTATAATATTCAGACTCGATCATCTATCTCGGATGTCATTAACCAAAACTAATCATCAAACTCAACCCGGTCATCACTCTAGGATGCATTACTCGAAACTAATCATAATGCTCTTTCCGGCCATCCTTCTAGGACACCATTAGCTGAAGCTTTTCATCAAACACAACTCGACCAACCCTCTATGATGCCATTAGCCGAAAGTAATCATCAACACAACCCGATCATCCTTTTAGGATGCCATTAGTCGAAGCTAATCATAATACTCATTCAACATTCCATAATAATTTAGTATTCATCACAACACAATAACATATATTTTGTAATGAATTCACTTTGGAGAATTAATGTTATGCTAGAAAGGAGTGGAAGCCACTTACCTGTTTCTCCCATTGAGTGCCCTTGTCCGGTCGAATGTCTAATCTCGGTTGTACCACCTGACATATCAAATGATCATAATTAGCACACTCGCATCAAGCAACCACATAACCATCATCATACATATCCCAAGAATACACATGTTCACATTCAAGTGTTCCACACAGTATACAAATACACAATGAACATCATCATATGAAGACATTTCTCTTTATTTTAAACGCAGGCACTCACGTACGTCCTAACGTTTAATTCTTGAGTTTCGTAGTGCATTAAATTGAACCGACTATGAAATCATCACAAGCATTAAATCATATCTGATATGGAATTTGTCAACAAACTAAACTGCTGTAGCAAAAAGTTGTCAGCGAAAACCAAGTCGCTGGTGACACATAAATCATCAGTGGAAACTGGATCGCTGATGACACATAAATTATCAGCAGAAGCTCGGTTATTGGTGATGCAGAATCGTCAGCGAAACTAGTTCATGGCTGACCATGAAACTTAGCATTCGTCATTGACAATTGGGTCGCTTGTAACACAAAATCGTCATTGATACTGGTTTACGACTAACACATTAGACTCAGAATTTGTCAGCGATGACTAGGTCATTGGTAATACAGAATTGTCAGCGAAATTGGTTTATGGCTGATGCATGGAACTCAAAATTCATTAGCGGCAACTAGGTAACTAGTAACACATAATCGTCAGCGAAATTGGTTTACGACTAGCGCATGGGACTCAAAATTCATCAACAATGACAGGGTTGCTGGTAACACAAAATCATCAACGAAAACTGGTTTACAGATGACGCATGGAACTTAGAATTCATCAGCGATGATTGGGTCGCTGGTAATACTGAATCGTTAGTGAAACTGGTTTACAATTGACATATAGGACTCAGAATTTATCAATAAAAACTGAGTCATTGCTGACCCAGAATTCATCAACGTAACTAAATTCCACAGCTAACGCATAGAATCATCAACAAATACAATCTACCATTGACTAAAAAATTGTCAACGAGAACTGAGTCGCTGCCGACCCAGAATTCATCAACAAATCTATGTTGCTGTTGATTCAAAAATTGGCAGCGACGATTGAGTCTTTTTTGGTTTCACTCTTTACCTCAGTTAAACATAAGGTTTATGTTAAGCTTTCCCTCTTTATAACATACTTCAACCTAGTTGGACATAGACCGTTACCAAATCACATCTAATTTATCATAAGATTCTCTAGCAATACATAACCAAGTTTCAACATGTATGTCCTATAAAGGTTCTTTTAACCATCACTTCAAGACTGAAACCTAATATTGCCACAACCATGCTTTCTATGTTTTCAATTCTATCATACCAAGTTCATCAACACAAACTAATAGTCAATTCACATTACACTAGGTTTTGATTTTTATCCTATGTCTTGTACCTTTAAAGGTGTTCATCATGCAAGGTTTCCTTCATGGTTTCTCTCTATTTCCTTTGGCCAGACATTGTTGTCTATTCTTCCCAAATTTAAACATGCAGTTCATCATTTTTATCACGAGTACATTCACAACCTCATGCTACAATTACACCTTCATTCACATGGTTTGTCCATGCAAATTCATTAATCACGTAACAAAATCAAAGCATTAGCAAAGTATGGTTTCTTTTTTAGCTCCAGCATGCCTTTAAAGGCCTAACAACATCATAATTCTGCACATACCATTACTCCATTTCACTTTCACACAAGTTCTTCTATCATTCATGCAAAATCAAGACATTAATGTAAGTATGCTTTCTGTTTTGGTTCAAGTATATTCCTAGGAGTTTAACAAGATTATCATTTATGCATTATTTCATTTCATAATCTGCCCATTTCTTCACTTGGTCGGCCCTCCTCTAGATTCATACATTCAAAATCATTCATGTTTCCTTTGTAAAAGGGTTTGCACATGTGTGCTTTCATCCTTTATTTTACTTAGATCTTTCCATTTAGTTATAAGTTCATGAGTTAAGGTGCAAGAACATTACTCTCCTATTTTAGAGTTTTCCCCTATTTTCTTTGCCTTAACCGTGAGGTAACACTCAACAAAAAATAAAATAAAAATGATATTAGTCCCACCTCACGTTTTAACAATCCTAGTGAAGGTTTTGGTGGTTTGTTCTTCTTCTTCCTTTCGATTTTGTTCCTTTCTTCTTTATGTCTGTTCTAATCAGTTCTCTAGGCTCTTCCTTCTTCTATGTTTTTGGTTTTCTCTCCTTTTTCTAACTCACCTCTCATTCAACACTTAAGGAAGTTGGCATGCAAGCTGGTTGGGTTTAGTTTTCTCCTAGGGAAAGAGTGTGTGCTGCAGTAATGGCTGTTGCCGATTCTAGGGAAAGGTCTAGGCTCTTTCTTCTTCCATGTTTTTAGTTACTTCTCTTTTCCTCTAACTCTCCCTCCTTCTCAAATGTTAAAGGCAGGCATATGCAGCTGGGTTGTTAGGTTTTTCTTTGGGAAAGAGAGAGAGGTTGTTCCAGCCAGCTGCAGTCGGTTTTGGGGGAGAGGAAAGGTCACCTCTTTTCCTCTCCTACATTTATACCCCTCTTAATTGAGATAAGGGTGTTTAGGTGCTGGTCATGGGTGTTCTTGTCCCTCTTTTGGGTTATCTTAGGGCTGGATTCCACCCCATAATTTTCACCTAGGATAGGCCGGCTTTCCTCCCTCACTTTCCACCTACAGCACGTCGGTTTGTTTCCTTTAGTTCATTCCTAGCATAGGCCGACTTAATATTATCTTTTTGTTAGGTTTTACAATCCTAGTCTCATGACCCGAGTAACGAGTTTGACAAGTTAATCCGGGTTGAATCATCCCATATTACCCAAGTTACATATTTTTCATGCTAACTCAGGTTGGATTGGGCCAGTAATTTTTGTTTATTTTTATTCAATTTCATCATTTCATATTTAATTGACTGAAAATTGAACTATATTGTTTTTCTTCTTTTGAAAAAAATGTTTTTTTTTCTTCAAAGTTATTGTATTTTTTTTCAACAAATTTTGATCCACTTACTATTGTTGCCTATTTTCTTATCATCTAATTAAAATAAAATGAACTTATTTGATCTAGTTTGATTTATAATCCGAGTCGTATATTTTTGTTTAAAATATTTATGACATCTAAACATTATTTTTTTAAGAAAAGAATAATGCCATGTCTAGTGCTTTAATCTTAAAGTGTTGGTTGAGTTAAAGTAATTATTTTTGTGTGGGTAGACACACGAGACAATTACTCTAAATTTTATAATTTATTGATATGAAATAATTGTAAATTTCTTATTCTCAACTTGAATGATTAGCTTATGGCTTGATCGAAAGTCTTTAACTAATTTTGTATCCATAAATAGATTTAATATCCGTTTAATCTCTAAATAGAAAAACACAAATGGTGTTTGTGGCTTTAGGCAACAAGGGCAAGCTCTAATTAAAGGAGGTTACCTTCTCACTTTCAGCAGTGAATTATTTGTTTGATCACATAGTCTCACTGACTCTTGTTTAAATCACTTTCCTATAATTTAATTGATAGACGATCTTCATATATATCCTCAGATCAGTCTCTAATGTTATTCTAATCATAATCAATCACTTTATTAAATAGAGCAACAGATCTCCAAAAAGGGCTGTCAATGGGCCATTCTATATGCAGAGGTTGAATAGACAAGCAGTAAGGCAACCAAAGAGAGCTAGCGGTGGGGACTCGGAAAATGTGTTTTTAACCGATTGTTTGAGTTTTATTTGTATCTCTGAGTATACTGGATTACGTTGTAATAATTTTTTATATAATTTAATTTGTAAATCAGATAGAAGGTTTTAAAGTTTAAGATCGAATTTAATAATAATATTAAATAATTTATCACGACCTGAAATTCAAAAAGATTTTAATTCAAGCTGAACGTAACACGCATAAAAGCTCCATAAAAATAACATTTGTTCACGTTTATTCGATAATGTGATTGAAAGTGTTTTTTTTTATTAGAATAAATTGCAAGTAGTTAGAAGTGTCAGTTGAAACCAGTTCAATCTGTAGAGAAGCGGTCAAAACTTAGCACACAAAAAAATCTAACGCCCTGGTCCAAGGGCCCCAAAATCTCAACCTCAATAACAGCTTGACACATGTTAGTCTAAGTAATTTACACATTTCAGCCATCACTCCACGTAGCATTTTACGTGTCAAGCATTGGCCTGGTTTTAATCACTATAAATTACGGCAACCATGGCTGCTGTTTATTACCAAAAGTTGTGTGTTTTGAATCTTTTCGAGTGTTTTAGCTTTCAATTCATTTGTGTTCTCTCAATCTTTCAAAGAAATCAATAACCAAAAATGGCTGACAACACCCAGAAGATGAGCTACCAAGCTGGTGAGGCCAAAGGCCAAGCTCAGGTTAGCTTATGAATTTCTTTCTCTATTTTGCTTTTGTTTTTATATATAAATTAATGTATAATTCTCTATAACATATCGAGTTTGTTTGTTTCAGGAGAAGGCCAGTAACTTGATGGACAGAGCTGACAATGCTGCCCAATCTGCAAAGGAATCAGTGCAAGAGGTTCACATATTTTTGTTCAATCTCATGTTCTATATTTTTTTAGAGAATTCATTCTCACCACAATGGCACAATGGATTGTGCATAAGATTTAAGAATGACAATAAACCAAAAACAAAAGGAAAAAAAGAGTGTTGAGTAAAATTCGCAACACTCGAAGTGTTAATAATTAGTTGCATATTTTGGCACAGATATTCTTAGCGAGTGAGTTTGCAGTAGTGTTTTTATTTTAATTTTAATTTTGATAGTTTCTTTTATTGTGTAGGCTGGTCAGCAGGTGAGGGCTAAGACACAGGAAGCTGTTGAAGGAGTAAAGAATGCAACTGGCATGAACAAGTGAAGCTGGATCGATGGATTCCAATGATCGTCTGCTGCATGAAATTTAGAAATTCAATGCAATATTCATCTATTGATCAGCACGTTGTTTTTGTTTTTTTGTTTCTGTCTTTCCATTTGTATAAAGAAGAGAGCTCTCTGAACTGCAGTTCTCTCGTAAGTTTGTAGGCACATGCATGTTTTGCCCTAATTATTAGAAAAATTTTACTTTCAGTTCAGTACATGTTCAAATTTTTCCAGCTTAGTGCTTCATCAATTGGCCCTATATGTGTCCAAATGGCCTAAAATGCCAATTCCCTTCTTAAATATATTTGATAACAACAAATATTATGCCTTCCCAAATCAATCTGTAGGTCTATTGATAAATTGAACATATTATTAAAAAAAATTATATATAATAATATCAGTGTTTTTATTTATCCGTCGGTATATCCATCAATAAATATAATACATCACCAATAAAATATCATCTATAATTCCGTTAGTGTGTTAATATTAGTAGAATGGTCTCGTTCCATTGATAACCCCATCAGTAATAGTGATATTTATGGTAATTCTTTTTTGATCTCTAGAATATATCAATAAAGTTGTGCCATAAATAACCCCGTTTGTAATCTTTTAAAAATATTTTTAAAAATAATTTATTCTTTCATTATATATATATATATATATATATATATATATATATATATATATATTTCATTCAAGATGACAGTCTTTGGTTGAAAACAACTCCAGTAGCTCACCATAAAGCCATTACCTAGCTAGTTCCATTTCAAGGATGCCTAAGATTATGTAATGACAAGTGACCATATTAATTTTATTTACATGCTATTTAACTCGGTTCATTTTCTATACATCAACAAAGCTCAAGGTAGGTATAGTAAAATTGTTAATAATTAGTTGAGAAAAATAGCAACAAAAGAAAAGAATAGGTTGGATTGTTAGGGATTTTGGCGTAGAAAATCAAGACCAGTATAGCAGACACCATGTCTTATCTGCATGAAACTTTTGTTTTAAGTTTATCACGCCTTGATAGTATCTTTTGCACATAGAGGTTAAATCCATCGACATGTTAGAACCGACTCTGTAATACTAAGATTGACCAAGGCACCCTATTTTGTTACTCGGTTAAATCGTCTGCAGGTACATAAACTGCTTGAAAAGAAGTTATAATTAAGGGATTTTTATTACATATTTCAAAATTAAAAGATTCATGAAAATTCTGCCTTTTGATCTGAAAATTAAATCGCGAGAATTGAAGGAGCACATCCCTTAACCATACCAATCCCACCAGCTAGCAGGAATCATACTGTGCATTAATTCATTAGCTCAAGTTGCAGAACTTGGTAGCAGGGCTTCTTGGCATGGAGTTATTCAATTTGTTTTAAGTTCAGTACATGTTCAATTGTTTCAGTTTATGAAATCATAACAGTGCCAGCTTAGTGCTTCATCGATCAATTGACCCTATATGTCCAAATGGCCTAAAATGCCAATTCCCTTCTTAAATCTATTTGATTACAACAAATACCATGCCTTCCCATCAAATCAATCCGTAGCTTTGTCGGTGAATTTAACATGTTATTGACAAGAAATGCCATCGAATGTTTTTATTTGTCTGTCTATATATTTATCGGTAAATATAATATATTATTGATATAATACCATTTACATTAATATTAACAATGATATTTATATCAATTTTTTTAACTTTCTAGAATATATTGATGGTCTAGTTTCGTCGGTAATTCCATCATTAATAATAATATTTACAGTAATTCTTTTTCTGATCTCTGGAATATATCGATGAATTTAACAATAAAAAATTTAATTAGTAAATATTACCGCAATATACACGGAAAAAACCCATTAATGTTTTCATTTATATTTATCAATTTTTTAGTAGTTGTATCAGTCAACCCAATCCATTGTCCTACACGTCAACAAAGCTCAAGGTAGGGAACAAAAAGCGTTCTATTAAATGCTGTATAGTAAAATTGTTAATAATTAGTTGAGAAAAATAGCAACAAAAGAAAA